>Ga0207872_100190_pt1 | contig 49696 bp, 43 predicted proteins | sample Passage260B_FD_187372 | JGI IMG/M metagenome (GOLD analysis project Ga0207872, IMG submission 187372) | Cellulose adapted compost microbial communities from Newby Island Compost Facility, Milpitas, CA, USA - Passage2 60B (SPAdes) (version 2) ...
CCGAAACCCGTGATGGCTACCTGACGGCCTCATTGGGTAACAAAATTACGTGAGTGATCCTTTTTCCTTCGGTAACATTTTTAAATGAGTTGACACGGGAACCTCCGGAGGGCACGGCCTGCGAAGGATTGCCGGCGATGCCGGCGGCAACGCCCGGAACGAACATCGCCGCGCCCCCGGGGATGCGGCGGATCGCCGTCCCCTCCGGAAGCGCGGCGGTTTGCCCTTCCCGGAAGGAAGATGTTCATGATGGAATATAAAGCACCTGGCCTTTGGTCACGTAGGGTTCGGAGAGGTTGTTGAAGCGCTGCAGCAAGTTGGCCTGGACCTGGTAACGCGAGGCGACCGACTCCAGCGATTCGTCTTCCTGGACGATGCACAGCCTGACCCGGGTGAACGCCGGCGCTTCGCTTTCCCGGAGGCGGAACAGCCGCGCCCAGTCCAGTTCGTCGCCGCCGGCCGGTTCCTCCGCCTGTTTCGCCGCGGGCGCTTCATCTCCTCCGGATGCGGGGATCTCGCCGCCGTCACCGGCAGGCCCGAAGGCCGCGCGAAGGTCGGCCTGCCCTTCCCCGCCGGCCGCCTCCGCATTTTCCGCCGTGCCGGCGTCCCGCTCCCCGGCGCCCGGTCCGGCCGCCGCTTCCGGCTTTTCCGGCCGGAGCCCGATGAGGGAATGCCATCCCACCGGTTCCGCGGACGCTCCGACGGCGGCGGGCTCGCGTTTGCCGGTCAGGGTCACTTTCACGGCAGGTTTTTCTTCCGCGGCGGGTGCATCCGGTTCGGACGCCGGCCATTCGGATTCGGACGCCCCGGCGTCACCCGGCTCGCCGAATGCCGCATCAAACAGGGCCGCAGGCTCCGCATCCCTTGCGCCTGAATCCTCCGCGACAGGGTGGGCCGCCCGGACGGGTCCGACGCCGGCGCCGGACGACGCAACCGGTTCTTCGGGGGCCAACGGGGATTCCGAAACCGGGCTTTCCCGTTCGTCCGCCGGCCCGGCCTCACGGACGTCCCCGGACGATCCCGCCGCATCTTGCGGCGGCAGGGTTCCGGACGCCGGTTCGGATTCGCGGGCGGCGGAGCGCAACGTCCAGGGATCCGCTCCGGCGGAGCGCATCATTCCGGCTTCGCCCGGATCGGGACGCGTCGCCCCGGATTCATTCACGGCGGCATAAGGTTCACGGTTCCGGCCGATGGCTGCCCGCGCTTCGCTTCCGTTCGCGCCGAAGAAGGCTTCTTCCGCATCTTCCGCCGCCGGGACGGAACCTGCCGCGGGGCTTGCACCCTCCGCCGGTTGCGCCGGGCCGGAACCATCCGCCCCGGAGACGGCGGCGACGGCCCGGTCGGCGTCGGAACGGCCGTCGGCGGCTTCTCCGCCGGCGAGGGCCGCCTCGGCCTCGTCGGAGGACGGGCGGAAGGAGACGGCCTCACCCGGGCCGTCGGCCCCGTCCCCGGACTGCCGCGGCGCGCCTGCTTCGTCCGCGGGCTTCAAGCCGACCGGGTCTTCCCCGTCCTCCGCCGCCCCCATCCGGTAAACGGAAGCCTGGACCGGCGCGTCGCCGAGGCCGGGCCACGTTTCCGGCGGGGCCTGGTGCACGACGCGAAGCCCGTCCCCGTCCCATTCCCGCTCGGGAGCGGACCCGCCCTGCACGCCGCGCAGCGTGAGAGTGCCGGTGACGTTCAGGGTGCGGCCGGACACGAGATCCACGTCGAACTGCTCCACGTCGACGGTGAGCTCTTCCAGCCTGCCCACCCGGTACATCGGCAGCGAAATTTCCATCGGAATCCAGTGTTCCAGCTGGCGGAGGGGAGATGCGGAACCGTCGCCCCGGTAAATGCCCGTCAGCAGCAGATGGCCGCGTATCTGCACATGGTCCTCTCCGGGCAGGGTCTGCATATGGGGAATGAGCTCGAGCTCCTCCAGCTCCTGAAGGGAGGCGATTTCCTCCGGCAATTGCACCCGCTCGTAAATCTCGAAGCGAAGTTTGTCCAACGCTTCCGTCACGAAGGATCCTCCTTTCGGACGCGATCCCCTTGGCGCCCGGCGGGGACCGCCGTACAACTCCTTCCCTATGTATATGCCGCTGCGCCCATCCCATGACGGGTCGTTGATTTCTCCCGCCATCTTTTCTATGATGAAAAAAACGGAAAAGGAGGACGCGCGCCGCTTTGGACGCATCCGCCAGCCTGATGTTCATCCTGTCCGCGTTCGCCCTCGCGGCCGTCCTGATCATGCGGCGGGACAGCATCCCCCCGAAGCTCCGCAGGGGAATGGCGATTTTCACCCTCGTGCTGGTGACGCTGGCTTTCATCCTGCTCGTTTACAGCCTCTGGACCGCCGGCGCCGAGACGGCCGGTACGCCTTCCCGATAAACCTTCCGCAAGCGGGCCATACTGGAGACGGAAATCATTTCCGTTTCCGGGAGGGTCCGCATCGTGCGCCAACGATTCCTGTCGTGCGCCCTGGTTCTGCTCGCGTTTTTTACTTTGGCGCCGGCTCCGGCCCTTGTGCACCGGGCGTCGCTTCCGCCGTCCGTCCCGGCCTCGGGGGACGCGGAAGCGCCGGTCCGTCTGCGCGGGGATGCGATCGCGCCGGCGCGGAAACCATCCGAGGTCCGAAGGAGGAACGATCCGATGAGCCAGTTGCCCAAACGTCAGGACGTACCGCCGGAATACCGCTGGAGACTCGAAGACCTGTATCCGGACCAGTCCGCCTGGGACAAGGAATACGACGCCGTCAAGGGACGCCTGGGCGATATCGCCGCGTTCCGGGGCCGTCTGAAGGACACGGACGCGATCCGCGCCTGCTTCGAGCTGGAAGACGAACTTTCCCTCGCGGTGGAGCGCCTGTACGTGTACGCCAACATGAAACACCACGAGGACATGGGAGATCCGGCCTACCAGGCCCTTTCCGACAAGTCCAAAAAGCTGAGCGTGGAAGTGAACGAAGCCTTGTCCTTCATCGCGCCGGAAATCCTCTCCCTGAGCGGGGAACAGCTGCGCGGACTCGTCGACGAGCCGAAACTGGCCAAATACCGCCATACCCTGGAGGATCTGCTCCGCCAGAAACCGCACGTGCTGTCCGAAAGCGAGGAAGCCCTGCTGGCCCAGGCGGGCAACATCGCCCAGGCGCCGGGCACGATTTTCGGCATCATGAACAACGCCGACCTGAAATTCCCGGCCATCCGGGACGAGCACGGCCAGGAAGTGGAGCTGACCCACGGGCGGTACATCCGGTTTCTCGAAAGCCGCAACCGGGACGTGCGGCGGGCGGCGTTCCAGGCGATGTACGATACATACGGAAAATGGCGCAACACGCTCGCCGCCATGCTGAACGCCAACGTGACGAAAAACCTTTTTTACGCCCGCGCCCGCAAATATCCGTCCGCCCTTGAAATGGCCCTTTTTGCCGACAACATTCCGGTCAGCGTCTACGACAACCTGATCGACACGATCCACCGCCACCTGCCCCTCATGTACCGCTACATGCGGCTGCGCAAGCGGCTGCTCGGCGTGGACGAGCTGCACATGTACGACCTGTTCGCGCCGCTGACGGACGACGTGGACATGAACATTCCCTATGACAAGGCGAAGGAGCTCGTGCTGGACGGGCTGGCTCCCCTCGGCGAAGATTATCTGCGGGTGCTCCGGGAAGGGTTTTCGGGCGGCTGGATCGACGTGTACGAAAACCAGGGCAAGCGCAGCGGCGCCTACAGCTGGGGGGCGTACGGCACGCATCCGTATGTTTTGCTCAACCACAAGGACAACCTGGACAGCGTGTTTACGTTGGCCCACGAAATGGGACACGCGCTCCATTCGTATTTTTCCGACGGGAACAACGACTACCGCAACGCGCAATACCCGATCTTCCTGGCGGAAGTGGCGTCGACGCTCAACGAGGCGCTGCTCATCCGGCATCTTTTGGACCGCACGGACAATCCGAAGGAAAAGCTGTACCTGCTCAGCTATTACGCCAACCAGTTCCGCACGACGGTGTTCCGGCAGACGATGTTTGCGGAATTCGAGAAAATCATCCACCGGCAGGCGGAAAGCGGGGAGTCGCTCACCCCGCAGGAACTCTGCTCCATCTACTACGACCTGAACAAAAAATACTACGGCGACGACGTGGTGGTGGACCGGGAGATCGAAATGGAATGGGCGCGCATCCCCCATTTCTACTCGAGCTTCTACGTCTACAAGTACGCCACCGGCTTCTCCGCGGCGACCAGCTTCGCCCGGCAGATCATGGAAGAAGGGCGGCCCGCCGTGGAGCGCTACCTGGGTTTCCTGAAAAGCGGCGGCAGCGACTACCCCATCAACATCCTGAAAAAAGCCGGCGTCGACATGTCCTCGCCGAAGCCCATCGAGCAGGCGATGCAGGTGTTTGCGGAAGTGCTGGACGAAATGGAAAAGCTGACCTCATGAGAGGGAAACGGGGAGGAAAACCGCATGACGAACGATGAACTGGAAGCTTTGAAGCATCCCGTCGGAAGGTTTGCCAAGCCGGGCAGGCTGGACGCCGCGGAACGGGAGAAGCTCATCGCGGAGTTTGGCCGGTTGCCGGGGGAACTGAGGGAAGCGGTGCTGGGGTTGGACGACGAACAGCTGGACACGCCGTACCGGCCGGGCGGTTGGACGGTGCGCCAGGTGGTGCATCACACCGCGGACACCGCGATCCAGTTCTATACGCGGGTCAAGCTCGCGCTGACGGAGGAGCGGCCGACCATCAGTCCGTTCGACCAGGAGAAATGGGCGGAGCTGGTCGACAGCAAGGTGTACGGCATCGGGGATTCGCTGATGCTGCTGGAAGCCCTGTTCCGCCGATGGGAACGCCTGTGGCGCACGATGGGCGAAGAGGATTTCCGGCGCGAGTATATCCATCCGGCCAGCGGAGCCTGGACGATGGACGACGTCCTGGCGCTCACCGTCTTTCACACGCGCCACCATACGGCGCAAATCGCCTCGCTGCGCCGCCGCATGGGCTGGTAACGCGAAAAAGCCCGCTTCCTTTTTCGGGAGACGCAGACCAGAAAGGCGCCGCCGCGGAGCCGGCGCGGTTGAAACGTCAACCGCCCGCGGCTTCGCGGGGCGCCTTGCGTTTTTTGCCGCGGGATGTCAACGGGGAGGCGGCGCGCCGCCGGTGAACACCCTGGGTCCTCTCGGCTGGGAACCGTCCGCGTCCGGTTCCAGCGTAATGCCGATGGCATCGAACGAGAAGCTGTCGGAGCGGATCGGAACGGTCAGCACGCCGACGCCCCGTTCGTCGCTGACCCGAAACGTACCGGCGCTGCGGCGCTCGCTGCCGCTGACCAGCCACACCTGATACGCTTCGCTTCCGGTCGTCCGGCGGGCGCCGAATACGTAAACGATGAACTGTTTCGACCCGCCCTGCCGGACGACGCAGGCGATGCCGTAACCGTCATTCCGCTCCCCTTCCGCCGGCTGGAGCGGAACGCTCCATTCCATCTCCGCCACCGGGACGGCCGCCGGCAGATCCGGCGGGAACGGCGCGGCATCCCTGCGGAACAGGTCGGCGATGCTCCCCCACAAAAGTCCGCCCGCCACCAGCAGGAAAGCCGCCGCAGCCACGATCGCGGCCGCCGGCCGCGCCCGTCTGCCCGCGAACCGCCAGGTTCCGGGCGCGGGCTTCCCCTCCAGCACGTCCAAGGCCGCGAACACCTGGCGCTTCAGGTCCCGGGGCGGTTTTATCCGTTCCATGTCGAATGGCAGCGCCTCCCATGCGGCCGTAAGCGTTTCGACTTCACGACGGCAGTCTTCGCAATCCGGCAAATGGCGTTCAAAAGCTTCGCGGTCTTCCGCGCCGATTTCCCCCGTCACATACTCCAGCAGACGATCGCAGATCGGATGCGGTCCGGTCATCGCCACCCCTCCTCCGCCGGCAAATGCTTGCGCAACACTTTCAGGGTTTGATGAAGCCGGCTCTTGACGGTGCCAAGCGGTTGCCCGTAAAGTTCCGCCAGTTCCCTCAGGCTGTAACCCTGCCAGTAAAAATGCTCGAGAAGCTGAACCTGCTGGGCCGAAAGATGACGGAAAGCCTCCCGGACCTGCCTGCGGAACGCGCCCCGGATGGCCCGGTCTTCGGGAGACTCCGACCGGTCGGGGACCCGTTCCAGCATCTCCGGTTCCGGCCGGACGAGGTGCGCGGCTTCCTTCCGGAGACGCCGATGGCGGTCGATCAACATGTTCCGGGTGATGGCCAGGATCCAGCTGGAGAAACGGCCTTTGTCCGGCGCGTATTCCGATTCGGTTGTCCAAAGGCGCAGAAACACCGCCTGCACGATTTCGCGGGCGGCCCCTTCGTCCCGCAGGGATCGCCAGGCGTACGAATACACCAGTTCCGCGTAGCGGTCGTACAGCTCGGACAGCGCCTGCCGCTGTCTTTGCCTGACCAGCTTCATCAGTTCGCCGTCCGGCAAGTTACGCATCGGCCTTCCTCCAGCGTCGCCGCGTTTTCCCGTTCACTTGACCACGATGGTGCCCCTCATGTGCGGATGGGGGATGCAATAATAGGGAAACTCCCCGGCTTCGTCAAACGTGATGACGGCTTCCTCATCCTGCCCCAGCATGCCCGTGTTGAAAGAACCGTCGTCCGCCGTGGCCGTGTGGCCGATGCGGTCCCGGTTGATGAACCGGACGGAATCTCCCGCGTTGATCTCCACCTTCTCCGGAGAATAGGCGAAGTTCCGGATTTCCACCACGACCGTCTTCGGTTCGGGCGGTGGCGCCGGCGATTCGGACGGCGTCGCGCCCGGAGAAGGCGCCGGCGATTCGGACGGCGACGGCGAAGGCGCGTCCGAAGGCGACGGCAACGGCGTTGCCGACGGTGACGGCGACGGTGTTGCCGACGGTGACGGCGAAGCCGAAGGCGACGGCGACGGCGTTTCGGACGGAGACTCCGGCGGCGCGGCCGACGGTGACGGCGACGGCATTGCGGAAGGAGACTCCGGCGGCGAAGCCGAAGGCGTATCCGGCGGCGACGGTGTTGCCGTTGCGGACGTTTCCGCGGCCTGGGAGGCGGCGGGCGTTCCGGAAGCGGCGTCGTCCGTCCGGGAACCGAATCCGCAGGCGGCAAGCAGCATCGCGGCCGCGACGAGCAGGATTCCGGCGGCGACCAGGGATCGACGCAAGTCCCTCACCCCTCATTTTACGAAAATTTTTCCGGCCGCAAAGTTCCCGTGTCCATTCCTGATTAACGCCCGCCGGAGAATTCCGGTTTGACGGCGGCGCCATTTTTCGGACCGGAGCAAGAAAAAAAACAAAAAAAATCCGCGCGGGGCGGACGAGACAAACCGGGACTGATCGCAGCACAGCCGTCAGGGCGCCGATTGTTTCGCGAGAGGCCTTGCTCCGGCCGCGGCGAGCCCCCGGACGGCGGCCAGCCAGCGATCCGGATGGTTGGTGCACAGAAGAAACGGCTCCGGCATCGCCGCAAGGCGCGCAAGATCGCGCGGCCGGTTGACCGTCCAGGCCATCACGTCCACGCCGTGCTTGGCGCATTCCGCAAGCGCCGCCGGGTTCAATTTGCGGTGAGCGAGGGCCAGGAATGACATGCCCCTTTTGCGCAGGATGCGGGCCAGGCCCGGCGCGTACCTTCCCGCGACCAGGCCGAGGCGAAGCTCCGGCGCGTGCCACCGCAAATCGCCGAGGCAGACGGGATCAGCGGAAGTGACGACGGTCTCTTCCGTCAGGCGCATCGCCTTCAGGATGTCCGCCGTCACGCGGGCGAGGCGTTCGACGGCGTCGCGTTCCGTATCGTCCGTTTTCAGCTCGATGTTGAGCCGGCACCGCCCGGCGGCCATCGCCAGCACTTCTTCCAGGGTCGGCACCGGCTCTCCCGCAAACGACGGATGAAACCAGCCGCCCGCGTCGAGGCGGGCCAGTTCCCGCGCCGTCCGCTCGGCGACGCGGCCCCTGCCGTCCGTCGTGCGGCTGAGCGTCGGATCATGGATAACCACCGGCACCCCGTCCCTGGACAGGCGGACGTCCAGCTCGATCCACCGCACCGAAGGCTCCGACAGCGCCATCCGGAACGCGGCCAGGGTGTTTTCGGGCGCCTTGCCGGACCAGCCGCGATGGGCGACACACGGGTGACGCTCCGGACCGCGAAGTCCCGTCATGCCGAATCCGCTCCTTCCGCCGCGGCGGTGATGCTGCCGTCCGGCCCGATGTCCGCGCCGAAGGAGACGGATTCGAGCCGCTCAAGCAGCGCAAGGGCCGCTTCCGGCTCCATGGGCGCCGGCTGGAATTTGTCCGCGAACATCGGATGGAACTTGAGGGCGCACTCCCCGCTTTTTTCGCATTCCGCCACGAGGACGCCGGTCTCCTGGGTTTTCGACAATCCCGCGGTGGTGAACACGAAGTTGCCGAGGCTGTAGGCGATCCACCGGCCCTTGTACGGCTCGAACCCCTGCAGCACATGGGGATGGCAGCCGACCACGAGGTCGGCGCCGGCGTCGATGAACGCACGGCCCATCTCGCGCTGGTACGGCTCGGGAACGTCGTTCCGCTCCACGCCCCAGTGCATGTAGACAATGACGACATCGGCTTTCTCGTCCGCTTCCCGGATGGCGGCGACGGCGCGGGTCGTGTCGTAGGCTTCCGCGACGCCGGGGCTGTTGGGTCCGGCTTTCCAGGACACTTCCGGGACGACGCGGCTGAGGCCGATCAGGGCGACGGTGATGCCGTTTCGCTCCAGCATCGCCGGCGCGTAGGCTTCCTCTTCGTTTTGTCCCGCTCCCATGAAGGCCAGCCCGGCTTCCTTCAGATGGGCGATGGTGTCCTCGAGCCCTTCCGGGCCCTGGTCGAGGATGTGGTTGTTCGCCAGCGACAGCGCGTCGAATCCCGCCTCCCGGAGGGCGGGGGCGTATTCGGGCGGCGCCTTGAACACGTATTGCTTGTTTTCGGCGGGCACGCCCCGCGAGGTAAAGGGCGTCTCCAGATTGCCCACCGCCAGATCGGCGGCCTCCAGATACGGCTTCGCCTTGCGGAACGGATAGTCGGCGCCCTCCCGCCTCATCGCCTCCGCCACCCGGCCGGCGGGCAGCAGGTCGCCGACCAGCGCGATGGTGACCGTCCGGCGGACGGGTGCGTCCGAAGAAGGGGAAGGGGACGCGGGAAACGCTTCCGCAGCCGCTCCGCCGGGCCCGCCGCCCGCCGGGGCGGGACCGTCCGGGTCGCCCGCGGCGGCGGAATTTCCGGGGCCGTGCGCGGAAGGCGGCGGGTCCCCGTATCTCCAGGCGGCGTAAACAAGCCCGGCCAACAACACGAGGGCGGTCAGCATGAACAAATTCAGCGCCAAGAGAACCCTGGCGCGTGCTCGTTTGCGTCGGTATTTTTCCTTGCGGGAAAGGCGCTCCATGGCGGCATCCTCCGGCTTCCCTGTTCTCGGGAAGCCATTATACCATACCCGGGGAAGGAAGTGCTCAAAGCGAAAGGACCGGTCATAGGGCACCGGCCGGCAGGCCCAGCAGGGCGGCGGCGGACTTGCGGCCCTGCGCGGCGCAATCGGGCAGGCCGACGCCTTCAAGGGCCGATCCCGTCACCATCACCCCCGGCAGGCGGTTTTCCAGCTGGCGGCGCAGTTCCGCGATCCGCTCCAGGTGTCCCACCGCATACTGCGGCATGGCGTTGCGGTGCCGGCTGATGACCACCAGCTCCGGGCGCGCCGTCAGATCCATGAGGTCGCGCAAATCCCGTTTGACCGCATATGCCAGCGAATCGTCCGGCAAATGGACCGCCGTCTCGTCGCCGGCGCGGCCCACGTAGCAGCGCAAGAGGCGCTTGCCGGCCGGCGCGGTGTGCGGCCATTTCGTCGACGTCCAGGTGGAGGCGGTGATCACCCGCCCTTCGCCGCGGGGCACGAGAAAACCGGAACCGTCCAGCTTGTGGCCGAAACGGCGCGCGTCGTACCCGAGGGCGACGTTGGCCACGGACACGTATTCCACCCGGCGCAGGGCTTCCACATCCACATGCGGTTCGAGGAGCCTGGCCGCCGCCGGCGCCGGGACGGCCACGATCACCGCGTCGGCGGCGACTTCCATCCCGTTTTCGGCCACGATCCGGTAAGGCGCGCCGTCCGGAGCGTTCCTTTCCAGAGAGACGGCGGCGGCGCCGAAACGGATGGCGCAGCCGTCCCTGAGGAGCCGGCGCTCAAGGGCCTCCACCACGGAATACAGGCCGCGCCGGAAGCTCAGGAACGTCCGTCCGCGGGCTTCCGGCGGCAGATTCGCCGGAGCGGACCGCCCGCGGACGGCGGCCATGCCGCGGATCAGGCTGCCGTATTTGCGTTCCAGATCGGCGAACTGCGGCAGGGTCGCCCGCAGGCTCAGGCGGTCGGGATCGCCGGCGTGGATGCCCGCCAGAAGCGGTTCGGCGATCCGCTCCGCCACTTCCCGGCCCAGCCTGCGCCGCAAAAACTCGCCCACCGCCTCGTCGCCGTCCTTCCCGCGGCGGGGAAGAAAGAGATCGCACGCGGCGCGCAGCTTGCCAACGGGAGAGATGACGCCGGTGCGGGCCAGCGCGCCCAGATCGGAGGGAACGCCCATCATGAGCCCGTCCGGCATCGGATGAAGCCGCCCACGGTGCACGATATACGTCGTCCGGGCCAGCGGGGAAGTGTACGCCAGCTCCTTGTCCAGCCCCAAATCCCGGGCCAGGTCGATCATCGCCGTCTTGCGGGCGAGAAACGAATCGGGCCCCCGTTCGATCACGTAGCCTTCCCGGCGCAGGGTGTCGATCCGCCCGCCCAGTCGGTCGGAGCTTTCCAGCAGGGTGACCCGGATCGGACGACCCAGCCGTTCGGCGAACCGGTGCAAGTAAAAAGCGGCGCTGAGCCCGGTTATCCCGCCGCCCAACACCGCGACCCGGAACGGCTCAGCCGTCATGGCAACCCCTCCTCCGCCGCCTGCACGCAGTCCGCCAAAACCCGCATGAAGCTGGGATCGTCGTTCAGCATTTCGATCCGTTCCAGGCGCATGCCTTTCTCTTCGGCGAAGCGTTTGGCTTCGATGTCGACGTCATAGAGCACTTCCAGATGGTCGGACACGAAGCCGACGGGCGCCACCAGCACCTCCCGCACGCCTTCTTCGGCGGCCTGTTCCAGCGACTCCAGAAGGTCCGGCCCGAGCCACGGTTCCCCCGTCTGCCCGGCGCTCTGCCAGGAAAATTTCCAACGCTCCACCCCGGCGGCCTCGGCCACGGCGCGGGACGTGGCGAGCAGCTGGCCGGGATACGGATCGTTCCAGGCCAGAATTTTCTCCGGCAGGCTGTGGGCGGAAAACAGCACGAGCGCGTCCCCGCGCCGGTCCCCGAAGCGGTCCAGGGCCCGCTTCACCCGGTCCGCGAAGGCGCCGATCAGTTCGGGATGCAAGTGGTATTCCCGCACAAAGGCCATGCGGACCCCCTGCTTCCCGGCTTCCGCTTCCGCCCGCTTGATGTACGCGCCGACGCTCATGGCGGAATCGTGGGGCGCCAGCACGATGCCGACGGCCCGCCGGATGCCGTCTTCGGCCATTTTCGCCACGCCGTCCTCGATGAACGGGGGGACGTGCTTCAGACCCTGATAGCAGACATAGCGGCCCTTGCCCGCCCGCCGGTCCAGTTCCCGCTGAAGGCCTTCCACCTGGCGGTTCGTGTGCTCCCTCAAGGGAAACACGCCGCCGATCATGCGGTAGCGTTCGATCAGGTCGGCCAGCTGCTCGGGGGAAGGCGGACGCCCATGGCGGATATGGGTATAGTACGCCTCCACCTGGTCGAATCCTGCGGGGGTGCCGTAGGACATCACCAATACGCCAACGGGATTTTGCGCCGTATCGCTCATCGCCAACGCCTCTTTTTCATCTGGTTTTGGATGCGCGGTCCGCGGAATATTCGTGCACGAATTCGGTCAGCTCGCGCAGCTTGTCCAATGAAGCTTCCGGAAACAGGCCGTGGCCCAGGTTGAAAATGTATCCCGGTTCCGCCATGCCCTCGTCGATCACCCGCGCGGCCTGCTCCCGCATGACGGGCGTCGGGGCGGTCAACACGTACGGGTCGAGGTTGCCTTGCACGGCGAATCGTCCGCCGGTGCGGCGCCGGGCGTCCGCGAGGGACACCCGCCAGTCCACGCCGATGACGTCCGCCTTTAAACCGGCCAGCAGCGGCAACAGCTCTCCCGCGCCCACGCCCGGAAAATAGATTTTCGGCACGTCGAGATCCGAAAGCATGTCAAACACCGCCCGCACGTGGGGAAGCACGTACCGCTCGTAATCCCGGGGCGACAGGGCTCCGGCCCAGCTGTCGAACAATTGGAACGCCCCCGCGCCGGCTTCCACGTGGGCGCGCAGCCAGGCGGCCGCGGTCTCGGCGAGCAGTCCCATCAGCCGATGCCACAGCTCCGGTTCGCCGTACATCATTGTTTTCGTCAGGCGGAAGCTGCGCGTCGGCTTTCCTTCCACCAGATAGCTCGCGAGGGTGAACGGCGCGCCGGCGAAGGTGATGAGCGGCACCTTGAGCTCCCGGACCAGAATCCGGATCGTCTCCAGGGCGTGCGGCAGGCCGCCGTCCGCGGCTCCCGGTCTCAGACGGTCCAGATCGGCGGCGGTGCGCACGGGCTCGGCGATCACCGGTCCCTGGTGCCGGACGATTTCGAACCGGACGCCGAGCCCTTCCAGCGGAATCATGATGTCGGAATACAGAATCGCGGCGTCGACGCCCAGCTTGCGCACGGGCATCAGCGTCACTTCCGCGGCCAGCTCGGGCCGGCGGCATATTTCCAGCAGGGAATATTTCTCCTTGATCCTCCGATAGTCGGGATCGTACCGCCCCGCCTGGCGCATGTACCAGACGGGCGCCCGGTCGACAGCCTCCCGGCGGCAGGCGCGCAAAAAACGGTCGTTGAACGTCATGGCCGTCCCCTTCGGGCGTTCGTTCTTTTTCACCAAGTTTCATTATGCCTGTTTTGTTTTTGCGCCACAACCGCCGCAATCCTTCCGAGTATGACAATACTTTGAATTCCGGGCCGGGCCGCGGGGAAGAGGCAAAAAAAGAAGCCGCATCCCGCGATGCGGCTCCGGAAGTGAGATCACCCGTCCGTCAGGTTCAAAACCGGACGATCCATTCCCCTTCGCGTCCGTCGGTCTTGATGCAGAGATCGCCGTTGTGCATGGCATAACCGCCGGGCGCAAGCGAAAGCGGGCCGTCGTGCCGGCGGAGCGGCCGCGCCGCGCCGCCCCGCGCTTCCGTCACCGCGCGGGGTTCGGGCACCCGGCGCAGGATCACCGTCACCGGGGCCGCGCACGGCCCGGACAGCCGGATGCGCGCCCCGTCCGGCGTGCGCTCCGCCTGTATCCGCACGCGGCTGCCCAGGTCGTCCTCGAAGGTCTCGTCGATGCGTTCCTTGAGGAACAGGCTGAACGCGAGGTTTACGTAGCCGTCCGTCCGGTTGCCCACATCGCCCGGCAGCGCGTAATCCTCCGGCAGATTCCAGGCCACAACGCTGTCGTGTTTCTGGAACACCGGAATTTCCTCGAGGGGGGCGGGCACCCGTTCCATGCGGCCTCCTTCGCGCATCTCGCCGCCAAAGAGCGGCAGCCACCAGCCTTCGGGAAAATACACGTCCTTCACGGTCCGCCCCCCCTCCGCGACGGGAGCCACCAGCAGGGCGTCGCCGAACATGTACTGCTCCTTCAATCGGGTGCAGCGCGGGTCGTCCGGATACGCGAGGGCCATCGCCCGCATGAGCGGCACGCCCGTCCGGCTGGTGCGGATCGCCTGGTCGTAAATGTAGGGCAACAGGTTCATCCTAAGGTCGGCGTAACGCTTGTAGAGGGTGAGCACCCAGGGTTTGCCGGTCCGCTCCGCCACGTTCCAGGGCGTGCGGTCCTGGTTGAACTGGCCCTTGGATTCCGCGTGATACTGCATGACGGGGCAGAACGCCGCCATCTGCGCCGACCGCACGTACAGCTCCGCCGTCGGCACGTCGCCGTGGAAACCGGCCAGATCCCATCCCCAGAAGGGGATGCCGGACATGCCGCCGGTCAGCCCCGCGATGATGGAACTGCGGAACGCCTCGAAGGTGGAACGCTCGTCCCCCGCCCAGTGCAGCGGATAGTTCTGCGCGCCGGCGTACCCCGCCCGGCTGAAGGTGACGGCGTCGCCGCCGGTGAGCTCCCGGACGAAGTCATGATAGGCGCCGATGTACAAATTGGGGTACAGGTTGCGCATCTCCAGGCCGGTGCGCCCGTCATGGAACACCACGTCCCCGTAGATGCACTCGCCCCCGTCCGTCTTGAACCCGTCCACGCCGACGTCTTCGATCAGGTAGCGCCTTTTTTCAAACCACCACTTGCGGGTGAGCGGATTCGTGAAATCGGCGACGAGGCTTTCCTTGAACCATTCGAAGGGCGGAATCCGGTAGGGGCTGCCGTCCGGCCGGCGGACGACAAGCCCGTGCTCGAGGGCGGTCCGCTCGTCCTCGTCCCGCTGGGCGTGGGGAATGCCTTCCATGAATTTGATCACCGGGATTTGCCACAGGAGCACCCGGATGCCGTGAGCATGAATGGCTTCCACCATTCCCTTCGGGTCCGGCCAGCGCCCCCATTCCGGAAAGCGGAAGTCTTCGTATCGATGGACGTCGAAACCGGATTTCGGTTCGTACTGGCTGTCATTGAAAATGTAAAACGTCGCTTCGTCGCTCCACTGTTCCAGCACCAGCACCGTAGCCGGAATCCGGTGGCGGACCGTCCGCTCCACCTGCTCCATGACGACCGCCTGGCTGTCCCAGTTGTTGCTGGACATCCACGGGCCGAAAGCCCACTTGGGCGGAAGGAGCGGCTTGCCGGTCACGTCGGTGTACGCTTCCAGCACCTCGGCCGGCTTGCCCGGAAAGACGTACAGTTCCAGGCGCGGCCTGTCGGGGACGAGCTCCGCCTCCGCCTCGAACCGGTCGCCCAGCCGGCTGCCGAACCGGAACTCGGAATAGGTTCCCGTGTGCAGGTAGAGCCCGTAGCCCTTCGAACTGATCGCGAGGGGAACGGGCATGTACGTCCGCATCCCCTGGTCCCGGTACTGGTTGAACACGTGGTGGTCGACGGTCCGGCCGGAAAACTCCAGATCGGCGTAGCGCTCTCCGGTGCCATACATCCGTTCGTCGGGTTCCATGCGCAAATGGAGCCTCAGCCTGTACACCAGGCCATCCCCGTCCGTGAGCGCTTCAAACGGCGCCGTCCCGCCGTGATCGTAAGTTTGCAGGATGACCCGGCCCTGCGCGTCCGTGAGACGCAGATGACCGCCGGCGGCGTCCGCCGCAATCCGCCATCCTCCGCCGGCCAGGACGGCTTCCTTCTCCATGGGGCCGGGCGGCGCATCCGTCCCGTTCACCAGATCAAAAACGCAGCGCAGCGACCGGCCGCCCGGCGCGTCCAGGGTGAGACGCGGCCGGACGCCTCGCGCTTCCATGCCTTCAAGCGGCTGGAACACAAGCTCCGCCCTGTCCGCACGGGCATACAGCGCAGCCGGTCTCAGAGGCCGCCAGCCCCTGACCCGAAAGGAATAGGGATCGGAGACGGCGGTCGTCTCCCCTTCGGTGACGACAAACCGGTAGGCCACCCGGCTTCCGGAGGCGAATTTCCCGATCTCCGCCCGCCAGATCCGCGTGCCGTCTTCGGCCGTGCCGGGCTCCATCGGGACGGATACCGCCCGGTCCCAGTCCGCGCCGTCCGCCGCCACCTGGACGATGGCCTGTTGCGAAGGACGGAACGGCACCGTCAGCAGGTGCACCGTCACGGCGTCGCCTTCCTCCGGCTCCCGGGGAAAACGCTCCGCCGCTTCCTTCACATAGGGCGATCGGGTGCCCGCCGGGCGGTGCACGATCTTGAGGCCCGTGCCGCCCGCGGCGCTCCCCGCGGATTTGCGCTCCAGATTCCATTCCGCGATCCCGAGGACGATCCGGGCGAGGTCGCTTTCCCGGGGAGGTCCGAACGTTTCCAGGTCATGGCGGGCGTATTGGGAAATGCGCGCCGTCGCGGTGTCGTATTCGGGCAGTTTCCCGTCGCGCTCCATAAGCCGCCGGACAATCTCCAGCAGTTCGGCTGCCCGGGCAAGTTCGCCGCGCTCCGTGTAATACCAGGCGAGGAGCGCCGTCAGGTCCGGCCGCGCGCATCCCCCGTAGCGCGTATCGTGCAGGGAAAACCGGACCCCGCCTTCGTCCGTCAGATGCTCTTCCAGCCAGTCCGCCGCGGCGACAAGGACCAGATCTCCGGCGCCCAGCAGCCCGAAGGGAACCGCCGCGGCGCCCGCGTCACCGGCGGATTCGCGGCTTCCCAGGGTGCCTACCGCCCGGCCTTCGCGCAACATATGGGCGAAGACGAATTCGCGGATTTCCTTGATCAGGCGGCGCGCCTCTTCGTCCCGGAAATGCCGGTCCGCCGCCCTGAGACCGCCGTGGGCCATCGCCAGGTTGACGAGATGGATGCCGCGGCTTTCCGGAACCAGCCAGTGCGGGCACGGCCGGTTCCATCCGCGGCCGACGGCGGCGACGGCGCCCGGGACGGCGGCGGCGTGCTCCCGCAGCGCGTCCGTCCGGCCGGAGGCGTCCGCGTATTCGCCCAGCACCCAAAGCCACAGCGCAGCGTCGAGGAAGTGCTCACTTTCTTTCAATTCCGGCGCCCGGCGCCGCAAATACGCTTCGCATCCGTCGAACGTCCGGTCGACATGCACATCCCGCCAACAAAGAAACGCCGCCGTCACGGCGTCCAATGTATCCGAACGGGCGCGGAGGGCGCCCCATTGCGTTCTTTCCTGCGAATTCACGGCGTTCATCCTTTCAGACCGCCCACCTGCAAGCCGGCTCTGAAGTGTTTCTGCGCGGCGAGGAAGACGATCAAGATGGGCACGATCGAGATGAGGCTGCCCGCCATGAGCGTGTTGTAGTCGGTGGCGTATTGGCCGCTCAGTTTGCTCAGGGCAAGCGGCAGCGTCATCTTTTTCGGTTCGGTCAGCATGACGAGGGGCCACAGGTAGTCGTTCCAGGCGTCCATGAACGCGATCACGGCCAGGGTGGCCAGAATGGGCGCGCTGAGCGGCACCATCAGCCGGATGAAGATCGTGCGGTGCCCGGCGCCGTCCATGACCGCCGCGTCGATGTAAGCGTCGCTGATCGTCCGCATGTGCTGGCGCAGCATGAAAATGGCGAAGGCGTTGAAGATCGACGGCGCGACGACGCCCGTGAAGGTGTTGACGAGATCCAGCTCCTTCATCACCAGGAACAGCGGGATGAACGTCGCCTGCTGCGGAATCATCATGGTGGCCAGAATGAGGGCGAACAGCGTTTCCCGGCCGCGGAACCGGATCTTGGCGAAGGCGTACGCCGCCATGGAGGCCGCCGTCAGCCGGATGGAGACGGTCAAGACGGCGATGATGGCGCTGTTCAGGATCGTCCGGGCGAACGGAAACACTTCGAACACCTTGCGGTAGCCCTCGAAGCTGATTTCCTCCGGAATCCACTGGATGGGCACCGCGGTGAGCGCCCCTTTGCTCTTCAAGGACGTGCTTATCATCCAGAAAAACGGAATCAGCACCATGACCGCGATCACCGTCGCCGCCGCATGGAACAACACGGGCCCTGCGTAACGCTTAAGCATCGTAATGTACCCACTTCTTTTGCAATTTCAGCTGAAGGTACGTGAACACGAAGATGATGGCGAACAGGATGAAGGAAAAGGCGGAAGCGTACCCCATCTTGTAATAGCTGAACGCGTAACGGTAGATGCGTTCCACCATCACCTGCGTCGCGCCGATCGGCCCCCCGTCCGTCATGATCATCACCTGCGGGAACAGCTGGAACGAGAAAATCAGGCAGATGACGATAACGAAAAAGGTGATCGGCGAAAGGAGCGGCAGCGTGATGTGCCAAAACCGCTGCCAGACCCCCGCCCCGTCGATCTTGGCCGCTTCATAGCAGTCCGTATCGATGCCTTGCAAGCCGCCGAGAAAAATGAGGGCGAAAAAGCCCATGTCCTTCCAGATGCTGGCGAGCACGATGCCCGGCATCGCCCATTTCGCGTCGTACAGCCAGCCCGGTCCGGGGATGCCGAAGATCCGCAGAATATCGTTGACGCCGCCGTATTCCGGGCTCAGGATCGACTTGAAAATCAGGGCGCCCGCCACCCAGCTCGTCAGCACCGGAATGTAAAACAGCACCCGGTAGACGGCGACACCCCGATACGGACGGTTGAGCAACATCGCCGCCGAAATGGACGCGGCCAGGATGAGCGGGAGGTACATCGCGATGAAGAACAGGGTGTTGCGCAGCACGCGCCAGAATTCTTCGCCGGCGAGGATCGCGGCATAGTTGTCCAGACCGACGAACCCGGGAACGCCGGCCCGCGGATCGATCGGCTTCAGCCCGTCCCAGTCGGTGAAGCTGATCCAGAAGGCGTAAAAAACCGGGATGATGCTGAACAGGATCAGACCCGCCAGTCAGGGCAGGAGAAACCAGAACGCCGCGAATCGTCCGAATTGCCTTCTGCTGTGCTCCATCCGCTTCTCCCCTTCCCGGGTCGGATGTCGGTTCCCGCCGCTTCCCGCGCGCGGATGACGCGGCACGGCGCCCGGCCGGCGCCGTGCCGACGTGTCGGTGATGCGGTCCCGTTACAGGTTGATTCTTTTCTCAAGTTCCGCCTGCGCGTCGCGGAGCGCGTCGGCGGGCGACTTCGCGCCCATGGCCGCCGCCTGCAGATGCAGGTTGATGATGTCGGTCATTTCCGCGTTTTGTTCCACCACGGGCGGCGTCACCAGATAGTCCAGCGATTCGAACACCGCCTTCTTGTTGTCGGGCGGCGTGACTTGCGGGTACTTCTGCTGCACGTCTTCGTAGGTCACCGCCGGCAGCTCCCAGCCCGCCTCGACGCGGATCATGGCCGCTTCGCGGCTGGCGGACATGAACTTCACCCATTCGAAGGCGGCTTCCGCCACTTTGCTGTCCTTGTTGATGACCAGGCCGTTGGAGAAGAAGTGCGTCGCCTTTTGCTTGTTGCCCGGTTCCACTTCGATGTCCCAATTGAAGGTGATGTTCGAGGCAAAGTCCGGGAACGCCCAGATGCCGGTGACCAGCATCCCCAGCCGGCCGGACTTGAACAGATCCCAGTCGCCCATGCCGGCCATCTGCGCTTCCGTCGGCATGACGTTGGTCTTGAGGATGCGGTCCACCAGGTGTTGGAGCGTTTCCACGTTTTCCGGCCGGTCGACGGTAAACGCCGTCATGTCGTCGTTCATCAGGCCGCCGCCGTTCTGGCGCACCGTTTTGTAGAACTCCCAGAACTGGACCGGTTGGTAGATGCCGAAGATGTCTTTCCCCAGGGCGCGGATTTTCTCCGCCGCGGCGTTGACGTCGGCCCAGGTCCAGCTGCTCGTCGGATAATCGATGCCCGCCTGGTCGAACAGATCCTTGTTGTAGAACAGCACGACGTTGGAGAAGCTGGCCGGAAGGCCGTATTGCTTGCCGTCCGCCCGGAAGGCTTCCAGGGCGTTCTTGTTTAGCGCCGACGTGTCGAAGTTGCCGAACAGCGGCGTCAGATCAAGCAGGACACCTTTCTTCGCATAGGCGATGAAGTTTTCGTAGTTCAATTCGTAGGCGTCGGGAGCCGTGCCGCTCGCCACGCGGGTCTGCATCTGGGTGAAATAGTCATTGAACGGCAGCGTTTCGATGTCCACCTTGATGTGCGGGTTTTGCCGTTCGAACTCTTCTTTCATCTGTTGCAGAACTTTTTCGTTGTCCCCCGAGGCGGAGAAGTTGGTGAATTTGACGGTGACCGTCTCGGGCTGTGCCGGGCTGCTTTCAGCCGGCTGGGCGGCGCCGGGCGACGGAGAGGACGAGGGCGACGGCGAGCCGTCCGACGATTGCCCTCCCCTTGAGCAGGCCGTCAGCGCCATGGCCAGCGCCAGCAGGCACACCGCAAGCATTTTCCAGTATCTTTCGATCCCCTTCATTTTGATTCCTCCCTGCGCGATTCTCCGTTTCCTTGCATCCGGTATGTCCGACAACCCGAAATTGCGCGGCCGAAAATTCCTGGTCGCTCACCTCCGCATCGGAATGCTCTGTCGGGTTCCACGGGTCCCGGCGCTGTCCGCGCTCAGGACCGCGGCTTGAGCGGTCGTACGGTCTGCCTCTCCACAATGGACAGCGGAATGGTCACTTCTTTTCGGTCGATTTTCTCCGGCTCGTCGGATTCGATGATTTCCAGCAGCAGTTCCGCCGCCCTTTTTCCCTTCAGGGCGATGTCCTGCCGGACCGTCGTGAGCGGCGGCACGAACATGCGGGACAGGAAGATGTCGTCGAAGCCGATGACGGAAATGTCGTCGGGCACTTCCCTGCCGGCTTCCTTGATGCCCTGGATGACGCCGAAAGCGACCATGTCCGCCGTGGCGAACACCGCCGTGATTTCGGGATGTTTCGAGGCGATGGTTTTGCCGGCTTCATAGCCGTAGGCGTAACTGACGGAATGTTCGAACACGTGGTCGGGGTTGTAAAAAATGTCCGCTTCCCGCAGGGCGCGTTTGTATCCGAGAAATCTTTTCTCGACGACGCCGTCTTTGCGGATGCTGCCGGTGACCAGGGCGATGTTGCGATGGCCCCGTTCGATCAGATGGCAGGTGGCCAGGTAGCCGCCGTACTCGTCGTCGACGCCGACCTTGGAAAACCAGGGGTCGTTGATGTAGCTGTCGATCAGCACGATGGGGATTTCCACCTGCTTGAGTTCGGCGTAAAACTGTTCGGGATAGATGCCCATGATGATGGCGCCGTCCAGATTGCGCTGCACCGACAGGTCCAGATAACTTTCCCCCTTGTCGACGCCGGACAGGATGAGATGATAGCCGCTTTCCCGCAGCCGGGATTCGATGTTGCTCACCATTTCGCTGTAGAAAGGGTTTTCCAGGATGAGCTGCTTGCTGTCCTCGGTCTGCGGAATGATGACGCCGATGAGTTTGGAAGCGTTCTTGACCAGGCTTCTGGCCGAATAGTCCGGAATGTAGTTGAGCTCCCGGATCGCTTCGCGGATTTTCTCCGCCGTGTCGGGAGATACCCGGTATTCCTTGCCGTTGAGCACGTACGACACCGCCGCGGTGGATACCCCCGCGTATTTGGCCACGTCCTTGATGGTCGCCCGCTTTTTCACGGTCACGGCTCCTTTGGATGTTAAACGTTTAACTTTAGAATAAAAAAATATTGGGATATGTGGAAGGATAAGTTCAAAAATGATCCGGTTTTCCGCCCGGAATCCGGATATTTCCGCCCCTCATTCGCTTTTTCCATTGGTGAAACCGCTGTCAATGTTATTAAACGTTTAACGTCTAAGAACAGTATACGCGGTTTCCCGCAAAATTTCAATAATTTTTTGGGACGCTTCGACCGGCCGAATTTTTCCGCAGCGGAAGCTTCCGGCGGAAGCGGTTTGCGGGGAGATTTCTCAAGGCGGCAAAATTGAAGTATACTTGGACTTGCATGGACAACGGTCCGGCGCCGATAAGCGCGATGCGGGGTGACGGCAGTGGAGCGCTGGAAGATCAATCTGGGCGTCCTCTGGTTCGGCACGTTTTTCGTCATGTCCGGCATGACCATGATCATTCCCTTCCTGCCGCTCTTTCTGCAACAGGATTTGGGCGTCACGGACGAAAGCGCGATCGGCGCCTGGGGCGGCGCCATCTTTGCCGCGAATTTCGTGACGTCTTTTTTGTTTCAGCCGATCTGGGGCCGCGTCGCGGACCGCATCGGGCGCAAGGTCATGCTGCTGCGTTCCGGATTCGGCATGGGGCTGATCACGATCCTGATGGGGTTTGCCACGGAACCGTGGCACCTTCTTGTTTTGCGGCTGCTGAACGGGGTCATTTCCGGCTACAACCCGGCGGCGATCGCCCTCATGTCCGCCACGGCGCCCAAAGCCCGAATGGGCTTCGCCATGGGCACGCTGCAGTCCGGCATCACCGCGGGCACGATTCTGGGGCCGCTCATCGGCGGTCTTTTTGCCGACGCGTTCGGGTTCCGGCCGATTTTCTACATCACCGGCGGGCTGCTCTTTCTGGCCTCCATCCTGAGCTGGATTTTGATCAAGGAGAATTTCGACCGGGAGAAAGCAGCGGCCCAGCCCGCCACCAGCATGGCCGAGGATGTGCGCAAGCTCCTCAGGGACAAGCGCCTGGCGGCGCTCCTGGGCACGACCTTCGCCTTCCAGTTCGCGCTCCTGTGTCCGGTCGCGTTCATCCCGCTTTACATTCAGCGCCTGCATGAATCGATGGCGAACATCGCCTTCTGGTCCGGCTTCGTCGGCTCCGTCACGGCGTTTTCCAACATGATCTTTGCGCCGTTGCTGGGCCGGCTGAGCGACCGTACCGGTCCCGCCCCGGTGCTGTTCATCACGCTGATTGGCGCCGCCCTGATGTTCGTCCCGCAGGCGTTCGCCGGTTCCGTCGGCGAGCTGCTGTTCTACCGCTTTTTGCTCGGAAGTTTCCTGGGAGGCATCGCGCCGGCCCTGAATACGCTGATTCGCAGCTACACCCCGGACGGCATGGTGAGCCGGGTGTTCGGCTACAACACCAGCGCCCTCGCCCTGGGCAACATGTGCGGGCCGATCGTCGGCGGCGCGGTGTTCGGACTGGTCGACATCAACGGGTTGTTCCTGGTGTCGGCGGGCGTGCTGCTGGCCGCCGCGATCTGGATCCGTGCCGTCGTGCCCGGCGCGGAACTCCGGCGAAAGGAGCGGCGGCGCAATCCGGGGGGCTGAGCGTGCGGGCGGCCGAAATTTCATTCCGGCGAAAGAATCCGATATACTAGCCGTTACAGAGATACATTTCCATGGAGCGGAGAGAAAAGAGGTGTCAGACCATGCGCCTCCACACTGTCGCTTCCGCGGACACCGCGCCGCCGCGGCCGGCCGTTTGGCGGATCCGGAGCTGGCCGGTCTGGGGAGCGTTCCTGGTCGCCGTTGTTTTGCTGCTCAAGCTGCGTTGGCTGGACGGCCAGTTCGACGTGGGCGGCATGAACCGGTGGAAATGGCTCGTCAACGCCGGAGCCGCGCTGCTGGCCGTCTGCTGGACGATCCCGCTCGGACGGCGCTTGCGGGCGGCGGCGCTGGCGGGCATCGATGCGTTTCTTTCGCTGCTCATGCTTGCCGATCTTGTCTATTTTCGCAATTTCAGAGATTTCATCACCGTCCCCGTGCTGATGCAGGCCGGGCAGGCCGCGGATGTGGAGGACAGCATCCTGTCCCTGCTGAGGCCCGGCGATCTGGCGCTCGTCGCCGACCTGCCCATTGCCCTGGCGCTGGCCGTTCGTTCGATCCGGCTGGCCGGACCGCATCCGGCGTCCACGCCGGCGAAGCGCCTGCGGGAAAGGCTGCTGCGCTCCGGTCTCGCCGCGCTCCTTGCGGTGTCGGGCTGGCTGCTCATCGCCGTCCCCGTCCAAGAGCAGAAAGAAGGCTGGGCTCGCGGGCTGTTCGGGGGCGAGTGGTGGAACGTCCCGATCTACAATGTCACCGGTCTCCTGGGGTTCCACGGTTACGACGTGTACCGTTTCGCGCGGGAGCACGGATCCGGCGGAAGCTTGTCCGAAACGGAACTTGCGGAAGTCCGCGGCTGGTTCGCCGAGCGGGAAACGCTGCGGCGCGCGTCGGAATCAGCCCCGCTGTTCGGCGCCTTTCGCGGCGCCAACGTGTTCGTCGTGCAGGCCGAGGCGTTTCAGACATTCGTGCTCGGTCTCACGGTGGGCGGCCGGGAAGTGACGCCCAGTCTGAACCGGCTGATCGAAACCAGCCTGTATTTTCCGAACTTTTACCACCAGACGGCGGCCGGCCGGACTTCGGACGCCGATTTCGCGGCCAACTGCTCGCTGCATCCGGCGCCGTCCGGGTCTGTATTCGTGCGGTATGCGGACCGTTCATTCGATTGTCTGCCGGCGCTCCTGGGCGCGGAAGGCTACGATGCCACCGTCCACCACGCCTACGAAGCGAGCTTCTGGAACCGGGCCAACATGTACCGGGGCATGGGATACGAGGCTTTTTTCAGCCTGCTGGATTTCGAAATGGATGAACCCCTCGGCTGGTCGCTCGGAGACAAATCGTTTTTCCGCCAAACCGTGGAGCGGCTCAAAGAACGGGACCGCCAGCCCTTTTACGCCATGACGGTCACCCTGACCAGCCATCATCCCTACAAACTGCCCGCCGGCCTGCAAAAACTCGAAACAGGCTCCCTCGAGGGCACCATCCTCGGAGACTATCTGCAGGCGGCGCATTACGTGGACGAAGCCGTGGGGGAACTGGTGGAACTCTTGAAACGGGAAGGGCTCTGGGACAACACGATTTTCGTTTTTTTCGGAGACCACGACAATTCCGTTACGGACTGGTCCCTTTACGAACGGTTGTTCAACCGCCCCCTGAATGAGCTGGAAAGAGAGATGCTGCTGAAAAAAGTGCCGCTCCTCATCCATCTTCCCGGCGATGCGCACGCGGGGGTGATCGGGAAGGCGGGCGGCCAGACCGACATCGCGCCGACGCTCCTGCATCTGCTCGGCATTCCTGCCGGCGGCCTCCATTGGGCGGGGGTCAGCCTGCTCACGGATGAAGCGAAACCGGTGGTTTTCCGCAACGGCGCGTTCACGGACGGCAAGGTGTTTTACCTCCCTTCCCCGGACGGCGCGGCGGAAAACGGCAATTGCTACTTGCTGCCGGAAGGAACGGAGACCGGCGCGGCCGCCTGCCGTCCGGGAGCCGAAGAGGCGCTGAGGGAACTTGCGGCTTCCGACCGGTTTATCCGGCACGATCTGAAATCCCGCATGTGAGCGTTCAGCCGACGGCCCGCACCTGCCACAGGGTGGGAGTCCGCCGGCACGACTCGCCCAGCCACAGACGGGCGATTTCCCGGAATTTGCGCGGATCCCCGCTGCAGAAAAAACGGTGCATGATCGGCCCGCGGCTGGCGGCGGCCAGCCCGGACCCGCGCAGCACCGCGCCGACTTCCCGGCCGGCTTCTTCCGCGGAACTGATCAGCGCGACTTCGGGTCCCATGAATTCGGAAATCATCCGGGCGAGAAACGGATAGTGCGTGCATCCCAGGATGAGGGTGTCCAGACCGCAACCTTTCAGGGGCGCAAGGGATCGCGCCACCACCCCGTACGCTTCCGGGGAATCGAATTTCCCCGCTTCCACCAGGGGCACGAACTCCGGACAGGCCAGCTGCACGACGCGGACCCGGGGCGACAGCCGGCGGAGGGCGGCTTGATAGGCTCCGCTGCGGATCGTCCCTTCCGTCCCGATGACGCCGATCACGCCCGATTTCGTGCGCCCGGCCGCCGCCCGCGCGCCCGGGTCGATGACGCCGACCACGGGATGGGGCGAGCGTTTCCGGATTTCGTCCAGAGCCAGCGCGGTCGCCGTATTGCAGGCCACCACGATCATCTTCGGGCGGAACCGGAGCAGATCGTCCACGATTTCGCAGGTGAAACGGATCACTTCATGCGACGGTCTCGGGCCGTACGGCGCCCGGGCGGTGTCGCCGAAGTAGAGGACGGGTTCGCCGGGCAGCTGCCGCATGATTTCCTTGACCACGGTGAGACCGCCGACGCCGGAGTCCAGAACCGCAATTGCCCGTTGCACGAAAACACCGCTTTCTTTTGGCTGGATGCAAAGGCATGATACTTTATGACGGACGCCCGCAAAATGTACCTTGGGGTCCGCATCCGTCTTCAAAATGTGCGCGCAGCCCGTCGGGTTCGGGCGGCGCACGGCGGTCCGTCAGACGGCTTTCGTGTCTTCCTCGCCACGGCCGGCTTCTCCGTCATCATCCTTGCGCACGCGCAGCTCGGTGACGATCCGGTTCGCCGCCTTCCTGACGCTGGACGCGACGGCGGCGGTCTTGCCGGCGAACGACTTGGCGGCGGCGCCGGCCTGGCGTCCGTATTCGGCCGTCTTGCTGCCCGCAGCCTTCGCCGACCTCACAATGTCCTTGCGCATTTCGCGGCCGGATTTCGGCGCCAGAAGCAGCGCGGCGACCGCTCCGGCCACGGCGCCCCAGATGAAAGGCTGGATCTTGCTGGGTTTGGCCATCCCACACCCGCTCCTTTCCTTAAGATTTGTCATGCGCGTTGTTCCCCGCGGCTTCCGTCCCGCTCGGCCCGGCCCGGTCCCGGCGCTTCGGGTCGGGGTTCCGCTTCCGCCTGCCCTGGCTCCGCTTCCTCCGGACCGGGCTTCCCTTCTGTCTGTCCGGGTCCCGCCTCCTTCAGACAGGATTCCGCCTCGGCCTGCCCGGTCCCCGCATTCTCCATGCCGGGTTCCGCCTCAGCCCGCCCGGGTCCCGCCTCTTCCAGGCCGGGTTCCGCTTGCCGTCCGCGCTCCGCCTCCGCACGACCCGCATGCGGCTCCGGGACCGCGGCAATCCACCCGTCGATCAGGCGGGAGACGGCCCGCGCCGCCCGGAACACCGATTCGCCGAACATTCGCCCGCCTTCGGCCAGCGCCGCGAATCCCATGAGGCTTCGATGGAACAGGCCGGCGATATCCGCCGTCCGTTCGCCGACGGTCTGCCACGGGACCAGCGCCGCTTCGGCCGAATCGGCCAGTCGCGCGACGTCCTCGCGCAGGCGCCGCATCGTTCTGCAGAGAAAAAAGACGGCGACGGCCACGGACACGCCCGCGACAAGGGCGCTGAACGAAATGACGATCCAGGCGGCCTCCCGCACCATAGGATTCCCTCCCTGCCCGGAAACTTGTAAGCGCGTCCCTGTGACGGAGCCCGTACGGCGGGATTCCCGCCATTCGGCGGCACCATGCAGCGGAACCCATCGGCGGCACCGTGCAACGGAACCCATCGACAGAACCATGCAACGGAACCCCGCATCGGTCCCCGTGCCGTGGAACCTTGCCCGGCGCCAGTGTCCGGGAACCTTGCCGCGGCATCCGGGACAGCAGCCCATGCGGATACTGCATTATAAGCCCGATGGGCTCGTCCTGACACCGGTGCCGGCCACAAAATTCCGCAACAAAAAAGTCCTTTTCCCTTCAGGAAAAAGGACTTTCCGGATTGTCCGCCGCTTGCGGTTCAACTGCACTCCAGCGCCGCCGGCGCGGCCGTCCGTCCTGCTTCGGAAACACCTTCCTCCGCATCCCCCCGGCGCGCCCGGATCGCGTAGGTGCAGCGCATGCCCCCTTCCGCCAGACATTCCGTGCGTTCCACTTCGGCATCCAGCAGCGTTTCGAACAGGTTCAGCTCGCAGCGGCACGCCTGCCGGTACCGGCCCGCGACCGCCGAAATGGGACAGTTGTATTCATGGAGCAGGTAACGGTCCCCGTCTTCTTCCCATTCGGCCATGTAACCGGAGGAAGTCTGGATGGCGGCCAGCTCGGCCACCTTCTCCCGCAGCGGTTTGCCCCGCAAACGGTCCTTGAGGCGGCTCTCCAGCTTGTCGCGCCGGCCGGCAAACAGCCGCTCCACCGTCTCCGTGCCGGCCAGACCTTCCAGTTCCTCCAGCAAGTCGAGGGTCAGCTGGGCATAGTTGCGGGGAAACATTTCCTCCGCCCGTTCCGTCAGCGCATACCTGTATGCCGGCCGCCCCACCGCGCGGCGGGTGACCGTGACGCTGACGAGGCCGTCCCGTTCCAGCGTCTGCAAGTGCCGCCGGACCGCCATTTCGGTGATCCCGAGCGCCCCGGACAAATCCTGGACGCTGCTGTCTCCCCTCGTTTTCAGCAGATGCATCAGTTGCCGGCGGGTCGAACCTGAACCGGAGGTCAGCATGATTCCTCACCCCGTCCCGCCTGCGCAGGCCGCCGTCCGTCCCGCCGCAGACCGTTCTGGCGTTTGCCTGAACCTATTTTACAAAAAAACTTCGACACGCGAAATCATTTTGCGACAAACGGTCCCAATTCCCGTTCGAGATAGGCGTTCACCTCGCGGGCGAAGCGTTCCAGACCGTCGGCCAGCCATGCGGTAAGCGGGTGAAGCCGGTGCCTCGGCCACTCCGTGTACGAACGGACCAGCTGCCCGCGAACCTCCGCCAGTTCGCGGAAACCCGCCGCCAGGTCGCCGCCGATGACGCCTTCTTCCGCGATGATGTCAACGATGTCCCCGTAACTGGCCGCGTCGCGCATGAAGAAGCCGTCGATGAGATCGCTGCCCACGTCGGTGACGATTTCCGCCGCCAGATGAAGCGCCCGTTCCTGCGCCAGCCCTTCCAGCGTCGTGCCGGACCAGCGCTCCGCCAGTTCGCGCAGCGCCCCGGCCAGTTCCGGCACCGCGTCCAGACGGCGCCGGATCGCTTCCCGGTTGACCTGGTACACCATGATGATCCCGCCCGTCATCCGCGATTTTTGCGGTTTTTGCGCTTGAGCCGGACGACCATCACAACGGAGCCGACCAGCACGATCAGGACAACCAGCATCGCTTCATATACGGAAGAGTCCACTTCGCCTTACTTCCTTTCCGTCGGGTTTCGGCGGGCCGCCGGACGGCGTCCGCATGGATCAGGGAGTCGCTGCGCATAATACGGAAAAAATTCGCGGGGAGGCGACACCATGCGCTTGCGCGCCACCTGGGCCGCCGTGCTGATCGGAGCCGCCCTTTGCCTGTTCAACGCCACCGGCCGCGATCCGCACAACCTTTTTTTCTTCATGTTCAGCGTTCCCGTCTGGATTGCGGCGATGTTCACCGACATTCACAAGGTCAGCGTGGAATGGATGTACGTGCTGACCATTCTCGCCTACGCCGGCCTGGGTTTTCTGATCGATCTCGGCGTGGCCCGCCTTCGGTATCCTCCGAAGCAATAAGCCATGGAGACGACGGCCAGCGAAAAAGGAGCCGTCCGGCTCCTTCCCTCTCGCTCAAGCGATCCGTTCGGACGCCTTCCGCCCGCGCACCCGTTTCATCGGTCCCCTCGGGCATCCCCGCGCGACACCCGCTCCCCATTCACCGCTCTTCCTAAATATTATCGGAAATTCCCGCCGGTTCTCAACCGTCCGGTTCGCCGGGAAGCCGGCTTTTTTGCGCTTTTGGCAATCGTGTGAACGCGCCGGAATCTTCCGCCCGCAGGCGGTCCGGGCGGAGATATTCCAGCACGATGTCTTCCCCCTGGGCACGGATGAACGCCGCCAGCAGCGAAATCCGGTGGTGGTATCCGCGGCAGGCGAACCACGCGGTAAGACCGCCGCGGTCCCGCTGCTGCGCATAGATCCGGATGCCGGCCTTGCGGAACAGATGGCGCAACCCGGCCATCTCGCGCAGGATGCGGTCCTGGATCGCCAGGAGCAGCGTCCGGTACGCACGGCGCATCTTCACCCACGACGCGTCCAGGGCACGCAGATCGTGATCCGTCACGCGCAGCAGGATGTCCAGCAGCAGGTAGCGTTTGACGCTCTCGAACTCTTCTTCCGTCAGGCGCATCGGCGCGCGCGACGGCGCCTTCCGCTCCCGATCGCGCGTCTCCCGGTCCCGCCCGGGCGGCTGATGTTCCGGATCGGGCGAACCAAGCTTCCCTCCGGACGCCTCCGGCTCCCGTCCGCGGGCAGCTTCCTCAGCCATGGCGGCGCCACCCCCGCATCGCCGGTTCGCACGCAAGGATCCGGGCGGCGTCGAACGTCCGGGGGCCGCGGCGGAGAAAGCAGTAGGCGCGGATCTTGCCGCCCGACGCGCCGTCCACCCGGACGAGACGGTCGCTGACGGCGCCGGCGCGGTCGAGGTAGATGATCCGGACGACGCCGCCGGTTTGCCGCAACAGGCGGGAAACCGGGGCCGGCACCGGCAACGCCGCTGCCGAAAGCGGCGGCGCCGGGCGCGCGCGCGCCGGGAGAGCGGATGAAACCGGCGGTCTCATCGCCATGCACCTCCTCCTCGCACTGAGAAGAAACACGAACATTTGTTCTTATTATATACCAAAACAGGGCATCCTGCCAATGCGCATGGGGATGGAAAAGACGAAGCCGCTTCCCCCCTCCGGATGACCCGCATGTCTCCGGGGAGGAAAGCGGCTGTCCGACAATGCGCGGGATGCCGCGGTTCAGGCGGCCTTCTTCCGCCGCCGGCTGGAGATGTCCATATAGACGGCCAGAATCAGAATCGCGCCCTTCACGATGTACTGCCAGAACGACTCCATGTTCATGATGCTCATGCCGTTGTCGAGGCTGACCATGATCAGCGCGCCCAGGATGGCGCCGGTGACCGTCCCGGTGCCTCCCATCAGGCTGGTGCCGCCGATGACGCAAGCCGCGATGGCGTCCAGCTCGTACATCGTGCCGGCGCTCATCGTCGCCGCGTTCACGCGGGCCGTCAGCACGATCCCCGCAATGGCCGCCAGCGTGTTGCACAGCACGAACACCATCAGAATCCGCCGCCGGATGGGAATCCCGGACAGCCGGGCCGCTTCCGGGTTGCCGCCGATGGCGTAGATTTGCCGGCCGAACACCGTGTTGCGGGAGATGAAGGTGAAGAGGAGCGCCAGCACGATCACGATGATGAACGGGATCGGAATGCCCTTGTAGCTGTTCAGCACCCAGACGGCCCCCAGGATGAACGCGCCGATCAGCGCGATGCGCAGCACGCTTATGGACAGCGGCGCCACCTTGAAGCCGTAGCGCTTGCGTCTCCACCGGCTCCCCAAGACGATGACGGCCGTGCCGATCACGCCGACCGCGCCGGCGATCCATCCGAGAAATTCGGGCAGGTAGTCTTGTCCGATGGCTTTCAGCGAAGGATCGAGCGGCGCCACCGTCACGCTTTTCGTCGTGCCCAGCAGGATGCCACGGAACATCAGCATCCCGCCCAACGTCACAATGAACGCCGGCACCGCCAGATAGGCCACGATCCAGCCCTGCATGAGTCCGATCAGCGAGCCCAGGGCGATCGTCACCAGCACCACCGAAACGGGATCCCAGTCATACCAGACGTTCAGCACGGCGGCGATCCCCCCGGTCAGCCCGACCAGCGAACCGACCGACAGGTCGATCTGTCCCGCCACGATCACCAGCACCATGCCGATGGCCAAAATGGACGTCACCGACATCTGCAGAAACAGGTTCGACAGATTCGTGGGCGTCAGGAACCGCTCGTGCATCAGGGAAAAAAACGTCCAGATCAGCACCACGGCGCCGATCATCGAATACGCGCGGGCGTCGAACCGGAACAACCGGGCGAACGTCCCCGTCCACGTCCCTGTCTCCGTCCGCGCCGGCGCCGTCTGCGATTCGGTGTTCATGCTTCCATCCCTCCCGTTGCCGCCTTCATGATCCGTTCCTGGGTGGCTTCCGAAGCAGGAAACTCCGCCGTTTTTCGTCCTTCGGAGAGCACCATGATCCGGTGGCACATGCCGATCAGCTCCGGCATTTCGGAAGACACGATCACGACGGCCACTCCATCGCGGACCAGCTGATTGATGATATTGTAGATTTCGAACTTCGCCCCGACGTCGATGCCCCGCGTCGGCTCGTCGAGAAACAGGATTTTCGGCCGGGTCGTCAGCCACTTGCCGATGACCACTTTCTGCTGGTTGCCCCCGCTGAGCGTTCCCACAATGGTCTCCGGCGAATTCGCCTTGATCCGGAGCGTATGGATGGCCTGCAGGCCGCCCGCGGTTTCGCGGTTATGGTCGATGACGCCCCTCCATGCGAAAGCCTGAAGAGAAGCCATGGACACGTTGCTCTTCACGTTCATGCCCAGCACCAGCCCGTATTTCTTGCGGTCTTCGGACACGAGCCCCATCCCCGCGCGGATGGCGTCGCCGACGCTGCGGATGCGGACCGGCCTGCCTTCGATTTCCACCTCGCCCCGGCTCTCTCCGGGATACGCGCCGAAGAGGCTCATCACGAGCTCCGTCCGTCCGGCGCCCATGAGCCCGCCGATGCCGAAGATTTCGCCTTTGCGGACTTCGAAGGACACGTCGCGAATCACCGCCTTGCCCGGCTGGTCCGGGCTCATGACGGTATAATTTCGCACCCGCAGCATGACGTCGCCGGGGCTCGCTTCGATCCGCGGGAAACGTTCCTTGAGCTCGCGGCCGACCATCAGGGAGATGATCTTCCCTTCGTCGACCTCCGAGACGGGATAGGTGCCCATCGTCTGGCCGTCCCTGAGGACCGTGATCGTGTCGGCGATGGCCAGCACTTCGTTCAGTTTGTGGGAGATGTAGATGCACGTCACGCCCCGCTGTTTCAATTCCCGCAAAATCCCCATCAGGATGCCGACTTCCTGCTCCGTCAGGGCGGCCGTCGGCTCGTCCAGGATGAGGATTTTCGCGTTCTTGGCGAGCGCCTTGGCGATTTCCACCAGCTGCTGCTTGCCGATGCCCAGATTGCCCGTAAGTTCCCGTGGATCGACGTTCAGCCCGACCTCCCGCAGCCAGCGTTCGCTTTCCTTGTGCATTTTCTCCTTGTTGACGATGCCGAACCGCTTGAGTTCATGGCCAAGAAACAGGTTTTCCGCCACGGACAGGTTGCGCGCGAGCGCCAGTTCCTGATAGATGATGGCGATCCCCGCCGCTTCCGCGTCCCGGATGTCGTGAAAATGCCTTTCCACACCGTCGATCAAAATCTGTCCCTTGTAGGTGCCCACGGGATAGACGCCGCTCAGCACCTTCATCAGCGTCGACTTGCCGGCCCCGTTTTCGCCGCACAGCGCGTGGATCTCGCCCTTGCGCACCGTAAAGTTCACGTTGTCCAGCGCCACGACGCCGGGGAACACCTTCGTGATGCCCCGCATTTCCAGCGCGACGGTCATCGCGATTCACCTCGCACATGCAAAGGGGAAGCGCGTGAAACGTCGGTTTCACGGCCTCCCCTGCCGCTTCCCGCGGTTATTGGACGTTCTTGTACACGTCTTCCCTCGAATGGAAACCGTCGGCGATCACCGTCTGGTCGATGTTCGTCTTGTCGACGGAGATGGGATCCAGCAGGATGGACGGCACGTCGATCTTGCCGTTGTGGACGGTGCGGTCCGTTTGGATTTGCTCCCCTTTGGCCATCGCGACGGCCAGTTCCGCCGCCTTCTCGGCCAGCAGCTTGATCGGCTTGTAGACCGTCATCGTCTGCGTGCCTTCGACGATCCGCTGGCAGGCCGCCAGTTCCGCGTCCTGCCCGGAGACCGGAATCTTGCCGGCCAGGCCTTGCGCCGCGAGGGCCTGGATGACGCCGCCCGCCGTGCCGTCGTTGGCCGCGACGACCGCGTCGATCTGGTTGTTGTTGGCGGTGAGGGCGTTTTCCATGTTGGCCATGGCCACCGCCGGGTTCCAGTCCTTGGTCCATTGGTCGTACACGATCTCGATGTCGCCCCGTTCGATGTAGGGCTGCAGCACATCGAACGCGCCCTTCTTGAACAGGTGGGCGTTGTTGTCCGTTTCCGAGCCGCCGATGTAGACGTATTTGCCCTTCGGCACCAGCTTGACGATGGCTTCCGCCTGCATTTGGCCGACCCGCTCGTTGTCGAAGGAAACATACAGGTCGACGTCGGAGTTTTTGATCAGGCGGTCATAGGCGATGACCTTGACGCCCGCCGCGTGGGCTTTCTCCACGATGGCCGCCGTCGCTTCGGCGTCGTGCGGGATGACGACCAGCACGTCCACGCCCTGGGAGATGAGCGATTCGGCCTGGGCGATCTGCTTCGCGTCGTCGCTGTTGGCCGACTGCACTTCCACTTCCGCGCCCAGTTCCTTCGCCTTCGCGACGAACAGGTCGCGGTCCCGCTGCCAGCGTTCTTCCTGCAGCGTGTCCATGGACAACCCGATCAGGATCTTTCCGTCATCCTTTTTCCCTCCGGATCCGGAACCTTCCCCCGAACCAGAAGAACCGCCTCCGCCTCCGCACGCCGACAGCGCCAGCGTCAAGGCCAGCATGAACGCCGGCACCGCCATCGCAAGGCGGCGTTTGCTCCCGTCTGAGTGCCTCATGTTCCCCTCTCCTTCTCCAAAAAAGGTTTTGAAACGCTTACACTCCGAAAAATTACCATTGAAAAAGCCGGTTCGGCGGAGAAGGATGCTGGATTCTTTTGTTGCAATCTGGAATTTTTTATGCTCCGGCGTTTCCGGCAATCCGGTCCCGGTATTCGCTGGGAGAGAGGCCGCACACCTTCCGGAACACTTTGCTGAAATAGTTCGGGTCACGGTACCCGACGTCGATGGCGATTTCCTTGAGGCTCAGGGACGGGTCGCGCATCAGCTCCTTCGCTTTTTCCACCCGGCATTCGGTGAGATAATCGATGTAATTGACGCCCGTCCGTTCCTTGAAAATTTTGCTCACGTAATGCGGGCTCAGGCCCACCTGCCGCGCGATGGTTTCCAGCGACAGGTCCTCATGGCAATGGTCCCGGACAAACCGCTCGATTTTCCGCGCCGCGTCCGTCTCCAGGTTGCCGCGATGCTCCTCGGCCGCCCGGACGAGCCGGTCCAGAAGCGCTTTCGCCTCCGTCCGAAGCTGCCGGAAATCCCGCGCCGGATAGGCAAAGAGCGGCTTTTCCGCCGGAACGCCCAGCTCGCGCAGTTCCCGGCTGATCACCCACAGGAGGTCCAGCATCCGCTGCTGCGCTTCCAGAAGCTCCAGGCCGGCCTGTTCCATTCGCCGGACGGCGTCCGCGACGGTCTCTTCGATCCGGTCCCAACGATTCAGCCTCACGTCGTCCCGGAGCCGCTTATCCGACGCGGGGTCCGGCACGTCGCCCGTCCGTTCCCCTTCCCGCGCGGGACAATCGTCAAAAAACCGGTATCGTGCCGCGGCGGCCCCGCCCGCGCAGGCCAGAAGCGCCTCCCGGTAGGACTGCCGGATTTGCTCCAGGGACCCGCACGGGCGGCCGATGCCGACAAAGCTTTCCAGTTCCGGCCACCGGTTCGCGAGAGACAGGAGCCTGTGCGCCAGCGCGGACGCCTGCGCGCGGTGCGACAGGCCTTCCTTCCGGAAAACGATGAGCGGGATCTGTCCGGAGGCCATGGCTCCCACCCAGCAACAGCACGATTGCTTCACCATTTCCTTCACCGCCAGGAAGTAGCTTTCCGCTTCCCGCAAACCGTTCACCGCGACGACCATCGCGAAGGCTTCCCGCGGCGCTTCTTCTCCCAGGAGACGCAGCGTTTCTTCCAGCCCGATCTCATGGGTGTGGTCGAACAGGAGCCGCGCCACCAGATCCGCTTCCACCAGCGGCTTCATCTTCCCGATGGCTTCCCGGCTCCTTGCCCGCTCTTCGCGTTCCCGGCGTTCCTCCTCGATCTTCCGGATGGCCTTGCCCACCGTTTCGATGATTTCGGAAGCCTTGCTCGGCTTCAGGATGTAGCCGACGACGCCCAGGCGGATCGCCCGGTGGGCGTAATCGAAGGTGTCGTACGCCGTCACCATGATGAACCGGATATCCTCATGGCCCGCCTCCCGGATGCGCCGGATCGCTTCCAGCCCGTCCATGCCCGGCATTTTGATGTCCATCAGCACCAGATCCGGGCGGAAGCTGTCCGCCATTTCCAGCGCCGTCCTGCCGCTGACGGCCTCCCCGATCTCCAGGTCCGGGAAGCCGTCCCTGAGAATCGCGCGCAAGCCTTGGCGTTCAATGGGTTCATCGTCCACGATCAGCAGCCTGAACATGGGCAATCCCCCCTTCCGCCTTCGGAAGCCGGAGCCGGACCTTCGTTCCCGCTCCGGGCGCGCTGTCGATGCGGATCACGTCGTCCACCCCGTAAAACAGCCTGAGCCGCCGGATGACGTTGCTGATCCCGATCCCCGTGGAATGGCCCTGTCCTTCGGCGAGCCGCTCTTCCATGATTTCGCGGATCTTCCCCTCGCTCATCCCGACGCCGTCGTCCTCGATGTCCACCGCCACCCGGTCGCCCAGGTCCCGGACGCGAAACGTCACCGTGCCGCCTTTTTCGGACGGTTCCACGGCGTGGATGACGGCGTTTTCCACGATGGGCTGGAGCGCAAGTCCCGGCAGCCGCAGGTTCAGGCATGTTTCGTCGATATCCTGCACGAACCTGAGCCGGTCGCCGAAGCGGGCCTTCTGGATCTCGATATACTGCCTCAGCACCCGGACCTCGTCCCACAGGGTGACGGGCCGGTCCAGCCGCCGCAGGTTGTAGCGAAGCAGGCCCGCCACGTTCGCCAGGAGATCGCTCGTCTCCGGCGAACCTTCCAGGTACGCTTTCTTCGAAAGCGTATCCAGCGTGTTGAACAGAAAATGCGGATTGATCTGGCTCTGCAGGCTTCGCAGCTGGCTTTCCTTCAGCAGCAGCCGGCTCGTCTGCAGCTCGCTTTCCAGCTGGGCTTTCATCTGGATTTCGGAAATCAGCCTGCCCATGTTGACGCGCATGTGGTCGAACGTCCTCGCCAAAAAGGCGATCTCGTCGTTGGATTGCACCTCGATGTGCATGTCGAACCGGCCGCGGGCCAGTTCCCGGGCGGCCAAGGTCAGCTTCCGCACCGGCCGGGTGATGCTGTGGGAGAACCCGTACGAAAAAAGCAGCAGCACCATCGTCACGAACGCCAGGAGCCAGAAACCGAGCTTTTTCAGTTCCGCCGATTGCCGGATGATGCCGCGGTAGAACGAATCGTAGGTCCTCAGTTCCTGCTCCATGAGCTGCTGCGTCATCTCCGCGATGTACTTGGCGTACCGGTCCGATTCCGCGAAATCGATCATCGCCTGCACGCTGTTCAGCTCCCGGGCGGACATGATATACGAGCGGTCCGCCGCCTCCACCAGGCTGTCCACCAAATTCAGGTAATCCGTCGGGTCCACGGCGGTCTCGCTGGCCATGCGTTCTTCGAGGAGGCGCTTGGCGTCGAGCACCCGTTGCCTGCCCGCGCTCAGATTTGCCAGGTTCGCGCCGTCCGGCGTCTGCAGGTAGGTGTTGAGCGCCACCACAAGCTGCTGGCTGGCGGAAGACATCTCGTAGAGCTGCAGATAACGCTGCAGGATGCGGTTGTACCGGTCCAGCATCTGCTGGTTGTAGTAGGTGAGGAACGTCCAGATGGCGGCCATGATGAACAGCATGATCGCCGACAGCGACAAAATTTTCCTCTGGATGCCGCTCATAGGGGTTCCCCCGCCCGCACCAGCCGGAAATCGGTGAAGTAGCCGATGTAATCCAGCGGAAACTTCTCGCCCCGCAGCCACTGGATCATGAGGCGGACGCTGATTTCGCCCATCTGGGCGGGGGACTGGACGATGAGGGCGCTGAGTTTCCCCTGCCCGAGCAGCGTACGGGCTTCGGCATCGTCGTCAAAGGCGTAGATGTGCCGGTTTCCGATGCTGACCCGCTGCTCCAGCACCCGCACCATCGCGCCGATATTGGCCGAGTGAACGGCGATGAAGGCGTCGGCGTCGGGCCAGCGGTTCAGCGCGTCGCCCGTGGCCTGGGTCACCTTTTCCCGCGTGTCGCCGGTCGTCACGATTTCCGTCCGGATTTGGCCGGCATACGGTGCCAGCACGTCAAATATGCCCTTCATCCGCTGGCGCTGGTTTTCTTCCTCCCGCTCCGACCGGAGGATCACCACGGTGCCGCTCTCCCCCATATCCTCCAGCAGCTGCCGGCCGATCATCCGCCCCGCCAGCTCGTGGTTCGTGCCGATGTAGGTCCGGCGGATGCTCTTGCCCGGCGGCACGTCGTTGGCCACGGTGAACACCGGAATCCCATTGCTCCCCGCCTTGACCGTCGTCAGACGGTGGAATTCGTCGGTGTTGAGCCCCTGCACGATGATCCCGTCCATTTTGGAAGCGATTGCAATTTCCATCCTTTTCAAAAACTCTTCCTCGTTCTGGCCGTAACTTCCCCATACTTCCAGATATGCGTTGTACTGCCGGGCCGAGCGGCGGGCCCCCGCCTCCACCTCGTCCCAGAAGGGGGAATCCAGTTCCCGCGTGATGAGCACCAGGCGATAATCGGCCAGAAGGGACGGGGCGGTCTGCACGGGGATCGTCAGATCAAGATGGAACAGGCGCCAGAGGGACACGCCCGTGAACCAGGCGGCGACGACGCACCCGGCCACGAGCGGCAGCACGACGGATTTGCGCATGGATCGGCGTTCCTCCCGTTGCCCGCTTCAAGAGGTTCCTTCATATTGGAAGCGCGCAACAAAAATTGCCCACATGGTAAATGGTAGCCGCCCTTATGCATTTTGGCAACGGATAACCAAAGAGGAAAAAGGGTCGAAGCCTTCCCGCGGCACGCGAATCTCTCTCCCAAGGCGATGCGCATGGAAAAAGGGAGGTCTGCGCCCTCCCTTTGCGTCCTCCCTTATTCCAACGCAAACGACTTCAGCTGCGCGTTCCCCCCGCCACGGTACGTGAAATACAGCGCGTGCACGCCGTCCGGAATCGCGATGTCCGCCGCGTACTCCTTCCAGACGTTCGTGAAATCCACGGGGATGACCCCATGCGCCGGACCGTCCCACGCCGTCTTCACCTCGAAGACTCCCTTTGCGTAACCGCGGACCTTGATCTTGACCCGCTTCACGCCGCGGCAGTCGAAATATTTGAAGCCGGCCGTCGCCGAATCCCGCATGTTCGCGATGTATCCGGGCTCCTCGTCCCCGTCCTTGCCGTCCTGGGTAATCTTCGGGAACCGGCCGTCCATCCAGGCGCCGTAGGTGCCGACGTACAGCTCCTCGTCCTTGCAGAACAGATTGCATGCGATATGGGCCGGATATTCGCCGCGCCCGATCAGCGGGCCGCCGTTCAGCCCGCAGGATGTCATTTCCGCCTGCACGATGCTTCCGTCTTCGCGAAACCGGATCGGCTCCGCGCAGCCCTGCCGGGAATAATGGTGGCCGTTCGTCTGCCGGTGGTAGAAGATGTACCACTGCCCGCCGATCTCCACGATGCTGCCGTGATTGTTGCCGCCGTAATACATCGGCTTGTCCGCCGGCTTGTAGGAATCGATGTACATGTCGGCATTGCTGACGATGACTCCGCCGTATCGGAAGCCTTTCGTCGGATGCTTGCTCGTCGCGTAGCACAGTTCATGCATGAGGACCGAGGAATAGATCAGGTAGTACGTGTCTCCGCGCTTGCGGATCGACGGCGCCTCGAAATACTCGTGTCCCTCGAACCCGGTTCCCGCGCTGTACGGTTCGCTCGGCAGGACGATGACCGGCTCCTCGACGATCGTCAGCATGTCCGGCCCGAGCACGGTGGCCATGCAGCCTTTCCGCGACCTGTCGCCCCTGGGGCAGAAGCCCGTGTACAGATAGGTCCTGTCTCCTTCCGTCAGGACGCCGGGGTCAAACTGGTGCTGGTCCCCTTCCCGTTCCCCGAGCCGCGTGCCGTCCGGATACCGGACATAGCCGTAAAACTCGAACTTGCCGGCCGGCGTGTCGCTCACCGCGACCGAGACGACGGACACCTTGTCCAGCACGTAGTACAGATAGTACCGCCCGTCCGGACCGACCGTCACGTCCGGCGCGTACAGGCACATGCTGCCGTCCGGATTGAGCGGATCGTCGGTCTTCCGGTAAATGACGCCCTCATAGCGCCAGTCCCCGAGATTGTCCACGGGCGCCGACCAGCACACGTAATCATTCAGGCAGAAGGCGTGGCCGTTGAACCGGTCGTGTGAACCGTATACATACACGCGGTCGCCGAATACATACGGTTCGCCGTCGGGGATGTACTCCCAGGACGGCAGATAAGGATTGAACGCTTGCTTCTTCACCGAATGATCCCTCCATTTACGCTTTGGCTCGCAGCTCGTAACAACGGCCCGCGCGCGCTTCGAACGACAGGACATCGGCATGCCGGTCGTCCCGTCTGACCTCGATCGGATGGCCGCCCAGCCGCACCTCCACGTCCCGGGAAACCCGGACCGTGCAGACGCCGTCGAAGCCGGCCGCGATCCGCGCTTCCGTCAGCCGGCCGGCCTCCCACCGGATGTCGACCGTGTATCCCCCGCGCGCCCGAAGCCCCTTCACTTCCCCCGCGGGCCACGCCTTCGGGAGCGCCGGCAAAAGATGGATGGCGCCGTCGTGGCTCTGCAGCAGCATCTCGGCGATGCCCGCCGTGCCGCCGAAGTTGCCGTCGATCTGGAACGGCGGATGGTCATCCAGGAGATTCGGTAGCGTCGACTTGCCAAGCAGGGCGATGAGGTTGGCATGGGCCTGCTCGCCGTCCTGAAGCCGCGCCCAGAAATTGACGATCCACGCCCGGCTCCAGCCGGTGTGCCCGCCGCCGTGCGCCAGCCGGCGTTCCAGCGTGCGGCGCGCCGCCCGCGCCAGCTCCGGCGTCCGCCGCGGCGTGATCTGATCGCCCGGATGCAGGGCGAACAGGTGCGAGATGTGCCGGTGCCCCGGCTCCGCTTCCTCGTAATCCTCGTACCATTCCTGGAGCGTGCCGAGCCTTGTGATTTTGTTCTTCGGAAGGCGAGTGAGCACCTCTTCCGCTTCCCGGATGAACGGTTCGTCGGCCGCCTTGCCCGCCCGCTCCGCCAGCACCCGCTCCGCCTCCAGGCAAGCGCCCAGCAGCGCGCGGATGATCTGCGTGTCCATCGCCGGGCCGGCGCACAGCACGCCCGTCTCCCCGTTCGGCAATATATATCGGTTTTCCGGCGACACCGACGGACAGGTGACGAGCTCGCCGGATGGTCCCTCCACCAGGTAATCCATCACGAACCGGGCGGCTTCCTTCATCGTTTCCAGCGCACGCCCGAGGAACGCAAGGTCCTGCGTGAACCGGAAATGCTCCCACAGATGCAGGCAGAGCCAGGCGGCGCCGAGCGGCCAGTACGACGCCGGGATGTAGCTGTCCTGCGGCGCCGTGTCCGCCCAGATGTCGGTGTTGTGGTGCGCGGCGAACCCCCGGCAGCCGTACATGACCCATGCCGTCCTGCGGCCCGGCTCCCGCATCCGCTCGATCAGGTCGAAGAGCGGCTCGCAGCACTCCGGCAGGGCGCAGCTTTCCGCCGGCCAGTAGTTCATCTGCGTGTTGATGTTGATTGTATATTTGCTGTCCCACGGTGGAAGAAATTGGTCGTTCCAGACGCCCTGCAGATTCGCGGGCAGCGATCCCGGACGGCTGGAGGCGATGAGCAGGTACCGGCCGTATTGGAAGTAGAGCGCCGCAAGTCCCGGGTCGTCCTCTCCGCGCCGCAGCCGCTCGAGCCGCTCCGGAACCGGCAGTCCGTTTTTCCCGTCATCCCCCGCCAGGGTAAGCGTCACGCGCCCGAACAGCTCCCGATAATCCTCCACATGCCGCCGAAGCAGCTCGTCAAACAACCTCGCGCATACGGACCGGGCATGCGCCAGGCTGTGCGCAAGCGGCTCCATCACGCGGAAGCCGGTCGCGGCCGCAATCACCAGCATCACGCCGTCCGCCCGTTCCGCGATCAGGTGCTCGCCGATCGCGTCCAGCCTTCCGCCCTCGGCCTTCGCCGCCACCGCCGCCGCGAACGGCATGCCGCCCTCGCCGCCGCTTTCGCCCGCCATGAAAATCGCGTCCGTCCCGCTTCTCCCCGTCCTGTCCACGTACCGCCACATCGCCCGCTCCAGCCGCGCCGTCAGCGAGACCTGCCCCGGACGGTCGGCGGTGACGCGGATCACGACGGCCTGATCCGGATAGCTGGCGAAATATTCCCGCCTGTGCCGCACACCCCGGTGTTCGAACTCCACCGTGACGACGGCCCGCTCCAGATCCAGCGTCCGCTCGTATCGCTCCACCGCGTCCGGATCGATCCCTTCAAAGTGCAAGAGCAGGTTCCCGAGCGGCTCGTAATGCCGCTGCGTCTCGGGAAGGCCCGACAGGCCCGTGACCGCCAAACGCTCGGCTTCCCGCGGCCTGCCCTCGAAAATCAGCCGCCGGATCTCCGGCAGCACCTTCGCCGCGTCCGGGTTGTTCCGGTCCCGCGGGCCGCCGTGCCAGAGCGAGTCTTCGTTGAGCTGCAGCCGTTCGTCCGCCGGATGGCCGAACACCATCGCGCCCATGCGGCCGTTGCCGATCGGCAGCGCCTCCGCCCAGCCGGAAGCCGGTTGCCGGTACCATAGCTTCACAGCTTTTCCTTTCCCTCCATCTTTCTCGTTCTTGTATCCATTCTATTTTTTTCCGCGGTCATTCGGCAATCGGCCGTTCTGCGGATCCGGCGAAAGTTCCGGAACATGCTCTCGGAACCTCGACAAGGCGCCTTTGGATGACACCGGATGCGCCCAATTGGCAGAAAAGGGGCGGATAACGCGGCATAACGGGCCGGCACGGCGGAAGAACGCGCCTGAACCGGCTCTGTTCCGTTTGCTTTCACGGCGGCGGGGACTACAATAGAGGGCAAGCGGCAACCCCGGACTAGTCGCCGGAAGGGGAAAGCGGCATGGGTTTATGGTTCCGGCTGAAGGCGTTTGCGGGTGCGGGAGGCGCCGTCGATCCGGGCAGGCGTCTGTCGGGCGAAGCGGTCCTGACGATCGGCATCCACAGCCTGTTCCAGTTCGGCGCATCGATGGCGGGCCTGTTCCTGAACCTGTACCTCTGGCGCCTGACCGAGGATCTCGCCGTGAACGGCATCTACAACATCGTCGTGTTCCTGCTGACCCCCGTCGGCTTTCTGGCCGGCGCCTGGCTCGCGAAGCGGACCGACCGGCTTCTGACATACCGGATCGGCATCGGGCTGACGGCGCTGTTCTATCTGCTGGTCATCCTCGCCGGCACGGCCGTGGTCCGGCACTACGTCTGGTTCGGACTGTTCAGCGGCATCGCTTCCGGCATGTACTGGACGGCCTATCTCGTCATGATGTACGACGTGTCCACCCCCGCGAACCGGATCCGGTTTCTCGGGCTCAACACGACGTTCTTCAACCTGGCCGGGCTGGCCGGGCCGGCGGTCGCCGGCACGATCATCGGCGTGATGGAAGGGCTGACCGGTTACGCGGCCACCTTCTCGCTGTCCCTCGCCCTCTTCGTCGCCGCGGCCGTGCTCAGCCTGCGCATCCGGCCGTCCGGCTTTCGCCACAAGACGTTCTACATCAACCTCGTGCCCCTCGTGATGCGCCGGCAGCCCGCCTGGCTCAAGGCGCTCTTCGCCTTCTTCCTGTGGGGTCTGTTCCAGGGCATCACGCTGTTTTTGCCCAACATCCTGCTTTACCGGACGGTCGGGCGGGAGGATTGGGTCGGCTATCTCACCATTTTCTTCTCGGGCCTCGTCATCCTCTCCAGCTTCCTCATTTCGCGCTTCGGGCGGGAACATCTCGGAAGGCTGTACGTCCTCCTGTCGTCGGCCGGCGCCGTGATCGGCGCCGCTTTCCTGTTCATCGGCGTCACGTTCTGGACCGTCGCCGTTTTCATGATCCTGTTCTCGCTCGGCAGTCCGCTCATGCAAAATACCCTGTCCCATTCCTACTATCGCCGGATCGCGCTGCTGCCGCTCAGAGGCCAGCTGCGAAACGAAGCCATCGTCATGCGGGAAGTGTTCCTGAACGCCGGACGCGTCCTGTCCATCGCGGCGCTGCTTCGGTTCGCGGACAATCTCGAATCCGCGATGCTGCCCGTCGTCCTGTTTGCGGCGGCGCTGACGCAGACGCTCATCTTCTTCCTCGTCGAGAAACCGGTTCCGCGGCCGGCGGAAAACGGATGAGAACCCCGCCGTAATGCCGTAATCAGAATGCTTCAGGACATGGCCTTCAGGCCTTCCGCGAGGGGGCGGAAAAACGCGCGGAGGGCTTCGGCGGCGGACGCTTCTTCCCGCACCTCGCCCCGGTTGACCAGCACGACGCGGTCGGCGAGGGCCTCCGCCACCTCCGGCTGGTGGGTGGAGAACACGACCGTGTGGCCCTCCCGGGTCAGGCCGCGGACCAGCCGGACAAATTCCGCCTGCCACAAGGGATCGAGCCCGTTGGTGGGCTCGTCCAGCACGAGGAGCGGCGGACGGGCGAGCATCGCCTGGGCGAACAGGAGCCGCTGGCGCATGCCCTTGGAAAAGGCCGCGGCCGGCGTGCGGGCCGCCTCCGCAAGGCCCACTTCCGACAGCGCCTCGTCCACGCGCTCCCGCGGCACGCCGCGCAAATTCGCCCAAAACGCGAGGGTCTCCCGGGCGGACAGGCGGCCGCCGAAGCGGTAGTCGTCGGGCATGTAGCCGATCCGCCGGGCGAATTCCTTCCGGTGCTTCCGCCACTCGTACCCGTCCACGGCGACCGTCCCCCGGGTCGGCGGCATGGCGCCGACGGCCATGCGGATCAGGGTGCTTTTGCCCGCTCCGTTCGGGCCGACCAGGGCCACCACTTCCCCGGGGAACGCGGCGAAGGACGCCTCGCGGACGAGGGTCCGCCCGCCGGCGATTTTCGTGACGCGGTCGACCGTCAAAATCGGCTCAGCCATGCGTCCGTCTCCTTTCCCACATGACATGCGAAAACATGAGCGCGGCGGCGATCCAGACGAGGCAGACCGCCAGGAAGCCGGCCGTCCCGCCGGCGCCGCGGATCCAGTTCATCCACGCGTAATATTCCGGACCGAACACCGATCCGCCGCCCAGCTTCACCACCACGAACAGCCGGACCAGCTCGGCGGGGTTCACGGCCGTCAGCGCGGCAAGGGCCGGCTTGATCCACGGGTGGGGCAAAAGTCCGAGTCCGGCGATGAGCAGCGTCGGCCAGGCAATGATCAGGAAAAACCAGACCGCCACCGAAACCGTGAGCGCCTGCCAGCGGCTTTCCGCCAGCGTGCCGATCACCGCCGCCGCCGCGAGAAACAGAAGGATGAGACCGGCGGCAAACGCGAAAAACATCCCGAGCACGCCGGCGTCCGGCGCCTTCCCGGCCAGCGCGCCGAGCACGCCCGTCAGGCCGAAGCCGAAAGCGACCACCGTGATGAGTACGGCCGCCAGTCCCGCCATCTTGCCGGCCAGGAAGGCGAAAGTGCCCATCGGATAGGTCGCCAGCAGATCCCAGCTTCCCTCCTCCTTCTCGGAAGCGAGGGAGAACGAACCGATGAGCAGCGTCATCAGCGGCAGCAGATACAGCATGAGGTTCAGCAGCGATCCCGCCGCGGCCGAATAGCCCTCCTGCAGCCGGTCCGCCGGCATGAGCAGCAGCGACAGGCTGAAGAGACAAAAAAGGGCCATGAAGGAATAGGCCCATGGATTGCGAAAGCCAAGGCGCAATTCCCGCGCCGCCACATGCGCTGCCGATCTCACATTTGTCCCTCCATGTGCGCCTTCCCGGCATGGTCGGCGTCAGCCTCTTCCCCGTGTCCGGCATGTCCGTTGCCGTTCATCGGGCCGTCGCCGTGCCCTTCGCCGTCCGTCGCGCCGTTGCCGTGTCCCTCGCCTCCGCCGTGCATGCCGCCGTGCGCGTTGTCTTTATGGCGTTCCCAGGTGTGGTTTTGCAGCTGCGCCCAGTCCATGACCACGCCCGTGCCGTGTCCGGACACGTACTTTTCCGCCGAAGCCTTGTCCCGGAAGGACACGACGCCGTAAGCCATGGGCGTCTGGAACGACGGATCGTAGGCATAGAACGCGCTTTCCGCCTTCACCCACTCCAGCGTTTCGTGGTCCCTCACGAACTCGATGGCGATGTCCGCGTCGGGATTTTCCGACTTCCAATCGAACATGCAACCGAGGTCGTCAAATTTGAACACCCGTTTGTCCTTCGTGATCAGCTGGGTGGCGAATCCGTCGTCCTTCACCTGCATATTGCAGGCGGCGCATTTGTCGGTGTCCTCGTTGATCGCCGCCGGCTCGGGGTCGCCGCCGCGCCCGCAGGCGGATATCATCAGAATGGCCGCCGCCAGGATCAAAACCGCTTTCGCCTTTTTCATGATCGCCTCAACCCCCAATACCAGATGTTCAGGACCGCCGCCGCGAGCAGCGTCAGCCCCAGCGCCCCCGCCGCCGCGTCCGAAGGCCGCCGTCCGTCCGGATCGTCGCCGGCCGTTTCCGGCGGTTCCATGAGCGGCGCCGCGTCTTCCAGCCAAGCCTCCCGGCCGGAGGCGTACAGCCCTTCCAGAAACGCCATGCCGGGCGATCCGAAAAACAGCTGGAACGCCGGAACCGCTCCGGTCAGCTTCAGAAAGAACGGATTGACCGGGTTCGGCAGGTCGCTTCTGCCGTCGCCGTCCGCGTCCAGCCCGGCGAAGGCGTCCCAATAATTTTCCCGGACTTCATTGCCGGCGCTGTCCACGGCCTCGGCGTCCGCCACGTTGCCGGCAAAGACGTTGCGTTCGATCAAATTGCCGGCGGAGGACAGGATCTGGACGCCGATGTAGTTTTGCCGGATTTCGTTGCCGGTGATCCGGTTGCCGTGTGACTCCTCGACATAGAAGCCGACCCGGTTGCCCTCCACGATGTTGTCCGCAAAGAGCGAATCGCGCACGTCAAACAGCAGGATGCCCTGCGAATGCACGTTTTCATGCTGTTTGACGAAGACGTTGCCCGTCACTTCCGCTCCGTGCGACGTCATCGCCATGATGCCGGTGATGTTCTGCGACCCGGAATTGTCGCGAACGACCGTTTGCCCGGTGTACATAAGATGGATGCCGTACCGTGAGCGTTCGACCCGGTTGTGTTCCACCACGTTGCCGTCGCCGCCTTCCACGTAGATCCCGTCGTGCATGTCGGAAACCGTATTGCCGGCGATCCGGTTGCGGTGCGAGTCGTACAGGTCGATGCCGTTGCCCCGCCGCGACACGGGGACGTTTCCGCCCGCCCATTCGATGGCGTTGTCGAGAATCTCGCCGCCGTCGGCGCCGACCATCCGCACCGCGCGGGAGGCGGTGCGGATGGTCAGCTCCGCCAGGCGGACGTTGTCCGCTTCGACCAGGATGGTGCCGGCATCCCGGCGCTCCGCGTCTTCCACGATAAGCCCCCGGACCTCCACGCCGTCCGCCGTGATGCGCAGGGCCGGCTCCGGACCATGGTGGACGAGCCGGGCGCCGTCTTCCGCCAGCAGCCTCAGCGGTTTGTCCACCACCACGGGGCCCGCGTATTCCCCCGCGGGAATCCGCACCGTCTGTCCGGCTTCGGCCTGATCGACGAGTTCCTGCAGGGAGGCGGACGTCCGCGCATCCTGCGCCGCCGCGGGCGGGAGGGGCCACGCGGCGGCCGCAAACGCCAGCAAAGCGGCGGCGGCGCGCAGCATCCGATTCCGCGCCGCCATGGTTTACGTCACTTCGATCTTGGCCAATTTGGTGATGTGCAGATCGAGATAATACACGTGAAGGTAGACATGGATCGTGCCCGTCTGCGGGAAGGTGTATTCCGCATGATACCTTCCGCCGGCATCAGCTTCCGCCTCGATCAGGTTGGCCTTGCCTTCCGTGCGGATCTCGAACTGCACCACCGTGTCGTCGCCGGCGGGCACGCCGTCGATCTCCGCGATCAGCCGCACCGGCGTCCCCGCCCGGGCGGGATCGGGTTCCGTGGTCACGGACGTGCTCACCGAGGCGGGGTCGATGTTCGCGGTGCCGGGCTGCGACCCCTTGGCTCCCGCGCAGGCCGCAAGGATCATCAGGGCGGCCAGGGCCAGCGCGGCCGGCGGCACCTTTTTTTTTCTGTTCATGCGAAATGCCGCGGGGCTCTTCCTGTTGTCCAACAACGGCTTTCGCCCCCTTTTTGAAGGTTTGTTTTCATGGTATCCCCCCGGCGGACAAAAAAAATGACCCGTTCGGGTCATGGTTGTGACAAGTTTTGGGCATGGACGTGACAATGCTGTGAACTTATCTTTCCCCGATCAGGTACTTCAGATACGGCGAATCCACGGGGACGATGAGCACCGGTTCGCCCTGCAGCGTGGTCACGTAGCTTTCCAGCGTCCGGTACAGTTTGTAAAACTCGGGGTCCTTTCCGTACGCTTCGTTGTAGATCCGCGCCGCTTCCTCTTCCCCTTCGGCGATGATTTTCTTGGCTTCCGCCTCGGCCTGGGCGATGAGCTCCGTGGCCTGGCGGTCGGCGTTCGCCATGATTTTCCGCGATTCCTCGTCCCCTTCGGAGAGATATCCCGCCGCGATGGACTGCCGGTCGGAAATCATGCGGTTGAACACGCTCTGCTTGTTCTCCTCCGGCAGGTCGGTCCGCTTGATGCGCACGTCCACGATCTCGATGCCGTAGTTCTGGTTCACCGCCACGTCGGCGACGATTTTCGTCACTTCCGCATTGAGGTCGCCCCGGGCGGTGTTTTCGCTGATGATCTCCCCGTATTCGATCTCGGAAAGCTTGCGCCGCACGGCGTTGTACACCGCGTCGCCGATCCGGCTTTCCGCGTTGGTGACCGTCTTGAGCGAACGGATGAACGCCTGCGGGTCGTCGATGCGCCAGACCGCGTAATGGTCCACGTTGATCGGTTTCTTGTCCCGGGTCAGGATCGGCGTCGGGTTGCTGTTGTAGATGAGCTGGTATTTCGGCAGCGACATCGTGTTTTCAACGAAGGGGATCTTGAATTTGATGCCGGGTTCCTCGTAAATGCGCACCGCTTCGCCGAACCGCAGCACCACCTTGTACTCGCCTTCGCGGACGATGAAGACGGAGCTGAGCGCCACGATGACGACGAGAACGGCCGCGATGCCGATATAACGGAGTCCCTTTGCGGTCATTGCGCATTCCCCCCGCTCTTCTTCAGGACTTCGTCAAGGTTCAGGAGCTGGATCGTATTGCCGTCGCCGTCCGTGATGATGACTTTCGCGTTCGGCAGCACCTTTTCCAGCGCTTCCAGCAGGAGCCGCTCCGCCGTCACGTCCGGATTGGCCCGATACGCTTCGTAAAGGGCGTTGAACTTGGCCACGTCGCCCTGCGCGTTCAGAATGCGGGCCTTCTTCTCCGCCTCGGCCCTTTCAATCAGCGCCTGGGCTTCGCCCCGCGCTTTCGGCAACCGGTCGTTCATGTACCGCATCGCCTGGTTGATCTTCGTGTTCTTTTCTTCCCGTGCGTTGGTGACTTCCTTGAAGGCCTGCTGGACTTCCCCTTCCGGCGGTTCGATGTCCTGGAATTTCAGGTCCAGGACCTGGATGCCGGTTTCATACATGGACAGGATTTCGTCCAGCTTCGTCTTCACTTCCGTCTGGATCACCGTCTTGCCCTCGGTGATCGCGTAATCCAGCCTGGTGGAGCCGATCACGGAACGGATGGCGGCGCTGGCCGCGTTGCGCAGGAACTGTTCCGGATCCGAAATGTTGTACAGGTAGTTTCGCACGTCCGCGATTTTCCATTCCACCACCGCGTCGGCCCACACGATGTTTTCGTCGCCGGTGATCATGAGCGCTTCCTCTTCCACCGGGTAGAAATTGCCCCTGTCATCCTCGCGGTAGCCGATCTGGATTTTCTGCGTCAGGTTGGCCGGCACCTTGACGACGCTCTGGATCGGGTAAGGGAGCTTGAAATGAAGCCCGGACTGCTCCTGCGTCGCCGTGTATTTGCCGAAGGTGAGAATCGCCGCCTGCTCGTGTTCCTGCACGGTGTAAAAGCAGGACGATCCGATGATGAGCAGGAGCACGACGATGACGCCGGCGGTCACCTTCCGGCCGAATCCCGTCGGCAGATTCACCACCTTCCGCGTTTCCCCGTCTAGTCCACCCTTATACACTTCCAACGGTTGTTCCCTCCCGCGAAATGGTCACACGATTCTTCATACGTTACAGGCGAAAGATCGTTTCGCGAAGCCGGTTTGCAAAATGCGGGAAAAAGGACGGAAAAAGGCGGGAAAGCCGCGGAACGCGCGTGTCAACTCATTTAAAAATGTTACCGAAGGAAAAAGGATCACTCACGTAATTTTGTTACCCAATGAGGCCGTCAGGTAGCCATCACGGGTTTCGG
>Ga0207872_100194_pt1 | contig 49232 bp, 49 predicted proteins | sample Passage260B_FD_187372 | JGI IMG/M metagenome (GOLD analysis project Ga0207872, IMG submission 187372) | Cellulose adapted compost microbial communities from Newby Island Compost Facility, Milpitas, CA, USA - Passage2 60B (SPAdes) (version 2) ...
CAACGCTTCCAGCGTCTCCCCTTCCACCACGGAAATGGTGAGTTTGACGTACAGCTCCTCATTCTCATTCAGGGGCTGCTTCGCGTCCGGCGTCCACTCAAGCGCGTCGGGGGCCATGGCGGACAGCGGCAAAATGTACGCCGCCTGCGGCGTCTCCCCGTAGATGACGCCGTTCGGATACCGGGCGCGCCACTCCTCCAGCATGGGCACGGGAATCAGGGTCTTGACGCTCCGATCCTGGTCTTCGCCGCGCTGCTCGCCGGGCTGTTCTCCTCCGCTGCCGCCGCCCGGCCTGGTTCCGCCCGAAGAGGGCGGCTGAACTCTCACGTTATCGAAATCGAAATCTTTGGCGATATTCCCCCCAAACAACCCTGAATACTCGACTGTGCTTTTGTCGCGAATCAAATTGGGCGCATCGGACAAATACCAGAAGTATGCGAACGGGTCCGATCCCACGGCCGGCGAGTATTGCACTCTCACCTTGTCGCTTGCCTTGAGCATCGACTTCAGCGTGATGATCACCTTGTTCCCGCTGGCCGTCACATTGATGATTTCCGCCTCTTTATCGTTTACCAAAACTCTCAGTTCGTGCAGTCTGTCCGCGTAGAGCGGATTCGAGCTGAAGTTATACGACACTTCTTCGTCAAACGTCAGCGTGACCGTATTGCCTTGGGAGAAGACCTCTTCCTCGATGACATCCGGCCTGGTTGCGTCAAAAGCCGTCAGTTCGAAGGGGGCGGTTGAATTTCCTTCCCGATCTATCAAAAAGCCTTCGCTGCTGCCTTTGTACTTCACCGTCACCTGCTGGCCGTTCAGCACCGGTTGTTCCAGTTCCAATACAAGGACGGAACCCCTGATGTCTGTCGGGCCACAGGAAATCAATATTGCCTTCATACAAGTATACATCCTTGACTTCAACCTCAACGCCGTGATCTTTCACCTCAAAATCAGCGGGTTTCGGAAGAGGAGTGTCGTTCCTTGTCACGATCGGCTCGTCAAAAACCAGATAGACCTTGTCTCCCGCCGCCAAAGCCGTGTGTTCCAGGAACCACCCGTTCACACCCCCGTGGTTCAGGAACGGTCCGGCGGTGTCCGGCCCGATGACCATCAGCCACAGATCTCCGGCATCGTCGGATGCAAGAAGATAGACGTTTCCGTCGGCATCAAGGGCCGGCGCCGAATAAAAGGTCAGACCGGAGGGATAATCGGAATCAAAATTCCACTCCCAAATCGGCGATCCATCCGGTCCGACCAAGAAACTGTTCAGTCTGACGGCTTGATTCCCTCCGACAAACATCAGACTGTTGTCGAAGTCCATCATCGGAGGGATGGGAAACGGAGCCGGACTCACATCACGATCATCGGTCGGGTAAAGCTCATCAAATGTATTTTTCGATGGATCAACCCAAAAGTATATTTTATCCGGGGACGCTGCATAGATCGTCAGGTCGTTTCCGATGGCCGGATTAGACAGCGCGGAAGCATTGCCGCCGGAAATCGTATAGAGAACGTTCTTCGAGTTGTCGTCTCCATCAAGGAGAAATTCATCGATGACGATTCCGTGCATCGTTCCGCTCGAGGGGGGACCCACAACATCAACCCCGTCGCCTCGCGCGATATGAGCGGCACTTCCGCCGTTCCCTCCAGGTCATGGGCCTCGATCTTTGCCGCTTCCTCTTCGTCGTCACGGAGGACATACAAATAGGCTTGTGATGGCGAGACATTTTCCACGACGAAAAGATAAACGTTTTCCCCATCGTCCACGTCATCCACGATGACGGGCGTAAGCATGGGCCGATTCGTGCCTTTAAATTTCCATTTTAATGACCCGTCGGGGTTAATGGCGTACAGGGAACCCGCGCTGCCCGCGGCATAGATCGTCCCGTCCCCGCTTAAAGCCACCGGTTGATAGAACCAGTCGGAATCATCATCTATGGCAAAAATCCATTTCGCAATCAAAGGATTCTCCGATGAAATTTGCGTTGAGTCGAACGCCGCCACTTTCCTTTTGCTTCCGATATACAGCATGCCGTCCTCTCCGATGACAGGAGAGGACAAGAGTTCATCTTGCCAACTCAGCACCATGTGAGAGGCGGGATTTCCCTGCGGGATGACGATCAATTTCCCGCCGGCCGTAAAGTACACCGTATTGTCCGGACCGATGGCGAAATGCGTAACGGCTTCGTTCGGCCGCATTTTCGGAAACCGGATGACGTAATGCAAATCGTTAGACTCCGGAAACTTGAACATGCTCTGCCGCACCCAGATGTAGGCGGTCGGTTGCGGGCTGTTTTTGTCGTATTTTCCTTCCCGGAATCCGCCTTGATCTTCCGCGCCGTTCTGGACAAAAGGCATCCCGGGGAAGTATTGGGCATACGCCGGCTGTCCGAACCAAAGCAGCGCGGCCAGGAAGGCCATTAGCAACTTTCCTGCCAGCCGGCACGGGCGGTTTGCTTTTGGCGCCATCATGCGTGGCTCCTCCTTTCATGAAACTTTCCGCCGGAAGGGATCATCCCCTCTCCCGCCGATTGCGTTTTGCTCCCCGATGTTCCGGCGGCAACAATAAATTTTAAAAAATAGTATAAATGTAACAATTTACTAAAGTAAATGAATAAAAAATCCGCGAACCCAACCATAGTTGGTGGTCAGGTTCGCGGATTTCCCGCACTCCTTCCTATGCGGAACCGGTCATCCGTGCCGCCAGTTTTCTCCGCAAAGGAACCAATGCAACGGCCGCCGCGATCGTGAGCGCGCCTATCGCGGCCGCGGTCCAGTAGATGCCGCTGTAGCCGTTCTGCGCCGCCATCCGCGTGATCTCCGCCGCGCTGGCATCCACCACTTCCCTTAGCGCCGGATGCTGGATCGACGCGAGGATCTCGCCCGCATGTCCGGCGTCCACGGTTTCCGCGCCGGAAGCCATCCGACGGCCGATCTCGCCCAGCTCGGCCAGCGCCTCCGGCGGAAGATTCGCACGCTCCACGTTCTCCTGCAAAATGCCCGGAAACTCCGTCGCGAACAGGTCCCCGATGCGGTTGTAGCTGCGCGCGAGGAACCCCGCGTAAATGGTCGGGGCGATGGTCATGCCCACCTGGCGGAGCAGGGACAAAGACGCCAGCGCGGTGCCTTTGTTCGCCTCGAGTCCCTCGGTCGCCAGAATATTCAGCGGCGCCCCCAGGATGATTCCCATGCCGGCGCCGGCGACCATGCTGGAGACGACAAACTCCCACCTCGTTTCCGTCCACAGCGGGATGAGCGCAAACCCGTCGGCCGCCACGACGCCTGACAGCACCACCGCAAACACGGGGCCCCGCTTCGCAACCAGCGCGCCGCCCATGCCGGCGCCCACCCCGGAAGCCAGCGCCAGCGGCGTCATCCAGTAGCCGGACTTTTCCGCCGGAATGCCGAGCACGTTTTCCACGAAACCCGGGATGAAAATCATCGCCGCCAGCGTTCCGCCGGACAGCGCGCCGAGAAGCAGCACCATGAGATAGCGCGGCTGGCGGATGAGGCCTATCGGCAGGATCGGGTCGCCGTTCGCCCGGCGTTCCACCGCCGATTCATAGATGTACAGGATGACGAACAGCGCCGCCCCGGCGGCGAGGAACCCGGACACTTCGGCCCGGCCGAAACTCGCCCAAAAATCCGTTTCGATGTTCGTGAGCCCGTACATGAGCGACAACACGGCCAGCGACAGCACGAGGATGCCGGCCGTGTCCAGCCGACCGGGGCTCGGGTCGGCGGACTCCCGCAGCTGCGTCACGCCCAGCGCCAGCAGCGCGACGGCGATGGGCACGTTGATCAGAAACAGCACGTGCCAGCTGCCCGTCCAGTCCAGAATAAATGCGCCGATGTTGGGCCCGAGCACCGCCGCGATCCCGTTCATCGCGCCGAGCATCCCCAGGTATTTCGCCTGTTTGCCCGGCTCCACCGTGCTCAGGATGTGCGAGCTGCCGATGATGAAAATGCCGCCCCCGCCCAGCGCCTGGATGAACCGCGCGGCCAGGTACACGCCGAAGGTCGGGCTCACCGCCACCAGGAGCGATCCCAGGCCGAACAGCAGCACTTCGACGAGAAAAAGCTTTTTCCGCCCGTACCGGTCGGACAGCTTCCCCGCGATCGGCAGGCTGATGGACAGCCCCAGCGTATACAAAGTGATCCCCCAGGCGCCCCAGTTGGCCGACACGTCGAAGTGCCGGTTGATGGTGGTGAGCGCCGCGCTGATGATCCCGTTGTCCAGCTGCGCCATGAACACGCCGACGGAAAACAAAAGCATCGCCCACGCGTGCGATGCAGGCCGGTTCTCGTTTCCGATCCGTTCCTTTTCCATGTTCTCTCCCCCAACTGTACTCCAGATCATTATGAAGAAATGCGCGGCCAAATGCAAAAAAAGCCGGCCCGCGACCGCCTGCGGGCGGGCGGCGGGCCGGGGCGGAACGGCGCCAGGACGGACGACGGGCGGGACCCCGGGACGGCGGGCGGACGTCAGGCCACCAGATAGACAACGCCGAACATCGCCAGGGTCCCCGCGATGACGAATTTCCAGTTCCACAGCAAGGATATGGTGAAGCTGGACGTTCCCAGCAGCCCGCTAAGGAGAAAAGCCGAACCGGAAAACGGGGATATCATCAGCGCCAGTCCCCACGCGCACAGGATCACCGCGGGAATGACGCCCGGCGGAAGCCCGAAATCGTCCTGCACGACGATGGACAGAATCATGGATACCACGACGAGGGGATGGAACCCGAGAACGGTCAGCACGTAGAAGACGGCCACCATGACCGCCAGGACGAGCCAGCCGGCCTGATGATCGGCGGGCAGCAGGGACAGGAGCCGTCCCGCGGCGCCCGACTCCTGGAACGGATAGCTGAAATAGCCTACGGAGAGCATGAGCGCCACTTCCTTGGACACCATCGGCAGCCTGCCGCGAAGGTAGCTTTGGTTGAGGACGGGGAGCAGGGCTCTGGTCTGCCGCAGCAGCATGAATCCGGCGACCGGCGCGATCAGGGACGCCGTGCAGACCAGCGTGACCATCGAATGCGCCGTATTCGATTCCATGGCCAGGAGAATGCCGGTGAACACCAGCGCGGCAACGCCGAGCTGCAGCAGCTTGATTTTCGATTCCCGGCTGACCGGCTTCGGGTCGCGATCCGCGGACGTTCCTTCTTCCGCCAGCAAGTCCCGGTTCCCGAACTTCAGGCGCATATCGAGGTAATGCAACAGGAACCAGGCCAAAACCACCGGGCCGGTCACGCGCACCAGCTCGAACCAGGAACATTGGAAGTACAGCATGATGATGCCCATGGAAACAAAATACGGGGAAACGGCCACGGTGCTCCCGTATCCCCGCATCATGGCCTTGCCCTGAATCGTCCGCCACGGCTCGCCGGAACGCTTCGTCAGCGAATGGACCAGGATAAGGGCGCCCATGTTCAGAATAAACGCGGTGAGACAATTCAGCAGCATGGCAAAAAAAGAATACCCCGTCGCCTTTCTCCCGTACTTGAGCAGCACTTCTTTCATGGCCTGCTCGAATTTCCCCTGGTAGATCGGCAGCGACAGAAGCGGCGTGACGATGAAAAGGGTGGCAATGCCGGCATGGAACCGGAGGGCTTGCGCGAATCCTTCGGCCGTCGCGCCGTTCGCCGCCAGCATCACGGTTCCCAGGACGAGCAGGATGGCGCTGGTCCACCGGATCGCGCCATGCATCCGCCACACCAGGAGCGCGACAATCAAGCCCGACATCGCGCTGACCGCAAGATCGAGCAGGGAGGACGGGAAGTATACGGAAGCAAGCTGCACCGGGGCGTAAATCATCAGCAGGATCGGGATGAAACGTTCAATCATGATGCCATCTTCACTTCCCCCCTCCCATTTTCGGATACTTGGGAGAAACACGCAAGACTCGCGAAAAAGAAAACCAGCGCCCCCCGCCGGCCGTCAGGCCGAAGCCGGGTTCGCGGAACGGGGGCGCCGGAGGGACGCCGGCAGCCGGCTACCGCCGGCCGCCGCATCGGACCTGTCAGACCGCCGCTTCGCTCAGAAGCTTCCGGAATTCCTCGGTGAGCACGGGCACCACTTCGAACAGGTCGCCGACGATGCCGTAATCGGCGACGCCGAAGATGGGCGCTTCCGGATCCTTGTTGACGGCCACGATCACTTTGGAGTTGGACATGCCGGCCAGGTGCTGGACGGCGCCGGAAATGCCGCAGGCGATGTACAGATCGGGCGTGACCACTTTGCCGGTCTGGCCGATCTGCATCGAATAGTCGGCGTAGCCGGCATCGCAGGCGCCGCGGGACGCGCCCACGGCGCCGCCCAGCACTTCCGCCAGTTCACGCAGAACCTTGAATCCTTCGGCGCTTCCGACGCCCCGGCCGCCCGAAACGATGATCCTGGCTTCCGTCAGATCGACGCCGCCCGACTCCTTGCGCACGACGTCCCGCACGAGGGTCCGGATGTCCCCGATGTCCGGCCGGTGTACGATGCGCACGGCTTCGCGCCCCGCCTGCGCCTCCGCCGGCGGAATGTTGTTCGGCCGGATGGTGGCAAAGATCATGCCGAAGCGGAACCGTTTCTTCTGGAACGCCTTGCCGGCATGGATGGGACGGGTGAAGATCACCTCGTCCCCGGCGGACTCCACCGCGGTCGCGTCGGAGATCAGCCCCGCGCCGAACCGGGCGGCGAGGCGCGGCATGAGATCCCGGCCGACGGCTGTGTGGCCGGTGAGCACCGCGTCGGGGTTCAAGTCCCGGATCAGCCCCGTCAGGGCCTGAAGGTAAGCGTCGGGGGCATATTGGTCCAACCGTTCGTCCTGCAGGAAACAGATCTTCGCCGCGCCGAGTTCGGCGAGAGCGGACAGGTTGCCGGGTTCCCGGCTGCCCGGCAGGGCCACGGCAATCTCCCCGCCCCGCGCGATCGTCCGCGCGGCGGACAGGGCCTCGAAAGTGACGTTCCGGATCCTGCCGTCCCGCGTTTCCGCCACAACCAGCACCTTTCGGCTCATCGCGCGCCCCTCCTCATACGACCTTCGCTTCCTGGCGCAGCAGCCGGGCGAGTTCCTTCGCCTGATCCGCCGCGTCTCCGTCCAGGATTTTCCCCGCCTGCCGCGCGGGCCGCACAACCTGCTCCACAATCTCCGTCCTGGGCTCCAGATCCTCCGGGGCGATGCCGAGATCGGCGATCCGGACGCGTTCCACCGGTTTCTTCTTGGCTTTCATGATCCCCGGAAGGGAAGGATAGCGGGGCTCGTTCAGGCCCTGCTACGCCGTCACGAGCAAGGGCAGCGGCGCCTCCACCGTTTCCAGATTGCCTTCCGCGTCCCGGACGGCGACGGCTTTGCCGTTTTCAACCGTGAGTTGCACCGCCGCGGCCACATGGGGGATGCCCAGCTCTTCCGCCAGCCGCAGGGCCACCTGCCCCGCTCCGTTGTCCACCGACATGTGTCCGGCCAGGATCAGATCGAAGGGACGGCTTCTGACCGCCGCGGCCAGGACCTTGGCCAGCGCGTGTTCGTCGCCGGCGAAGGCTGCTTCCTCGATGAGCACCGCATGGTCGGCGCCCATGGCCAGCGCGGTCCGCAGGGCGTTCTCCGCGCGGGCGGGCCCGACCGACAGGACCGTCACTTCGGCTCCTTGCGTTTCCTTTATTCTCAAGGCCTCTTCGACCGCGAATTCGTCGTAGGGGTTCATGACGAAAATTGACGCCGTCTTCCACGATCCGGCCGTCCCGGATCACGACCTTCTCTTCCGTGTCAAAGGTTTGTTTGACCAGCACCAGTATGTTCATCTCGCTGTTCCCTCCGTCGCGGCGACCCCTCTCGCGGGCCGTCCCGTCCGCATGCACAGGCGTCCGCTGCCGCAGACCGTCACAGAACCTCTTCGCACACGTAGTCCACCCCGTGCTGTCCCGCCCGGCGCCCGAACACGAGCCCTCTCAGCACCGATGTGCCGCCGGGATATTTCCGGTAATACAGCCCGGCCGTCTCGCCCGCGGCGTACAACCCCGGAATCGGGTCGTCATCCTGGGACAGCACCCTGCCGAACGTGTCCGTGGCCAGTCCGCCGTGGGTGAACACGTTCGAGCACACGATGGGATAGGCGATGAAAGGCGGCTTGTCGATGGGCACGGCCCAGTTGGTCTTGTCGGGCGACAGCCCTTTGGTCCGCTTGCCGTCCGGCCTGTCCCAACGGAATTCTCCCGGCTGGACCGCCCCGTTGAAGGTCCGCACCGTTTCCGCCAGCGCGTCCGCCGGCACGCCGATCCGCCCCGCCAGCTCCTCGACGGTGTCCGCCACGATCGGAGGCTGGTCCGTTTCCAGGGTCCGCTCGTAGTTCGGAATGTCGTACAGCTTCTGGTCGATGATCATGTAGGCGATGTGGTCGGGAAGCTCGTAAAAGATCTTGCGCGCCACTTCCTCATACTGCTCGTCTATGGTCGTTTTCCCCTCGTCCACGAAACGCCTGCCGCTTTTGTCCACCAGGATGCCGTAGTTGAAGGCCATGACCGCGGCTTCTTCCCGGCTGCTTCTGGGGTCCACCGGTTCGGCGTGGAAGGCGTCGAACTGGCCGGCCGGTTTCGCCCCGATGTCCAGCGCCATGCGGATGGCCTCGCCCTTGTTGTACAAACCGCCCTTGGCGACGGTCGGAATCTTGTGGGCGTCCCGCCCGATGTAGCGGGACATCATTTCCCGGTTCCCCTGGAAGCCTCCGGCCGCCAGGATCACCGCGCCGGTGTTGAGCCGGATCGTCCTGCCGCCCTTGACGCGCACGTTGAGGCCGCTGATCACGCCTTCTTCGTCCAGCAGCAGCTTCCAGGCCGTGGCTTCGTAAATGATCTCCACGCCCAGCGCCTGCGCCTTGCGGGACAGGGCGTCGATGATCGCCCGCCCGCCGCCGACGGGCAGGAGCCGGGGCCGGTTGGAGGTGATGAACATCGTGGGCAGGTAGTCGAATTCCACCCCGTTCTGCTGCACCCAGCGGAGCGTGCTGCCCGCGTTCTCGGCGAGGGTTTCGATGTATTTCCGGTCGGAATAATGATCCGAGAAAGCCATCATGTCATCGACAAAGTTGTCCGCGGGCTCGTCGATGTTTTTCATGCGCATGTAAGCGGCGGTGTACCGGGAATTGCCGCCCGGTTGTCGTAGTCCGAACGTTCCAGGATGGCGATGCGCAGATTTTTCCCCTTCTCCCTGGCCCGCTCCGCCGCGGACAGGGCGGCGGCGGTTCCCGCCACTCCGCACCCGACGACGACGATTTCGTAATCCAGTTCCCTTGCCATTGCAAAACCCCCCATTGGCATAAGAGTGTCGGCTTCAGCCTGTTCGCTTGTTCGGCGCTCCCGCAGGGGCCGGAATCGGCGACAACGCCGAAACCGGCCCGCCGGAAAACGGGCGTTTCCGGGTCCGTGCTGCCGTCCGCCGCCTTTTACGCCCCCGCGATGCCGGCCGGATGCCGGCAATGACCGTCACGCGGGCGCCGGGAATCCCGTCCCGCGGCTGGATCGCCGGTTCCAGGGCGTCCTCCGCGCAGGAGTCCATTATCAGTTCGCCCGTTTTGATTGGCGGAGGCCCCGTTGTCGGGTCCGGGCGAGAAAGACAGGCCGGAACGATGCGCATCCTTCGGAACTTCCCCCTTTGGCCTGGCGGTTACCGGTTTTGGGCCGGCCGTGTTTTGCGGTCAGCCGTCCAGCATGGTCCTGACGGCAATCCGGCTGAACACGGACGCTTTGCCGAGGGAGGATCCCGTCATGTAGGCGGCTCCGTGGAATCCGCCCGTCACTTCCCCTGCCGCGTACAATCCGGGAATCGGCTCTCCGAAGGGGTTGACCGCCTGCGCGAGGGCGTTGACGGCGATGCCCGCGTACGTGGCCAGCAGGCCCACCGCCGACTCAAAGGCGTAGAAGGGCGGTTTTTCGATGGGTGTCGGCTTTCCGTACCGGTGCGAGAGGGTGATCCTGCCGAAGTCCGGATCGACGCCCCGCTTCACGTTTTCGTTATAACGGCGGATCGTCTCTTTCAGGGTTTCCTTTGGCACGTCAATACGATCGGCCAGTTCGTCCAGGGTATCGGTCACGTACACCAAACCGCGTCGTTTCAAAAGTTCGAAGTCGTACAAATCGTCTCCGGACGAACTTTGATCCATGACGGTCTGATCCCAGATCTGGAAGGTGACCGCATCCGGCTGCCGCAGGGCGGCGTTCCCCAGAAGCTTGTAGGAAATCGATTCGTTTACGAAACGTTTGCCGAGCTTGTTGACGATAATGGCGCCCTTGTAATAGGCCATCCCCATGGGCAGGAACGCGCCGGACGCGGAGGGATGGAGTCCATAGGTGCCGTTCAGATAGGGGAGATCCCTTACCCAGGCGCCGTGCTCCCATGCCATCCGGAGCCCGTCGCCGTGATTTCCGGCTCCCCCGATCCTCAGCGCCTTCTTCAGATGCGGCGCAAAATGATTCACCAGTTCCCCGCTTTGGGAGAAACCTCCCGATGCGATGAGGATCCCTTTGGCGGCCGAGGCGGTTCTTTGCCCGCCGCCCGTTTCATACAACACTTGGTCGACCCGTCCCGATCCGCTTCTGACCAGCCTTCGCGCCGGGGAGCGGAAACGTGCCTCCACGTTGGGAAGCTCCCGGATTCGCTCGTACAGGGTTTGCACCGCCTGGCGGGGATCGACGGTATGCCCCCGGGGAACGCTGTGTCCGCTTGCGGCGTGCAATCCGCGAAACTCGACGCCTTTGGCTTTGAGCCAATAGTACGTCTCCAGCTGGTGACGTCCGTATGCTTCCACCAGCTGCCGGTCATTCACGCCTCCGCCGACTTCGATCAGGTCTTCCGCCAATTTTTCCGCGGAATCCTCGATTCCGGCGGCCTGTTGCATGTCCGTTCCCGCAAAGGCCATGTAGCCCGCGCTGAGCACCGTGCTTCCGCCGGGTTCCTCCCGTTTTTCAAGCAGCAGGACTCCGGCGCCCCTCTCGCCCGCCTCCACCGCCGCGCACAAACCGGCAAGTCCGCCTCCGATGACGATCACGTCGAAGTGTTCCATGGCGCTCCCCCACATCCCGTTGTCATGGCCGACGGTCACTTGTCCTCGTCCGTCTCCTGCTGCTGCAAATGCTCCCGAATCGTCCGGACCGCCGCCTTCATGCTGTTCAGGATGTGCTCCCTCATGAGGCGTTCGACGAGATCGGGGTCCCGCCGGACAATGGCTTCAAACATTTCCTTGTGTTCTTCGGCCGCCTTTTTGCTTCTTTCGGAATGTTTGATGGGTCCGATCCGGCGGTACCGGGAAATGTGATCCTGCAGTTGGTTCAGGATCTTGGTCGCGGTCCGGTTGCCGCTGATCCTGTAAAGATAATGGTGGAATTCGCTTCCATAGTGCACGACATCGCCTCTGCGGTCTTCCTCGTAAGCCTTTACAATCTGGTCCGTCAACCTTCGCAACACATCGATGTCTTCGTCACTGGCCTTGATCGCGGCTTCCCGGGCCACCAGCCCCTCCAGCAGGCTTCTGACATGGAACAGTTCCTCGACTTCCTGGACGGAAACGGGGGCGACTTTGAGCCGCCCGTTGGGGAGTCTGATGACGAGCTCTTCGATTTCCAGCCGCTGCAGCGCTTCCCGGATGGGCGTCCGGCTGATGTTCAATTCGGAGGCGAGGCTTTCTTCGTTGATGGATTGGTTGGGCTCGAGGATGCCCTCGATGATTCTTTTCTTGATCTCGAAATAAACATAATCCTTGGTCGACACTCTTCTGGCAATCGGTCCGATCGGTCCGGATGGGTTCATGTTTCGCTCCTTTCCGCGGGATTGGGCCCGTAATCGTTGTGGATGAAACATGGTGTAAGCCCGCCGGTTCCATATCGTTGTGTTATTGTGTAATTGTATACACTTTTTAAGTATATATTAGGATGCGGTTTTTTCCGTGTCAACCCCGATTTTCCATCCAGGTTCGGTTGTTGCGCCGGCGCCGCGCATCTCCGGATATCCCTCCCTTGTTCGACCTTGCGTTTTTCAAATCACCCCGAGCCGTTCCACCGTGATCCAGCCGCGCCACTCGAGTTCCGCTCCGGGGCTGACCGATTCCCAGTTGATCGGCCATCCCCCGTCCTCCCGCTGCTGTTCGACGAGAGCCCGCAAATGCCCGCGGATTTCCGCGTCCGGCACGAACCTGCGCGCGTAGCTGTCCTTGTCCGGCGCCCAGTCCAGCACCTTTTGCACGTAACCTTCGGCATCCGGGTCCAGCACGATCATGCCGGGGCGGAGCAGACATTCGTCGACCTTGCACCAGTACGCCTTGGCACGCTCCTGTTCGGGCGTATATTGCAAAAAAGTGATCCAGTGGACGGCGTCCAGATACCCTTGCGGCTTTTCCCGTTCGAGCACCCGCCAGATGTACGCCACGCTCCGCTGAAACCACGCTTCCCCGATAAAATCGGTTTTGATTTTTTGCTTATAAAGCAATCCGATGATCCGGCCGGTGGGATTGATGGACGGTTCATCGTCCCGCTCCACCGCCCACCAGGGCGCATGGGGGTACCCGACGGCGCTGCGCAGTCCGAACGGGAGGCCCCCCTCCGGCAAGGTGACGGCGCGCAGATAACGGACGATTCCATCGATGAGATCCGGATCAAAACCGTCGATCTCGTCCATCACGGCCAGGGCCATTTCCACCGCCTGCGGGTGGCTGTGCGGGCCCCGGATGTCCGCTTCCAGCGCGTTACCGAAGCCTCCGTCGGGATTCCGGTAGGCGCGGAGCGCCTCGAGCACCGCCTCCTTCGAGCCGTTTTCGAAGAAATACTCGTACCTCCTCCGGTCCAGCAGCCGCGCGTTGTTGTAGATGAATGTTTTCGCCCGTTCAAGAATGCCGTTGTCCATCTCACGGCCCTCCCTTCCCTGTCTCTCCGCGAATAACGGGTTTGTTGTCGTTCCGCCTCCGCCTGTTCTCCGGATGCACGCCGGATGCCCGGGGGATACGACCGGAGGAGCAGCCGCGGATTGGCCCGCAGCGTTCCCAGGATGACGGCGGAGAGCGCGGCGGACAGGACGGGTCCGCCGGCGGCGATCGGCTGTCCCGGGGTCACGGTGGCATGGCCGTCCTTTCCGGTAAAGGATGCTTTTGTTGTGTTTCCACTTTTTCCAGTCATTTTCCTTCCTGGTTCGGAGAAAAAAGCAATCCCGCCCGGGCTGCGGGCGGGACGCGTTCCCTATTTCCGCCAAAACGTCTTGCAATCGGCTTTGTCCCGAATGTTGAATTCGATGATTTCCCGGAGGAGGCCGTAATCGACCGGCTCGTCGAAACGGATCCGGAACAGTCCTTTCGTGGCGGAGTAGCCGGCCTTGGCGATGGCGTCGGCAAACACCGCCATGGTTTTCTCCTCCGGGGCGACGCTGACGTGTTCCTTCGCCACGGACAGACCGATGATGTACGTGCCGTGGTCGGAAAACATGGGCGTGTTCCACTTGATGTGCGGCTGAAGCCGCGGATGTTGTTCCATGATCCACGCCAGGATCTCTTCCACGCGTTTGCGGTGGCCGGGATCGCGGATCTGGGCAAGGTAATCGGCGAAAATCTCCATATCGGTGTGCTCCTTTCGATGTTGGCCGGCGGGGCCCCGCGGGCGCATGGTCCCGCCTGCGCGATTTCAATCCATCCACGCCTGCCACTCGCCGGCTCGCAAGCCGCTCCGCCGGTCGCCCTCCTTGCCGTCCTCCTTCGTTTCCACGGTTCTCTGGTTCTTTTCCGTCTCTGCCGCATTCTTGTCCTTCTTCGTATCGGCCGAACCGCCGCCCGGATCGTTGAAACCACCGGCCTTCTCCGACTCCGCGAAGCCGCCGTCCTCCTCCGCTTCCACGAAGCGCTTGAGACTGGATGGTTTGTCGTCCCAATACCCGTCGAAAAACGCCAGCCACCGCTTCAGTTCCGCCAGGGGATCCGGCCGCAGACGGCAGCGGGTTTCCCGCCCGACCCTTCGCCGGCTCACGAGCCCCGCCTCCGACAACACGCGCAAATGCTTGTTGACAGCGGTTCGCGAGACCGGAAGATGCCGCGCCAGTTCGGCGATCGCCATTTCTTTGTCCATGAGAAGAACGAGCATGCTCCGGCGGGTCGGATCGGCCAAGGCCTGGAACACGTCCGGCTTTCCGCGGGCGCGGGCGGAGGCAAGGGCGGACGTGCGGACCGGTTCAGGCTTCGACAAACGCGGGAAGATCCTCTTTGACAATTTTCTCCCACCCGCCGTCCATGATGCCGCGGATCTTCGGATTCGGCTGTCCGAATTCCGTCGCCTTGTCCGGAGCCCAGCCGGAATGGATCAGGGTGAATTCGGTTTTGCCGTCTTCCAGTTCCCTCAGTTCGAAGGTGAGGTGCCAGTCCTTCCCCCAGTCAAAACCGACCCGCGCCATCGGCACGATCTCCGCCACCCTGCACGGCGAATCGCCGAAATGCTCCGTATGCAGGACGAACTCCCGGCCGATCACGGGCTCAAACGTGTTCTTCATCCACCATCCCGCAATCCCTTCGGAAGCGGCGACGGCTTTCCACACTTTTTCGATCGGAGCGTTCAGAATCACCGTTTTGCGAATCTCGGGCAAAGCGTCTTTTGCCGCCAAGCCCATAAACCTCCCGTGAAAAAATGACACCTAAAGGTGTTACATCCATTATAACACCAAAAGGTGTCACGTCAACAGCCGCTTGATCATTCCCCACGGCAACCGGCGGTCGCCCGGAAGCGCATCCGGGAGCGCGTCCGGAAGCGCCGGAGCGAACCGGTCCCATCGTTGACATTCGTCATCTTATCTTTTAGAATTACACCCAAATTGAAATGTAAGCGTATACAAAAACCCGGGTTGCCGCCGGATGGGAGACCACACATGGCCACCATCAAAGACATCGCCAGAAAGGCGGGTGTCTCCGTCGCCACCGTCTCCCATGTGATCCACAACACGCGCCGGGCGCATGAAGACAAAAGGAGACGCGTGCTGGAAGCCATCCGGAACTCAACTGCGTTCCGAACGCCGCGGCGCGGAGACTGCGCATCCGGAAAAGCAACGCGATCATCCTGATCGTTTCCGAGATCGCCAATCCGTTCTATTCCGACCTGGCCCAAAGCCTGCGGGGCAGGCGGCTTGAGCGGATACCCTTCCTTCAGGAGCGGTTCGATTCCGTCCCGATTTTCCGGCAGCGCGGAGGCAATGACAGCGTCGTCCGCCCGTCAGCCGCGCATTTGATGCTGTTCAGCCGGATGGCCGACCGGACCCTGGAACCGCGCGCCGTCATTCTTCCCGCGGGTCGCGCGCAAGACCTGCGGCGGTTCCGGCGCGACGGAAGATTGCGCCGGAACCTGGGATCCCGGGACAGAGAAATGAAGACGACGGCAAGCAAATCCCATCGACGGCGGCGCGAAGGAATGAACGGTGAGACAACGGACACGCGGGAACTTCATGGAGGATGGATCGGATGGAACTCGTGCGGGTGGCTTCGGATGAGCTGCGGGATTGGTGCGCGCGCAAACTGACCGGCGCCGGAGTGCCCGAAGACCATGCGAAAATCACCGCCGATGTGCTGGTCCATGCCAATCTGAGGGGCGTGGATTCCCACGGCGTTTTGCGGATGGAGCATTATGTAAACAAAATCGCCGCCGGAGGCATCAACCCCGTGCCGCAGATCGGCGTGAGCCGCACCGGCCCGGTCACCGCCATCGTCGACGGCGACGACGGCCTCGGACACGTGACGGCCTGCCGGGCCATGGAAACGGCGCTGGATCTGGCGGAAAAGCACGGGGTCGGCGTGGTCGGAGCGGTGAACAGCAGCCACTGCGGAGCGCTGTCCTACTTCGCGGAAATGGCCACGGCACGGAACATGATCGGCGTCGTCATGTCCAACACGGACAAGGCGGCGGTGCCCTATGGCGGTCGGGAGCCGTTTTTCGGCACCAATCCGATGGCCTTCGGCTTCCCGGCGCGCAAGCATCCGCCCGTCATCCTCGACATGGCCACCACGACGGTGGCGTTCGGCAAGATTCTCGACCACAAGCTGAAAGGCAGGCCGATTCCGCCGGACTGGGGGGTGGACCGCGAGGGCGAAAGCGTGACGGATCCGGACAAGGTCTACGCCATGCGGCATTTCGGCGGAGCGAAGGGGTACGGCCTGGCGCTGGCGGTGGACGTGCTGTCGTCCGTGCTGTTCGGCGCCGCTTTCGGCCCCATGTGGAGGCGATGTATGCGGAAGATCTGAGCCGGAAACGCAAACTGGCGCAGTTTTTCATGGCCTTGAATCCGTCGTTTTTCACCGAAACGGACGCTTTCCTGGACACCATGGACCGGATGATCGACGAAATCCACGCCGCGCCGCCCGCCAGGGGATTCGACCGGGTGCTCGTCCCCGGCGAGCTGGAAAACCTCACGAAAGAGCGGCGGCTGAGGGAAGGCATTCCGCTGCCGGAAGCCATCGTGCGGTATTTGCGGGGGCATTGAGCCGTCCCGCGCCGCGCAAGCGCGGCCGGCACGCGTCGCGCCGGCGGGCGCCACCCTTTGCTCAGCCATTCCGCATCGCCGCTCGCGCGCAGAAATCCTGTGCCGCACCGGGACCTGCTTGCCGCCACCTGTGCCGCTCGGCCGCCCGCGCGGCGCTTCCGCGCTCCGCCTGCAACCGGCCGGTCACACCCGGATCCGCTGCAGGCGGAGAGCGTTCAGCACCACGGACACCGAACTTAGGGCCATCGCGGCGCCGGCCAGCCACGGGGCGAGAAAGCCCGCGGCGGCCACCGGGATGCCCAGGGAATTGTAGGCGAGGGCCCAAAACAGGTTTTGCCGGATGTTGGCCATCGTTTTGCGGCTGATGGCCATCGCGTCGGCGATGGCGGTGAGGTCGCCACGCATCAGGGTCACGTCCGCCGCTTCCATCGCCACATCCGTGCCGGTGCCGACGGCCATCCCGATGTCGGCGGCCGCCAGCGCCGGGGCGTCGTTGATGCCGTCGCCCACCATCGCCACCTTTTTGCCCTGCGCCTGAAGCTTCCGGATTTCCTCCGCTTTCCCTTCCGGCAACACCTCTGCGAGAACGCGGTCAATGCCCGCCTGCCGCGCCACGGCCCGGGCCGTCCGTTCGTTGTCGCCGGTGAGCATGACGACCTCGATGCCCATGGCCTTCAGCCGCGCGATCGCGTCCCGCGAGGTTTCCTTGAGGGTGTCGGCCACCGCCGCCATTCCCGCGTAGACGCGGTCGACCGCGGCGAGCATCGCGGTTTTCCCCTCTTCCTCCAGCTTCCGCACGGCCTCCAGCGCCCCCTCCGGCAGCTCCACGCCGTACCGGGCCATGAGCCGGCGGTTGCCCGCCAGCACTTCCTTGCCTTCGACCACGGCGCGCACGCCGTGGCCGGCCAGCGCCTCGAACGCTTCCGCCGCGGGAATTTCGATGCCCCTGGCGGCCGCGCCGCGAACGACCGCCTCGGCCAGCGGGTGCTCCGAGGGCTTCTCCGCGGCGGCGATGAGGCGCAAGAACTCCCGTTCGTCCCCCGCTGCGGAGATTACATCGGTGAGCTCCGGCTTGCCCTTGGTGATCGTGCCGGTCTTGTCCAGCACCACCGTATCGATGCGGTGGGTGAGCTCCAGGTACTCGCCGCCCCGGAACAGCACGCCCAGCTCCGCCGCGCGGCCCGACCCCGCCATGACGGACGTCGGAGTGGCCAGTCCCAGGGCGCACGGGCAGGCGATGACCAGCACGGCGATGGCGTTCCGCAGGGCCTTGGCGAAATCTCCGGGCGCCGCCCACACGAACCAGACAAGGAACGTCACCAGCGCGATGCCGACGACGACGGGGACGAAAATGCCCGAGATGACGTCGGCCACCCTTTGGATCGGCGCCTTGGACCCTTGCGCTTCCTCCACCACCCGGACGATCTGCGCGAGGGTGGTGTCCTTGCCGACTTTGGCCGCCCTGACCTTCAGCATTCCGTTCAGATTGACGGTCGCGCCGATGACGGGATCTCCCGGACCTTTTTCCACGGGCATGCTTTCTCCGGTCAGCATCGATTCGTCCACCGCGGCGGACCCTTCCAGCACTTCCCCGTCGACGGGAATTTTCTCTCCCGGCTTCACCAGCACGATGTCCCCCACGGCCACTTCTTCCGCGGGGATCCGGATTTCCCGCCCGTCCCGGATGACGAGAGCCGTCTTCGCGCGCAGGCCCATGAGCGTCCTGATCGCTTCGGACGTGCGTCCCTTGGCCAGCGCCTCGAGCAGTTTGCCGAGCACGATAAGGGTGATGAGCACGGCGCTTGTTTCAAAATAGAGGGCCGGGGCATGGCCGGCATGCCCGCCGGAAGTGAACGCCCATTCAACCGTGAGGAACAGGCTGTAGAAATACGCGGCCGAGGTGCCGAGGGCGACCAGCACGTCCATGTTGGCGCTGCGGTTGCGCAAGGCTTTGTAGGCCCCGACGTAGAACGGCCCGCCGACCGCGAACTGCACAGGGGTGGCCAGCGCCAGCTGGACCCACGGGTTCATGAGCCAGCCGGGCACCCACAGAAACGACAAAAACGAAAAATGGCCGGCCATCGTCCAGAGAAGCGGCAGCGAAAGGACGGCCGACAGCGCGAACCGGCGTTTTTGCCGATCGATTTCTCTCTGCCGGCGGTCTTTTTCGCTTTCCCGTTCCTCTTTCACGGCCGCCCGGTATCCCAGTTGCTCCACCTTGCGGATGACGTCCGCGACGGACACCGCCGATGGTGAAAATTCCACATGGGCCGTCTCCAGCGCCAGGTTCACGTGGGCCCTGGCGACGCCGGGCAGCCGGCTCAGCCCCTTCTCGATCCGGTTCGCGCAGGCCGCGCAGGTCATGCCGGTGATTTGCAGTTGCACCTGTTCCAGCTCCCGGACGCCCCGGGTGCCTTGGGCTTCCCGAGCATCCCGGGCGTCCCGGGCTTCCGGAGCATCCCGGGTGTCTTGGACGTCCCGAACATCCCGGGCGTCCCGGGCGGATGGATGTGCAGTTTCCATGTCCAGCGCCCCCTGTTTCCTCCGTTGCCTTCCCGATTCGTCGGCTTCCCGATTCGTCGGCTTCCCGATTCGTCGGCTTCCCGATTCGTCGGCTTCCCGGTTCATCGGCTTCCCGGGCACCGCGGCTTGCTTGCGACAAAAATGCCATTATTTTCCCGTTTTCATGACCGTTTGGACAAAACAGCGACATTCATGCCATTATTTTCGAGCTGCTTTTCATGGATCGCACAAATTTTTCCAAATTAATGGCACAGAGTGCCATTCTTTCGGCCGAAACCCCGTTTTCATGCGAAAACAATGGCACTTTTGTCGCTGTCCCGATTCCGTCACGGCATCCCGTTGTCTCGGCATCCCGGCTTCTCGGCATTCCGGCTTCTCAGCATCCCGGTGTTTCATCATCCCGGCGTCCGGCAGAGGATCAGACCGAAACCACATCATACCCCTGATCCTCAATGGCCTGTTTCAGCTGATCCAGCGTCACTTTCGTTTCGTCGTACTCGATCGCCACGGTCCCGCCGGCCAGGTCGACGGTCGCCTTGGCTCCGGCCTGCCGCACCGCATTTTCCACGGCGTTCTTGCAATGGTTGCAGGACATGCCTTTCACGTTCAGCGTCACGGTTTGCATGATGCGTTCACCTCGTTCGGTTGTTCATGGGGATGCTCATTTCAGAAGCTTGTTCACGGTGGTCAAGAGCTCGTCGACGACATCGAGGTCGCCTTCCCGGATCCGCTCCACCACGCAGCTCCTCATGTGCCCGGCCAAAAGCAGCTTGCCCACGCCGTTCAGGGCCGACTGCACGGCGGAGATCTGGTTGAGCACGTGGTCGCAGTACGTATCCTTTTCTATCATGCCCTTGATGCCGCGAATCTGGCCCTCGATACGGTTGAGCCGGGCGATCAGATCCGCCTTGAGCTTCTCGGGATGATGGCTTCGGCGATGATCGGGTCCGTCCGCGGACGGGACTTCCCCGTTCCCGGCGCCGTCGGGCGGCCGGATGTCCTCCATCGTTCCTTGCATGGCGTCCACCGGATTCACCCCTTTGACTCTATAGTATACCCCGGTACGGTATAAGTCAACGATCTGCCGCCAACCCAAGCCCATTGAAGTGCCCTGCCGCGCGCCTTCGCCCCTCTTTCGCACCGACTTCGTCCTCGTTCAATCTCCGGCGGATGCTCTCCGTTCGGCGTTTCACCCTTTCGTTTTCCGTTCACAATGTTGCAACGTTTTCTTCCGCGCTCCATCTTGGAGCCGGTGCCCCCCACGCGTTAAAATGGACATGACGAACGCCAATACCCCACAGGGTATATCACAAAAAGTTCGACAGAGGGGGATCACCCATGCGGTATATGTACTGGCTCCTCCTGGCGGCGGCGGTCGCCTGGCTGGCCTACGAATTGTTCGGCCCGATCCGCGGCGTCCGGAACGTAGGCCCTTCCCGCTTCGCGCGGGAATTGGCGGACGCCGGCCCCGCCGGGCGGATGCTGATCGACGTGCGGGAACCCCACGAGTTTGCCCGGGGCCACATCCGGGGAGCGGTCAACATTCCGCTGTCCGAGCTGGCCTCGCGGATCGGGGAAATCCCGACGGACCGGAAAATTTTCCTCTATTGCCAAAGCGGCATGCGCAGCCGGCGGGCGGCGCGGATGCTCAGCAAGCGGGGATGCCGCGACATTGTCCATCTGAACGGCGGCCTTGCGGCCTGGCGCGGCGAGACGGTCAACCGGGACTGACGGAGGGAGAGAACCATGGGCAAAAAAGCGGTCATCGTCGGCGGCGTCGCGGGGGGCGCGACGGCGGCGGCCCGGCTTCGGCGGCTGGATGAAGAGGCGGAAATCGTGATCCTGGAACGCGGCGATTACATTTCCTTCGCCAACTGCGGCCTGCCATATTACATCGGGGAAGAAATCCGGGAACGCGAAAAGCTGCTGCTGCAGACGCCGGAACGGATGAAGCGGCGTTTCAACATCGACGTGCGCGTGCGCAGCGAGGTCGTCCGCGTCGACCCGGCGCGCAAAACGGTCACCGTGCGGCGCCTCGGTCCGGAGAACGGCGGCGGCCCAGACACCTCCGCCGGAGATACCGGCGCGGAAACCGCCGGCATGGCCGCCGCGGCCGAATACGAGGAATCCTACGACGTGTTGCTTCTTTCGCCGGGCGCCCGGCCGCTCCGGCCGGCCATTCCGGGGATTGACAGCGAACGGGTGCTCACGCTCCGCAACATGGCCGACGCGGACCGCATCAAGGCGCGGGTCGACCGCGGGGGAGCGCGCTCGGCCGTCGTCATCGGCGGCGGTTTCATCGGCGTGGAAATGGCGGAAAACCTCCGCCGGCGCGGCCTGGACGTGACGCTGGCGGAAGCGGCGCCGCACATCCTGCCGCCCTTCGACGACGACATGGTGCCGCTGGCCGAACAGGAACTCGCGGCCAACGGCGTGCGCCTCATCCTGGGGAACGGCGTCGCCTCTTTCGCGGACACTGCGGACGGCCTTCGCGTCACGCTGCAGAACGGCGACGTCCTTGAAGCCGATCTCGCCATCCTCGCCATCGGGGTAAAGCCCGACACGGCTTTCCTGGAAGGCAGCGGCATCGCTCTCGGCCCCCGCGGGCACATCCTGGTGAACGAACGCATGCAAACGAATATCCCGGACATTTACGCCGTCGGCGACGCGGTGGAGGTCACCGACATCGTAAGCGGCGCGAAATCCGCGGTCCCGCTCGCCGGTCCCGCCAACCAGCAGGGCCGGATCGCGGCGGACAACATCTGCGGCATTCCTTCCGTATACAAAGGCGCCCAAGGCACGGCCATCGTGCGGGTGTTCGGGCTGACCGCCGCCTGCACGGGACTGAACGAACGGTCCCTCGCCCGTCTGGACATCCCGTACCGGGCGGTGCACCTGCATGCCGCCTCCCATGCCGGCTATTTTCCCGGCGCGTGCCCGATTTCCCTCAAATTGCTCTTTGACGACAACGGGCGTATCCTGGGCGCCCAGGCGCTGGGACGGGACGGCGCGGACAAGCGCATCGACGTCATCGCCGCGGCCATCCGGCTGGGCGGCACCGCGTGCGACCTCGCCGGGCTGGAGCTGGCCTACGCTCCGCCGTATTCGTCCGCGAAAGACCCGGTCAACATGGCCGGCTTCCTCGCCCAGAACGTGCTGAACGGCCTGCTGCAAGTGGTGACGGTGCGGGATCTCGACGCCTTCGACCCTTCCCGCGCCGTTCTGCTGGACGTGCGCACCGCCGCGGAGCACGCCGCCGGCCACATACCGGGCAGCCTCCACATCCCGATGGACGAGCTGCGGGACCGCCTGCATGAACTGCCGCGCGACAGGGAAATCTGGGTCTACTGCCAGGTCGGCCAGCGCGCCTACTACGCCGCCCGCGTGCTGGCCCAGAAAGGTTTCAGCGCAAAGAACCTTTCCGGCGGCTACCGCACCTATACCATCGCCAAATGGAAGCCTTGACGCCAAAAGCCCGCCTGAACAGGCGGGCTTTCCAGCCGGCTTTTTTGCAGGCCGCCGATCAATCCGTCTCCCCGGGCTTCTTCCGTGAGCCGGACGGCTTGGAATCGGCCAGCTCCTGATACTGCAGTTCCAGGTCGCGGATGAAGGCTTCGATTTCTTCCGGCGTCAGAATCTCTCTTTCCTTTTTGTCTTCCATCTTTTTCTCCTCCCCTTCATTCGACAAAGCGAAAAACTACTCTTCTTCCCCATCCCGGCCGCCGGTCGGCGGGATTTTTTTCACGCATTTTTCACATTATATGCAGCAAATATATGTTATATGTAATAGTAAATATTGACATTGCCACCTCCCGATGTTGAAAAATGGCCGTAAATACGGCATTTTCGATCTTACAAAATGAATGTTTTGTAAAATTGTGGTTTCCATGTTATAGGCAACATATCCATTATATAGAGGGTGAACCTGATGGTGGCCAGAAGAGGAGCCAATGCGGTCGAGCCCATCCGGGATCTGTCGAAGATCCGGGAAGTGAAAAACTATTTGCGGCAGCGATCGTATCGCGACTATTTCCTGTTCACCTTCGGCATCAATTCCGGTTTGCGAATCAGCGATATCCTTCCGCTGCGCGTGAAGGACGTAAGAGGGGTCAAATATTTGCGGATCAAGGAAAAGAAAACGGGCAACATCCGCAGGGTCATCATCACGAACGCGCTGAAGCGGGAAATCGAGTTCTATACGGCCGGCATGGCCGACTCCGACTATTTGTTTCCCTCGAAACGGGGCAACAAGCCCATCAGCCGCATGCAGGCCTGGCACATCATCAACAACGCGGCCCAGGCCTGCGGCATCGACGGACCCATCGGCACCCATACGCTGCGCAAAACGTTCGGCTACCATTTCTATCAGCAAACCAAGGACGTGGCGATGCTGCAGGAAATCTTCGGCCATTCCAGTCCTTCCATCACGCTGCGATACATCGGCATCAACGGGGAAATGATCGACCGGGCGCTGGAAAATTTCTCATTATGATCCTTTACATCATTGTAAAGTTATCCTATAATCTCACCTGAAATTATTCATAAAATGTTCACATGTTTGTTCAAGAGCCATTATGATGAAGCCCGTTTTACAAAACATTCATTTTGTAAAACGGGCTTGTTGCGTTTCGGATTAGAATAATTTTTAGATTTTTATATATACAAATATAGCAAATTTTCATGACGCTTAAAATTCCATGTATGGGATTCGCAGGATACGGTTGGCAGCCCGAAAAAAAACGAGAGCCCGTCATTCAAGCCCGGCTCTCGTTCTGTCGACAAACTCGCTCAATTCGCAACGGACTTACAGTCCGTCGCAAGGCAAAAAAGCGTGTTTGCCATTCCGGCGGACATCCGGTTCGCTGCAACGCGTCCGCCCCCGCTGGTAAGCGGTTTCAACAAGGCCCGGCGCCTGCTGACAAACCGCGTTTCCGCCGATTTTTCCCGCGTCGCTTTCGCCCACCTCCTGCGAACCTTTTGTCCGTTTAACGTTCAGGAGGCAAAGTTGCAGGACAAACTCCCCGCTGCAAACGTCTCAGGCGGATGAATGCTTCAGCCTCCCCGCCTTGATGTATGGCCGGACGTCCATTTCCGGAGGGAAAATCCGTCAGGTTCCGTAAAGATGGCAGGCGACCAGGCACCCCGGGGAAACTTCCTGCAGCCTGGGTTCCACGGACTTGCACACGTCCATTGCTTTCGGGCATCTCGAATGAAAACGGCATCCCTTTGGAGGATTGGAGGGACTGGGCAGTTCCCCCTTCAGGATGATGCGCTCCCTTTGCCGCACAGGTTTCGGATCCGGGACCGGAATGGCCGAGATGAGCGCCTGCGTGTAAGGATGCAACGGGTTCCGGTACAACTGTTCCTTCGTCGTCAATTCAACGATCCTGCCCAAGTACATCACGCCGACCCGGTCGCTGATGTGCTTGACGACACTGAGGTTGTGCGAAATGAACACATACGTGAGCCGGTACTCCTCCTGCAGATCCTTCATCAGATTGAGGATCTGGGACTGGATGGAGACGTCCAGAGCGGAAACCGGTTCATCGGCGATGATCAGCTTGGGCCTGAGCGCCAGCGCCCGGGCGATGGCGATACGCTGTTTCTGTCCCCCGCTGAACTCGGAAGGCCGCCGATGCAGATGCGACGAATTGAGTCCCACGCTTTCCAAGAGCTCCACCACTTTTTCCAGCCGCTCTTTCCTCGACGAATGCAGACCGTGGATCAACATCGGCTCCTCGATGATCCTTTGGACCGTATGGCGGGGATTGAGCGACGCGTTCGGATCCTGAAACACCATCTGCATCTCTTTCCGCCGGCGTCTCAATTCTTCGGGGTCCAGACGAAGCAGCGATTCGCCTTCAAACACCACATCCCCTTCCGTCGGCGGCGTGAGCATGAGCAGCACCCGTCCCAGGGTCGATTTGCCGCAGCCCGATTCCCCCACAAATCCCAGGGTTTCGCCCCGGTATACCGTCAGGGAAACATCATCCACCGCTCTTACGTGGCCAACGGTTTTTCTGAGGAATCCCTTTTGGATCGGAAAGTACTTTTTGACGTTTTTGGCTTCAAGCAAGATTTCCCTTCCCGGTGGAAGGACTTCCCGCATTTTTTCCATACCCATCGCTTCCCTTTTGCTGCAAGCTGCAGTTGAATGATCCGTACCTGGCTATTGGTTCATCCAGCAGGCCGCCAGGTGTCCCCGTCCGACAGGCGCAAGAGGCGGCGCTTCCTCGAAACACCTCGCGCTTGCGTGTTCGCAGCGCGGCGCAAACGCGCATCCCCTGGGCATATCTTTCGGAGTCGGCACGTTGCCGGGAATGCTGTACAGACGTTTGGTTTCCTGATCCAGCTGCGGAATGGAACGCATAAGTCCCGCGGTGTAGGGATTTTTGGGATTCCGGAACAATTCGCGGACGTCCGCTTCCTCCACGATTTTGCCGGCGTACATGACCATCACGCGTTCGCACATATCCGCCACCACGCCCAAATCATGGGAAATCATGAGCAGGGACATGTTCAGTTCATCCTTCAGCCGCCGGATCAGATCCAGAATTTGCGCCTGAATGGTCACGTCCAGGGCGGTGGTGGGTTCATCGGCGATCAGCAGCTTGGGGCCGCAGGCAATGGCCATGGCGATCATGACCCGTTGCCGCATGCCGCCGGACAGCTGATGGGGATAGCTCTGTGCAACTTCCTCCGGCCTGGAAATGCCGACTTCCCCGAGCAATTCGACGGATTTCCGGAACGCCTCTTTCCTGCCCGCTTTTTTGTGAATTTGCAGCACTTCCCCGATCTGGTCGCCGATCTTGATCAGGGGGTTGAGGGACGTCATCGGTTCCTGAAAGATCATGGAAATCTGGTTGCCCCGGTGTTTGGTCATTTCCTTTTCCGGGAGCTCCAGCAGGTTTTTCCCCTCGAACAGAACTTCCCCCTGCACGATTTCCCCGGGCGGCGTCGGTACAAGGCGCATGATGGTGAGCGAGGTGACGCTTTTGCCGCAGCCGCTTTCCCCGACCAGGGCCACGCTTTCCCCCCGGCCGATGGAAAAACGGACGCCGTCCACGGATTTGACCAGCCCCTGGTCGGTGTGAAAATAAACTTTCAGGTCCTTGACCTCCAGCAGCGGATTCATCTGACGTTCCCCTTTATGTGCGCATGAAGCCAGGAATGCAGCCTCCTGCGGACTTCCCTGATTTTTTCGTTGGCTCTCGTGGGATAGACTCGGTTGGTCAGCAGCACGGACACCAGTCTCAGTTCGGGCACCAGAAAAATCGACGTTCCGGTGAAGCCGGTATGGGAAAACGCGTCCCAATCCCATTCGCCAAACTCCGGATCGTTGACGACGAACGCGCAGCTGCGGCTTTGGTTCATGCCCGCCGTCTGGTTGGAAAAAAGCCCGCGCCGGTACGGTTCCGCCAACGGATTGGCGTCCCCCAGCAGCATCCGGCCAAAGGCGCAGACATCCTCCACATCCGCAAACAGGCCGGTGTGCCCGCACACGCCGCCCAGCACGTAGGCGTTGTCGTCGTGCACTTCGCCGACCAGCAACCGTCCGCGGAATTCGCTGTACTCCGTCGGACAGATGCCCGTTCTGTCTTCGGGGTTGAAGCCGATGACGCGCAGACCGAAGGGCTCGAAAATTTCCTTTTTCATGAACGAAGCCAGATCCGTTCGCGCAACCTTCTCCACGAGATACCCGAGAACCTGATACCCGATGCTGGTGTAAGCCACTTGTGTCCCCGGTCTGGACGCGAGGGGATGGGAAAACAGGATATCATACAATTCCCGGTGTGTGGAGTATTGTTTGTGCAGTTCCGGGTTGGAAACGAATCCCGCGGTATGAAGCAGGCATTGCCTGACGGTGATGGACCTTTTCTCCGGCGTGTCCATTTCTTCCAGATACCGCGACACCGGGTCGTCCAGAGAAATCAACCCTCTGCTCGCCAGAAGGAGCACGGCGAAACTGGTGAAGGGCTTGGACACCGAAGCCAGATCGAAACGGGTTTCAAAATTGACGGGTTCATCGGATTCATATGTCAGTGTGCCGACTTTTTCCTCGATGACAAGTTCGTCTTCCCGGTACACCCGCCAAACGGCGCAGGGAAACGCCCTCTCCCGAACCGCTTGTTCCAGAATGGTGGGCATGATCTTTCCTCCATCCGGGCTTATTTCACTTTCTCATACCGGCGCGACACCCAGTCGCCGACGATGACGCCGGCAAACACGACGCTGGTGATCGCCGCCGCGGGAAACACGATCGGCCACCAGGCGTTGTAAATGAGCTGCTGCCCTTCCTTCAACATCCCGCCCCAGCTCGGGATGTCCAACGGCACCCCCAGCCCGAGAAAACTGAGGCCCGCTTCCTGAATCATGAACATGGGCATTTGAACGGTAGCCAATGCGACGGAACTTGAAATCACGTTTGGCAGGATGTGCACGAACAGAATCCGGCTGTTCTTCGCCCCCAGCGACCGGGTTGCTTCGATCAGTACGCTTTCCTTCAGAGAAAGCACCTGGGAACGGACGACGCGGGCATATTCGATCCATCCGCCTATGGCGAGCACGATGATGACGTTGGTGACGGATGCGCCTCCCAGGGCGGCGACCAGGGCAATGGCCAGGATAATGCTCGGAAACGCCATCTGAACGTCCGCGATTCGCATGAACAGCTGATCCAGACGCCTGTAATACCCCGAAACGATGCCGACCAGGATGCCCAGACCCATCGCCAGCAACGTCGCCGTGAACGCGATGCCGAGCGAAGTTCTGGCGCCGAATATGATGCGGCTCAGGATGTCACGGCCCTGCATGTCGGTACCCAGAGGAAACTTTTCGTTTCCCCCCTCCAGATAACCGGGGGGCGTCAGGCTGTCCATCAGGCTCCCCCGATTCGGATCGTTCAGGGGAAGCCACTGGGCGCACACTGAAACGAGAATGACTCCAAGGAGGTATACAATCGCCGCCGAAACCACGACGTTGTTGCGGACAAATTTCAATGCTTTGCTTTTCAGGATGCCAGCCCTCAGTTCCAACCCGTCGTCCCTCCCTTCCCATCGGCTCAATACCGGATCCTCGGGTCAATCACGGCGTACAGCACATCGACGATCAGATTGATGGCCATGATAAAGAACGCGCTTAGCAAAATGCCCGCCTGGACGACCGGATAGTCGCGATTGTCGATCGCCTGCACCATGGCCTGCCCCAACCCGGGCCATCCGAAAACGGTCTCGGTGATCACCGAACCGCCGAGCAAAATGCCCATCTGCATGCCCACAATCGTGATAAAAGGGATAAGCGCGTTCCGAAAGACGTGAAAAAACATGATCTTCGCCCGCGTCTGGCCCTTGGCCTTGGCCGTGCGGACGAAATCCAGGTTCATCACGGAGGCGAGCGACGTCCTGAGCAGACGGATGATTTGCGGAGCGCCGAACAGGGCCAGCACGATGGAGGGCATGATCAGGCTTTTGATGCCCTGGTCGTTCCCCGAAGCCGGAAGCCAGTGCAGCTGAACGGAAAACAGCAGAAACGGCCAGAGACGGCTGCAGTTTCCCGGTGGCATCCCGACGGACCAGCGGATCCGTCTGGCAGGGCGACCCGACCACGCTGATCAGCACCTTCTTCGTCACAGGGATGCCCCGCGCAGCTCTTCGCCGACTTCCGAAATGGGCAGGCCTTCGTCGATGATCCAACTTTGGCGCCGACGTGGATCTCAAACCGTATCCGTATGATCCGCAAAAGGCGAAGCAATTGCTGGCCGAGGCGGGCTATCCCAATGGGTTCGAAATCGAAATGAACACACAGCCTGGTATCTACACCGACATCGCCCAGGCCATCGTACAAATGCTGGCGGATGTCGGCACTTCTCTTTCCTCGGGCAGCACGTCGTCGGGCAGCAGCAGATTGGTGGGATCCCCCGTGAGATACAGCATGAAAAAGGCGACGACGGAGGCCCCCAGCAAACTGATGACCATGATGACAAGTCTGCGTGCGATATAGGCAGCCACGCGGACCCTCTCCTTTGGCTTCCGCAGGCGTAATCACCGGCGGGTGTTCCCCGCCGGTGATTGGCCATGCCGCATGTCTTATTGGATGGATGCGGTCTTCATTTCCAGCAGCTGATCGTAAGGCACGTTCCAGGTGACGTTCTTGCTGACGCCGTACAGGTCGTTGCCCTGGAACAGGTACACCCAAAATATCGCATCCGTGTCTGATTCCTCCCTGTGGGAAGCCCGCCTGGCGTCCCGGACGTGATCTGACGGCTAACCGATGACGTCCCGAATGACTCTCAGCAGGTTGCCTCCCATGATTTTTTTGACCGCTTCTTCGTCGTAGCCCCTGGCGAACAGTTCCCGGGTGATCACGTGCATTTTTTCAAGATTTTCCAGTCCCTTGAGCTCCATGTCGGAATATTCAATCTTTGAGCGTTCATAAAAATGGACGGCATCCTGGGGAGAGTGCACGATGATGTTCAGGCCGATGCCGACCGCTTCGATCCCCGCCAGGTTCACGCAATAATCGATATGCCTCATGAACGCCTCGAGGGAAGGCTTGTCGCTGACATGCGCCGGGTAGCAGGTGATGCCGATGACACCCCCGCGCTCGGCCAGGGTTCTGATCTGTTCGTCCGTCAGATTCCGGCGATGGGGATAGCAGCCGCTGGCGTTGGAGTGGGACGCGATCACCGGATTTTTTGTCACGTCAAAGACATCCTTGATGGTTTGCGGAGATGACTGGGTGATGTCGATCAACATCCCCAGGGAGTCCATTTCTTCAATCAGGTTTTTTCCGAATTCTGACAGACCCCCGTTGCGCGACTCCCCAACGCCATCCGCGGCGGGGTTGGCCTTGAACCAGGTCAGGATGACGGAGCGGAGTCCCAGGCGGTAAAAGTTTCGCAGCAACGACAGGTCTTCCTGGATCGGCCCCGCGCCTTCGATGGTGAACATGAAGGCCACTTTGCCGTCCTTCTTGGCCTGGAGAATTTCGTCCGCGGTGAGGCACAAGACCCCGCCGCTGTTCTCGTTAATGATTTCGTCATAGGCATGGTCGATGGAGCGGAACGTGCCCAGGGTGAGATCCCGGTCCTGGGTGAACATGATGTCGTCTCCGCCGACGGTGTAAAACTCGAAATCCACGGCGCCTTCCTTCATGCGGGGAACATGGACGTCCCGGATGAGGCCCTTCACGCCGTGCCGCTCCCGCGCCTTGGCCACTTCGATGGCGTAGTCTCCGTGCATGTTAGCGACAAAAATGGACCGGTGAAATGCCATGACTTCTTCCGGCGACATCGTCTTTCTCATTTGCGACCCCATGACACGTCTCCTTTTGAAGTGAAATTGTGGCGGTTGGCCTGAGATTCGCCCTTCCCGTTCAGCTTCTTCCGCCGGCGCCGCAGGAATCTCGCACGACCAGCCGGGTGGAGAATACCAGACGATAGGTGTCGATGTCCTCCTTGGCCACGCCGTTTCGGCGCTGCTGGATAAGTTCCATCAACCGGCGTGCGCCGTGGTTCCCCAGCTTCCGCTGGAAAACATCTATCGTGGTCAGGGAAGGGGATATATATTTGCCGGTGGGGCTGTTGCCGAAACCGACGACCGCCATTTCTTCCGGAACGGACAGCCCGTGATCCTGAAGGCCTTTGATGACTCCGATGGCGATCGGGTCGTCCGCCGCGAAGAGGGCTGTCGGGCGATTTTTTAGCGAAATCAGTTGTTTGGCCAGCTCGTATCCGCTTTCAACTTTGAACTCGCTGCTCGTGATCCAGGCGTCCCGGATGTCCAGCCCAAAATCGGAAAGGGCTTGCTTGAAGCCTTCCATTTTGCTGTGGCTCGACCGGGTGGCGGCCGGGCCGTTGATGAAACCGATATTGCGATGTCCCAGCTTTAGCAGATGCGTCACGGCCTGGTACGCGCCCGCCTGGTTGTCGGCCACGACGGAATGGAGGGGAACTTTCGTCGTAAAGGTGCCAATTGTCAAGACGGGATAATCGCACTGGGCCAATTCCACGATGAACTCTTCCGGAAACTGCCCGCCGATGAGCAGCAAGCCTTCCAGATTCTGGTTCAACAGTTCGGGCAACACGGAAACGTTCTGGAAGCTCTCAATCAGCAAGGAAAACCCTTCCTGCCGGATCTGTTCCTCCACCCCGACCAACACCTCTGAAATGTAGTAGTTGGGATCGGCGACGGTGCTGTGCCAGGGAAAAAGAACTCCTATTTTTTTACTAAAATTTTTATCTCTTTTTTGCAAATGATTTTCGATGGGATAGCCAAGCTCCTTCGCCAGAGATAAAATTTTTTCCCTGGTTTCGGGAGACACGCCTCCCTTGTTGTTCAAGGCGTTGGATACCGTACTAATGGAGACTCCCAATTGTTTGGCGAGCATTCCAATGGTAATCTTCATACTTCTCTCCTCTTCGCCGTTCAACTAAAAAGTATCGAAAAACAAGAAAAAAATCAAGGTTTTTTATTTCCGATTTTCTATTAATTTTTCCTTTTCATTTTCTTCGTCACTCTCCACAAATAAAAATTTTAGTAAAAAATTCAGGTTGAAGAAAAAAACCAGGTTGCGACCATCCGTAACGACGCTGCGGGAAACCAACGGCGATTGGATACATTCCAGCACGCCGCCGCTTGCGAAATGGAAACTTCCCACCCCCCGGCCTCAGCCGAACTGCAGCGCGTGCATTTTGGCGAACAGGCCGTTCTCCCGGGCCAAGAGTTCGTCGTGCGTGCCCTCCTCCGCGATGCCGTCTTCCGTGACCACCAGAATCCGGTCCGCGTTCCGGATCGTCCCCAGCCGGTGGGCGATCACGATGGTGGTGCGCCCCTTCGAGAGCTCCTCCAGCGCCTGCTGGATCGCCCGCTCGTTTTCGCTGTCCAGCGCGGAGGTCGCTTCGTCCAGGATGAGGATCGGCGGATTTTTCAAAAACATCCGGGCGATCGCCAGCCGCTGCCGCTGGCCTCCCGACAGCTTCAGCCCCCGTTCCCCGATCTCCGTCTCGTAACCGTCCGGCAAAGACGCAATAAATTCCGCCAGATTCGCCCTCCGCGCCGCCTCCTCGATTTCCTCCGGCGTCGCGTCCAGCTTGCCGTAGGCGATGTTTTCCCGGATGGTGCCCGAAAAAAGGAACGTATCCTGCTGCACGACGCCGATCTGGGCGCGCAGGGACGCCTTGGTCATGTCGCGGATGTCGATGCCGTCGATGGTAATCGATCCCTCGTCCACATCGTAGAAGCGGGGGATCAGGGAGCAGATCGTCGTTTTCCCCGCGCCGGACGGCCCGACCAGCGCCACCGTGGTTCCCGCCTTGACGCGGAACGACAGGTTTTTCAGGATTTTGCGGTCTTTTTCGTATCCAAACGTCACATTGCGAAAGCAGATGTCCCCCTTCAGGGGAGGCGCCTCGATCGCTCCGGGACGGTCCTGCACGTCGGGCTCGGTGTCGAGCAGTTCCACGAACCGTTTGAAGCCCGCCATGCCTTTCGGATAGATTTCCAGGATGGCGCTGATTTTCTCGATCGGCCGGAACAGAATGTTCAAATACAGAAGAAACGCCACCAGATCGCCGTAGGACAGCGACCCGGAGTAGCTCAGCCAGGCGCCGTAGACCAGGATGGCGATGGTCATCACCCGGGTGGCGATGTACATGCTGGACATGTTCCAGCCCATCACCTTGTAGGCGGTAAGTTTGGCTTGGCGGAAAAACTGGTTGTCTTTTTCAAAACGCTTGATTTCGTACGCTTCGTTGGTGAACGCCTGCACCACCCGCGCCCCCGCCACGGCGTCCTCGATCCGCGCGTTCACGTCCCCGATGTGGCCGTACATCCTTTTCCACGCGTCGTTCATCCTGCGGTTGCAGTACGAAATGAGCCACACGAGGAACGGCACGACGACGATGGCCACCAAAGCCAGCGGCACGTTGATGGTGAGCATCACCCAGAACGCGCCAGCAAAGGTCATGACGGCGATGAACAGATCCTCCGGCCCGTGGTGGGCCAGCTCGCCGATGTCGAACAGGTCGTTGGTGATGCGGCTCATGATGTTTCCGGTCTTGTGGTTGTCGAAAAAGCGGAAAGACTGCCGCTGTACGTGGGTGAACAGCTCGCGGCGCATGTCCGTTTCGATGTTGATGCCCAGCTTGTGCCCCCAATAGTTCACCACGAACTGCATGGCGCTGCTCAGCACGTATAACGCCAGCAGCCCGGCGCTGACCGCCACGACGGCGCTCCAGTTCCGCTGCGGCAACAGTTCGTCGATGAACCACGCCACGGCCAGCGGAAAACCCAGTTCGAGAATCCCCACGAGGACGGCGCAGGCAAAATCGATGAAAAACAGCTTTCGATAAGGCCGGTAGTAACGGAAAAAACGCCGGATCAACATGCCGTACTCCCCTTCTGTCCACGGAAACGAACATGTTGCGCCACGGATCCCGAAGGATTCGTGGCGGGCTCAACATCGTACCATTCATATCCGGCCGTGTCAAGGCGGGTCAGAGCGGCGCCCCGGCGGCGCGGTGTTCGCCGGGGTCGGACTCGGCGTGATTCAAGTGCTGGCGCTGCTCGTTCCCTTTTTGTGCGGGCTGCTGGTGCTGGCGGGACTGTTCGCGGCGTCGGTGTATCTGATGGCGTCGCCGGTGCTGTTGCTCATCCAGGACGGGTGGACGGCCAAATTCTTCCGGATGGTGCCTCTTCTGGCCGGACTGGTCGGCTTCGGGCTGATCCTGTGGGTGGCGGCGGTGAAGGGAACCTTGCTGCTTCGAAAATGGATGCTGGCGATTCTGCAAAGGAACGTCGAATCGATAAGGAGGAAACTGGCATGAGGCTGCCGCAAGGGTTGCTCCCCCGAAGCCGTAGCGGCTGGACGGTCGCGGTCGGACTCGCGCTGATCGCGGTCTCCGCCGCCGGACTTTCGATCCAATACGCGCTGGGCGCGTCTCCTTTCAACACCGTGGCCATCGACGAAGAACAATCGGCGGCGGCCGACGGCGTCACCCGGATCGAGGTGTTCTCCAACATCGGCGATGTCCGCGTCGTGACCGGAGGAGACGCGATCCGGGCGAAAATGACGGGCAAGGCCGAATGGTCGCGCCGGGACGAATTCCGGCTCACGGTCTCCGAACGGGACGGCCGGGTCATCATCAAGGCTTCCCGGGAACGCAAACGCCGGCTGGTTACCGTCGATCCCGGCCACTACAAGCTTCTGGTGGAAATCCCGGATCGCCCGTACGAACGGGTGGAGATTGCCACGGTGGCGGCGGATGTCGAAGTGGCGGACGTCAGGGCGGCGCAGCTGATGATCCGCGCCGAACACGGCGACATCGAGACGTCCCGGCTCGCCGGAAGCATCACGGCCCGGACCGTGACGGGCGATATCCGGCTGGGCGTCCGGAACATCACGGAAGACATTGAGGCCGAGACGGTGATGGGCGACATCCTGCTCATCCCGGACGAAACGCCGGCGGCGCTCGCCCTCGACCTGAAAACGCTGATGGGCGACGAAAAGGTGCGGCTCCCCGGCACGGCGCTCGGCGCGCGCGGCGAAGGAACGCCGACGGTGAAGCTCACCGCGGAGATTGGCGATCTCGCCGTTCTGGCGGCGAATGCCCCGGCTCCCGCCAACGCCTCCGGACCGGACGGCGACTGAGGTGGTCTCAGTCGCCTTTTGCCCGCATGATTTTGCCCGCTTATCCTTCCCAGCGTCCGCCGCCCCGAGAAGACTGCAGATTGTCGTTCAGCCGCCGCAGTTCCTGATGGATCCCTTCAAGATGGTCGGCCACCCGGGACCTGCTGATCGCTTCCCTGATGACCAGATAGAAGATAAACAGGACAAGGGCCGTCAATCCGACGTAAAGGACAATCAGAAAGAAAAACGAAAAAATCGCCGCGCCGGCCATTTCCGCACCTCTTTCTTTTTTTGATTCCGGGGTTTGCTCCTTATACAGTAATACGGCTTAAAGTCCTTTTCGTTGCCCGCTATTTCCAATCGACACCCGGCGGGTGTATAATAGCGGGAGCAAGTCCGGCGCACGCGCCGGCGGAGCAGGAGCAAAGGAGACCTTCACCGCCATGCCGACTCCGAAGTCCGGAGAAGCCCGGCCCATCCTCACGGAAGGGCCGATCGCCAAGACGCTGTTTTTCTTCTCGATTCCGATTTTGCTGGGCAACGTGCTCCAGACGCTGAACGGTTCCATCAACGCGATCTGGGTCGGCCAACTGCTCGGCGAAACCGCCCTGGCCGCGACGTCCAACGCCAACCTCCTCATGTTTTTTCTGATCAGCCTCATCTTCGGCATATCCATGGCCGCGGTGATCCTGATCGGACAAAACCTGGGGGCCCGGCGCGTTGCCGAAGCCAAGGAGGTCGTCGGCACCAGCGTAAGCTTTTTTACGATCCTGTCCGTCATCACCGGGGCGCTCGGCATTCTCTTTTCCCCGGTCATCCTCGACTGGCTCAACACGCCGCCGGACGCCATGGCGATGGCCGACATTTACACGCGGATCATGTTCGCGGGCGTGCCGTTCATGTTCGGCTTCCAGCTTTTCATGGCCGTGCTGCGGGGCGCCGGCGACTCGAGAACGCCGTTTTATTTTCTGCTGCTTTCCTGCGTGCTCGATGTCGGGCTCAACCCGCTGCTGATTCTGGGGCTCGGCCCGTTCCCGAAAATGGGCATCGCCGGCTCGGCAACGGCCACGCTCATCGCCCAGGCCGTCAGTTTCGCGCTGCTCATCGCGTACGTGTACGCCCGGCGCTATTTCCTGCGGCTGACGCGCGGCGAGTTTCACCTGCTCCGCATGAAATGGCCAATCGTCCGGATCATGATCCGGAAAGGATTGCCGATGGGACTCAACATGGTGATCGTCTCACTGAGCAACCTGCTTCTCCTTCATCTCGTCAACGCCTATGGTTCCGAAGCGACCGCGGCCTTCGGCGTATCCGGCCAGATCATGAGCTACATCCAGATGCCCGCCCTGGCCATCGGCGGCGCGGTCACGTCGATGGCGGCGCAAAACATCGGCGCGGGCCTGTGGAGCCGCGTCTCCCGCGTCACCTGGACCGGCGTGGGCTTCAACGTGCTGCTGACCGGCGCGCTTGTCATCATCCTCTACCTTTTGAACCGCGAGGCGGTCTCCCTGTTCCTTCCGGAGGACGGCGCCGCCATCGCCCTTGCCATGCATATCAATGATTTGACGCTGTGGTCATTCATCCTGTTCGGCATCTTCAACGTCGTCGCCGGCGTCGTCCGCGCGGCGGGCGCCGTCATGGTGCCGCTCGCGGTGACCTTTGTCGCCCTGATGATCGTCCGCATCCCGCTCGCCGCCGTGCTGAGCGATCTGTACGGCTTCGACGCGATGTGGTGGAGCTTCCCGATCAGCTTCGCCGCGGCCGCCGTGCTGAATCTGCTCTATTACTGGTACGGGGGATGGCGCAAAACGGAACTCATTCGGGCCATGGGCGAATCGGGGGCAAATTAAAAAAGGCCCCTTTCGGGCCCGATCCGCTTGCGCCTGAGCCGGTGAAACGCGCGTTCTACCGGACCGCCTGCGTTGTCAAAAACTCCTCCATATTCTTCAGTTCCCGCTTGTAGATTGACCGGATCGTCGAAGACACGGCGAAGCGTTCCACCCATCCGGCCAACCCGGGCGGGAGCCCATCACGTTCATCGTCAGGCGGAAAACCGTCCCTTCCCCTTTGCCGCCTTCCAGCACCTCCAGCTTTTCAAATTCTTTGGGCAAAATGCGGCGGTGTTCGTCCATGTCGACGATCAGGTTGTAAACCCGATCCGCCGCCACGGGGAACCGGTGTTCCACCGCCACCTCATAGAAGCTCACTTGGCTTCCCCTCCCCAAGTGGTGCCTTTCGCACCCGTGATATAGGTTTCGATCGACGACCAAATCGCGGACGCCAGATCATACCGCTGGTAATCACCCTATGACCATCACATCTTATGCCGACAGGTTGGGATAGAAATGGAAGGGTTTCGCGGTGTTGACGGCGGTTTCGCTGCTTCTGCCACTATCGACGATTGGGGGGATGACTGGGCCTTCCTTTTCCGCTGAAACACAAAAAGGTCCTGGGCTATTCCGTGGGCTATGCCGAACGGATAGCCGGACGACTGGTCTAACCTGTGATTTTCAGGCACGGCCCGTGTCCGGTGGCGACAAACCGGGGGCGCAGCCGCAGCAGGTTTTTCTTGAGCTCCTTCCATTTCTCCTTGTCCGGCGCCTGCTCGATCCGATCCGCCACGTCCTGCCAATCGGCCTCGATCACGGCGCCGTGCGCCCTCCCGGAACGAAAGATCAGATCGCCGCAGAACAGGATGCCGCGCCTCGCCTCGTAACCGATCAGCCCGTCCCGCAGATGCACTTCGGACGGAAAGGCGAAGAACTCAAGCTCGAAACCGCCGGCAACCAGCCTTTCCCAGGGCCTCTTGACAAGAAATTCGTCCGTGATCCCAAAGCCGGCCAATTCCCGCGACGACACTTCCGAACAGACCGGCCGGGCTCCGGGAAAATGCTTCAAGATGAGCGGCAGTCCGCCGCACTCGTCGGATTCGAAATGCGAAAAGAAAACATACCGGACCGCCCGGCCGCCAAGGACGCGTTTCAGCTGCGGGATGAGTCCTTCCGCGTGCAGCGCGTTGCCCGTATGGACGAGCAGCGGTTCGTCCGCAAGCAGCAGATACTGGTGGCAGGTCAGATCGTACCGCGGATCGTACGCGCTGAATTGATACAGATCGTCGAAAATGTTCAGCAAAGGATCGCCCCCTCCCGGCACCGCGTCCTATTGGATCCGGGAAACCGCTTCTTTCATTTTGTCATATTGCATCGGTCCGTGGAAGATTTCCCGGATGACGCCGCCGGCGTCCAACAGAAAAGTCGTGGGATAGGAGACGACCTTGTAGGCGTTCATGACGGCTCCTTCTTCGTCCAGAACGACGGGAAACGTCAGTTGCCGCTCGTTTGCGAACTCCCGCACACGGTCCGCGTTTTTCTCGGTGGGCGTCAGATTGACCCCCAGGATCACCACATCCCGCGACCGGTAATCCTCATAAAATTTTTGCAGGTGGGGCATTTCCGCCCGGCACGGCGGACACCACGTCGCCCAGAAATTGACCAGCACCGTCTTCCCCCTGAAATCGGACAGACGGATCGTATTCCCCTGCAAGTCCTCCAGCGCAAAATCGGGGGCAAGCCGCCCTTTCCGGATGCCCGTTTCCAGGCCGGTAACCGCCGCTTCCGCCGCCGGTCCGGCATCCGGGGAAGCCCCGCGGAGATATTCATATGTCCCGTAAACGACAAGGCCGATCAAAACAAGAAGCGCGATCAGGTTATGTTTCATCCGCACGGAATCCTCCCCGGTTCCTTTTCCCGTCCAGCCAGGCCCAGCCGGTCAGCGCCGCGGCGGCGAGCAGAAAGAGGAGCTGCTGTTTGCCGAATGCCAACAGCCACACCGGCCGGTCCGGAACGAGAAACCACAGCAAGGCGTGTCCCAGCGAAAACCAGACGGCGTGGACGACACCCGTGGTCGCACCGGTCTTCCTTGACGAAAACCAAAGCGACGCCAGCAAAACCGCCGTGAACCCGGCGCTGGCCGCGTGAAACAAGGCCGGTTCCTCTCCCGCCGAAACCAGCAGAATCTCGCGGGCCGACCAGCCCGCGAAAGCGAAGGCGGCGAAATGCCCGAATGCCGTTTTGTACGGCATGCGATGTTTGCGGACTTTGAGGGCCGAATATCCCGCGGCCGCAAGGGCTGCCAGCCATCTGCCGCGTTCTCCGCCGTCAAAATAGAGCAGCGAGACCGGCTGCCGCACGGCTTCAACCGGGTGGACGAGCAAATAGCTCGCTTTCCAGACGATCAGCCACAGCCAGAACGCGTTGGACGCGCAAGACAGGATCCACTCCCGCTCCGGGGCGCTTCGCAGCCGGAACCGCAACGCCAGCCAGCCGGCCGCGCCAAACAGGAGATACGAGACCAATGGTCCGTTCAGGACCAGGGAACCGATCCGAAGGCCGTCCAAATCGCCGCCTCCTTGCCGATGCCGTTCAAATCACGGGTTCGCAACTTGCCGATCCGCACTTCATGGATCAACATTTTTTATACAGATACCAGTATGGGTATTATACCTGATTTGCTCCCACAAAAAAAGCTTCCGATTGTCCGGACATGGTGCCGTTGGCAGGCCGGCATCGGGCCTTCCCTCTCCTTTTCGGGTGACGAATTTGAATTTTTCATCCTCTCCGGTTGGTTTTGTAAACACTTTCAACATCGTTTCCTATACGATATGGGAGGAATTGGGAGGATTTTTGCGTATCGGTCAGGTAATCCCGCCTTAGTCCAAGTGAGTCAAGATGAGCCCAAATAAAGCAGACTGACGCCATGTGAGCTTCAACCGGATCTCATGTTACACTAACAACGTGGTTTTCATGAAAACCTCCAATTTTTCAAAAAAAGGAGTTGGGAGAGCGTAATGAAAAAATGGCTGTTGCCCGTGCTGAACGTTCTGCTGACGGTGGTCGTCATCGGATGCGCCGCGGAGACGGGCAAATCCGGGAACGCGGACGCAAACAACGGCGGAATCACGGGAAGCCGGAACGCGAACGAGACGGGGATCGGCGGTGAATCCTCGACCCTGGATGCGGCACGGGAAGCCGGGGTCATCAAGGTCGGCTTTGCCAATGAGAAGCCTTATGCATATGAGGATCAGAACGGGAATCTGACCGGATTTTCCGTTGAAATCGCGAGAAACGTTTTGCGGAAGCTGGGAATCGAAAAAATGGAAGGCGAATTGGTCGATTTCGGACAACTGATCACCGGGCTTAACGCCGGACGGTACGACATGATTACGGCCGGAATGTACATCACCCCGGAGCGCTGCGCGCAGGTAATCTTCGCGGAACCGGAATATCGCATGGGCGAGGCGCTGGCCGTGATCAAGGGGAATCCGAAGAATCTGCACAGCTACGAAGATGTGGCGGCGACCGGCGCGAAAATCGCCGTCATGGCGGGTGCGATCGAGATTGATTTGCTGATGGCCGCCGGCGTGAGCAAGGAACAGATTCTCGAAGTGAAGGACCAGCCGGCCGCCGTGAACGCCTTGCAGACCGGTCAGGTGGACGGGATTACCATGACGGCGGCGTCGCTGATCTCGATGCTGGAATCCGCCCGTGACGATAATCTGGAGCGGGTCATGGATTTCGAGCAGCCGAAGGTGGACGGCGAAGAACAATGGGGTTACGGAGCCGCCGTGTTCCGCAAAGACGACACCGCCTTCCGCGATGCGTTCAACGCAGAACTGAAAAAAGTGAAAGAGAGCAGCGAATGGCACACGATTGCCGAGCCGTTCGGCTTCACGGAGAATGAACATCCCGGTGATGTCACGGCCGCAGCGCTTTGTGCCGCGCCCTGATGGCGCACATGAGCTGAATTCGGCCGAATCGCACGGCTTTGGCCGCCGATCCGCACGCGTGCCGGTTCCCCCCTCACGGGGAAACCGCACCATTGCACACAGGGAGAGGGGGCGGGATGATCGAGGTTTATTTCGAAAAGATCGTGCCGCTGATGCTAAGAGGCGTTCCGATGACGGTGCTGCTGATGCTCTATGGAACGCTGCTGGCGGCCGTGTTGTCTTTCGTCTTCGGCCTGGCAAGATTATCCCGGTTCGCCGCCGTTCGCGGCACCGCGAGCGTGCTGGTCGAACTGATCCGGGGCACCTCGTTGATCGTGCAATTGTTCTGGATCTATTACGCCCTGCCGCATCTCGGCGTCGAACTGCCGAAACTGCCCGCCGCGGTCATTGCGATCGGTGTCAATTACGGCGCATACGGCTCCGAGATTGTGCGCAGCGCGATTCTGGCCGTCCCCAGGGAACAAAGGGAAGCGGCGATCGCGCTGAATTTCAACAGTTACCAGCGCATGCGCCATATCATCGTTCCGCAGGCCTTGCCACGCATGCTGCCTCCTTTCGGCAACCTTCAGGTCGAATTGCTCAAGGGCACCGCCTTGGCCTACTTTATCGGACTTGGGGAAGTCTTTTACCGAACGATGACGCAGCTGAACTATTATCTGTACTTACTGGTGCCGATCTTCACGGGGCTTCTCGTCATCTATTTTGCCCTGTCCCAGCTGGTGCTGCTCTTGTACCGCTGGGCGGAGAGGCGACTTGCGGCGGGGAGGATGTGACGGATGAACGAACTGATTCCCGCGCTGCTTCGCGGATTGTGGATTACCGTCCAGGCGACGTTCGGCGCCTTCGCGCTGGCGTGCGCGCTCGGGCTGATCCTTGCCATTTTGCGCAGGGCGCGCATCAAGTGGGTCTCCGTGCCGATGGTCTGGCTGATTGAATTCATCCGCACGACCCCGCTCGTGGTTCAGGCGGTCTTCATGTGGATGGCGCTCCCGCGGCTGATCGGAATGCCGTTGTCGGCGCTCACCGTCGGGATTCTGTCCCTCGGTCTGCATTACAGCGCATACCTGTCCGAAGTCTACCGTTCCGGCATTGAAGGCGTGCCCCGAGGACAATGGGAGGCGGCCGTTGCGCTGAATTTCAGTCCGGCACAGAAGTGGCTGCGCATCATCTTGCCGCAGGCCATTCCGCCGGTATTGCCGGTGATGGGCAATTACCTGATTGTCATGTTCAAGGAAGTGCCCGTGCTCATGGCCATCACACTGGGCGAAATGTTGCTTGCGGCCAACAGTTACATTGCCTCGACGTTCGCGGACGGCATTGTGCCTTACAGTCTTGTGGCGCTGTTCTTCCTCGCCGTCAGCTACCCTTCGTCGCTTCTTGTCCGCCTGATGGAACGCCGTTTGAACCGGCAGCGCGGGACGCAATATGGAAATCGGATTCGAAATCGTCGAAGTCGGATCCGTGGTGAACGAACCGTATGAAGGAGGCGGCAAGGTTGAGCATGCACATGCACGCGGTACCGCTTGCGGAAACGGCGGCGGAGCGCGGTTCCGTGCGGCCGATGGTCCGTTTCCGCAATATACGCAAATCGTTCGGGGAACTGGAAGTGCTGAAGGGAGTCGATCTTGACATCCTGCCCGGCGAGAAAGTGGCGGTCATCGGACCGAGCGGCTCCGGCAAGACAACGCTGGGGAGACTGTTGATGACGCTGGAGGAGCCGACTTCGGGCACGATTGAAGTGGACGGCGAATACCTGTGGCATATGGAGAAGCGCGGGAAACTCGTACGCGCCGACGAGAAGCATCTTCATCGGATGCGCTCAAAGATCGGCATGGTATTCCAGCATTTCAACCTGTTCCCGCATATGACGATCCTGCGCAACGTCACCGAAGCGCCGATCCGCGTCCTCCGCATGCGGCGGAATGAGGCGGAACGATTGGCCCTCGAGATGCTGGACAAAGTCGGACTGGCCGACAAGCGGGACAATTACCCGTCGCAGTTGTCGGGCGGCGAGAAACAGCGCGTGGCGATCGCCCGGGCATTGGTCATGAAACCGCAAGTCATGATTTTCGATGAAGTAACCTCCGCGCTCGATCCCGAGCTCGTCGGCGAAGTGCTCGCCGTCATCAAAGAGATCGCCGCGGACGGGAAGATGACGATGCTGCTCATCACCCATGAAATGGAGTTCGCGCGGGATGTGGCCGACCGGGTGATCTTCATTGCGGATGGCCGCATCGTTGAACAGGGTCCGCCGAGCCGCATATTCACGCAGCCGGAAAGTGAAAGGCTGCAATCGTTCCTGGGCAGGTTCCGCGCTTATCGGGCCGGGCGTTGACTTTCGGCGTCCCATATGAACGGACCGGCCGACATCCCTCCGGATGCCGGAGTGGCAGGCGTTGCGGCCAGATATCAAAGTATTCCGATGCGAAAGGAGGTGAAAAATGTCGCGCGAGAGCGATCAGCTGATCATCCGAAAAACGGAAGCGAGGGACGGGCCCCGCGCATGGCAATTGGTGAAGGACACCGGCGTGTTGGATCTGAACTCCGCCTATGCCTACATCGTGTTGTGCGATTACTTTTCCGATACGTGCGCGATCGCAGAGGAGGCGGGCAAGGCGGTCGGGTTCGTCTCGGCCTTCCGCGATCCCCGCGATCCGAGCGTGCTGTTTATCTGGCAGGTGGCGGTGGACGCCGCCCGGCGCGGGGAAGGCATCGCCTATCGCATGATTCGGCATGTGCTGCGGCGCGCATCATGCCGCGGCGTGCGCACAATTGAATTGACCATAGCCCCGACAAATCGGGCTTCGCAAGGGTTGTTCCGCAAATTGGCGAGAGCGTTGGGGTGTGACGTGCAAGTCGGAAGAGGATACGAGGCCGCCATGTTCCCGGGAGACGCCCACGAAGACGAGGATTTCTATCGCATCGGTCCGCTGCCTTGACATGACGGAGGTCTGCCGGAGTCCGTCCGAAATCATACGGAGGAGGAATCCGTTTTGATCAATGCCCAAGCCAAGGTGAAACCCAGTTTGCATGTCTTCGAAACGCTGGAGTCGGAGGTGCGCAGCTATTGCCGCAGGTTCGCCACGGTGTTCAGCAGGGCGAAGGATTACAAGCTGTGGGATACGGCGGGCAATGAGTACATCGATTTTTTTGCCGGTGCCGGTTCCTTGAATTACGGCCATAACAATGAAAAGATCAAGCGAAAACTTGTCGACTATCTGCTGAATGACGGCATTACCCACAGTTTGGACATGGCGACGCAGGCCAAAGAGACGTTCCTGCGGGAGTTTCACCGGATCATCCTTGCCCCTCGCGGACTGAATTACAAAATCATGTTTCCGGGGCCGACAGGAACGAATGCCGTAGAGAGCGCGCTGAAGATCGCGCGCAAAGTCACGGGACGCAAGACGATCATCAGCTTTACCAACGCCTTTCATGGAATGACGGCCGGCTCGCTGGCCGTTACCGGCAACAAATTCAAGCGGCAAGGCGCCGGCATGCCGCTCGATCATGCCGTATTCATGCCGTATGACAATTATTTCGGCGAGGAAGTGGACACGGCGGAATATATGAAGAAGCTGATCGATGACAGCGGCAGCGGCGTCGAACTCCCCGCCGCGGTGATTCTGGAAACCGTCCAGGGGGAGGGCGGCCTGAATGTCGCCAGCTTCGCCTGGCTAAGGAAAATTGAACATATCTGCCGCGAGCGCGGCATTCTGCTCATTGTCGACGACGTGCAAATGGGGTGCGGTCGCACCGGAACGTTCTTCAGCTTCGAACCGGCAGGAATCTGTCCGGACATCGTCTGCCTGTCGAAGTCGATCGGCGGCATGGGTCTGCCGTTCGCGCTGACGCTGCTCAAGCCGGAGCTGGACGTCTGGGAACCGGGCGAGCATAACGGCACGTTCCGCGGCAACAATCTCGCGTTTGTCGCCGCGACCGCCGCGCTGGATTACTGGCGGGACGATTCGTTCAGCCGCGAAATCGCCGCCAAGAGTGAGATGATTCGCTCCGCGCTGCGGGAAATAGCGGAGAAGCATGCTGTGCTGAAAGGAACCGTTCGCGGCCGCGGACTCATCCAGGGGCTGCACTTCCCGGATGCGGGAGTGGCGGAAGCGGTGTGCGGGGAGGCGTTCAGGCGCAGGCTGATCATGGAAACGTCCGGCGCGGACAACGAGGTTGCGAAGATTATGCCGCCGCTTACGATCGACAGGGATGGATTGAAGCAAGGGCTTGCCATTCTGGATGAGAGCCTTGCGGTTGTAAGCTGATTTCATGCGCAAAAATGGACGGGGGGGGGGGGGACAGAGCATATGATTGTCAAAAAATTGCAGGACATTATCGGAACCGCGGACGACGTGCGGACCGACACATGGGCAAGCCGCCGGTTGCTGCTGCGCAAGGATGGGATGGGCTTCTCGCTGCACGATACGATCATCTACGCGGGAACGGAAACCCGCATCTGGTACAAGCATCATCTGGAGGCGGTCTACTGCATTGAAGGGAAAGGCGAAATCGAATTGGTGGACACCGGCGAAGTCATTCCGATCGAACCCGGCACGTTGTACGCTCTGGACGGGCACGAGAAACATCTTCTGCGGGCCGAACGGGACATGCGCATGATCTGTGTCTTCAATCCGCCGGTGACGGGACGGGAAGTGCATGACGAAAGCGGCGTGTACCCGCTGCTGGAGGAGGTGGGCGGCCGATGACGATCGACCTTTATCCTTCGCGTGTGAAAAGCCGGCCGGAAATTTTGGAGCGGCAGGACCCGGTCGTCTACCCGGGCTGCGAAGACAAGGGGCCGTTGACGCGCGAACAGCTGAATTTCTATGAGAAGAACGGGTACTTGTTTCTGGAAAAATTCTTTGAAGACGAGGAAATCCGGCATTTCCGGGATGAAATGAAGCGGATTTGGCGGCAATGCCGGGGAAGCGACGCTCCGGAGGTGATCAAGGAGCCGGACAGCGACGAAGTGCGCTCTGTGTTCGCCGTTCACCGCGACTACGAAGCGTTCCGCAAGCTGGCCCGGCACGACAAGCTGGTGGCCGCCGTCCGGCAGATTCTCGGCAGCGACGTGTATATCCATCAATCGCGCATCAATTTTAAACCCGGATTCACCGGAAAGGAATTCTATTGGCACTCCGATTTCGAGACGTGGCATGTGGAGGACGGCATGCCGCGGATGCGCGCGCTGAGCTGTTCGATCGCGCTTGAACCGAATTATCCATATAACGGGCCGCTGATGGTCATCCCCGGTTCGCACAAGAAGTTTGTCTCATGCGTCGGGGAGGCGCCGGAAGACCACTACAAATATTCGCTGCGCAAGCAAGTCTACGGGACGCCGGATGACGAGAGCATGAGGCGGCTGGTCGAGGAGAGCGCCATCGAAATGCCGACTGGCGGCATCGGCTCGATGCTGCTGTTCGACTGCAACATCATGCACGGTTCGAACAGCAACATCACGCCGTATCCGCGCAGCAACATCTTCCTGGTGTTCAACAGCGTGGAGAACAAGTTGGTCGAGCCGTTCTCCGGGAAGAAGCCGCGGCCGGAATATCTCGCCCATCGGGAATACGTGTAACGGATACGGCTCCGGGATCCGGAAGTCGTCGACTACGGGACGTTTGAACCCGTCCACTCGACGACTTCCGGGTTCCCGATCATTTCGACGACAATTCACCATGCCTATCTGCTTTTGATCAACAATTCGACGGCTTCCTGCACGAGTCTGCCGGTCTCGTTGCCGGCCGCCCTCTCCTCCAGGATGCACCGCTCCAGATTGACCGCGACGATATGGGCGATGGCCCTGTCCACCGCGTTGCGGACGGCCGCGAGCTGACTGACCACATCCTTGCAGGCTTTCCCCTGCTCCATCATGTTCAGGACGCCCCGGACCTGTCCTTCCACGCGGAGAAGCCTTTTTTTGATGGCATCGTCGTATTTCATCGGTTTTCCGTCTCTCCCCACAATCAACCCGCGTATTGCAGGATCGCGGATTTCAGCTTCTGGAGCGGCTGGACTCCGACAAAGGTTGCGATTTCGATCCCGCCGACAAACAGCTTCATGGTCGGGATGCCCCGGATTTGATGCCTGACGGCGGCAAAGGGATTTTCATCCACGTTGATTTTCGCGATGACCGCTTCATTTTCCACTTCCCGGGCCAATTGGTCCAGAATCGGTCCCATCATGCGGCAGGGACCGCACCAGGGAGCCCAGAAATCCACCAGCACCACCCTGTTGTCCCTGATGATTTGATCCAGTGTGCTGTCCGTCGCCGTAATGGTCGCCATGAAAAACCCCTCCTTGCATGCGCCTTTCTTAATACATATACCCGTATAGGTATTATACACGATCTTCGCCCTTGTGTCATTTTCCAACAAAAAAAGGACTGCTTCAATGAGCATTCCTCTTCTTTCGTTTTACCCCATGACTTTGCCTTGTGATCAATATTGATTGATGGTGAATGGTTCAGTTTCCGAGTACCAGTTTCCGGTTGCCGTTCCATTAAGACGAATCGGGATCGGGGGCGAATAACTTGGAATTTGCTTCAATAAATTCTCTAATTTTCTGAACAATTTCGTCATATGCTTCAGTTCTGTTTTTTAACTTCAACGCCCAATTTCTACCGGGATGAAGCACATCCCACCTCGAACGTTGTTGATTATAGCGGCCACTGCCCGGATCATGGTTCCCGAAACCGTCCACGATTTTATTCCAAATTGGCGAATACATTTCAATAAGCAGTGATTCACCCAACGGAATCCAGATATCATCTAACACGATATAACAATCTAACAGTTTGACAACGCGAACATATTTTCGCATCTAATTATAACCGCATAAAGTGATAATTTCAACTTCAACATTTTTTCGATAATAACATCAAACAAAGAAGCCCTTACAGCCGCTTTGGTTGCAAGGGCTTTTATTGTCGATGAAGTGGTGCCGGTGATAGGAGTCGAACCTACACGGGGGGTTGCCCCACGCGATTTTGAGTCGCGCGCGTCTGCCAATTCCGCCACACCGGCGTAAGTGGCGCGCCCTAAGAGATTCGAACTCCCGACCTTTTGATTCGTAGTCAAACGCTCTATCCAACTGAGCTAAGGGCGCGCAATAAAAAATGGAGGCGCCACCCAGATTCGAACTGGGGATAAGGCTTTTGCAGAGCCCTGCCTTACCACTTGGCTATGGCGCCGAATCAAACGCAAATTGGAATATGGATACAAAATGGAGCGGACGACGGGACTCGAACCCGCGACCCTCGCCTTGGCAAGGCGATGCTCTACCACTGAGCCACGTCCGCATGCGAGTTGGCTGGGGATCCAGGATTCGAACCTGGGAATGACGGAGTCAAAGTCCGTTGCCTTACCGCTTGGCTAATCCCCAATGAAGAAGGAGAAAATGGGGCGATCGATGGGATTCGAACCCACGAATGCCGGAGCCACAATCCGGTGCGTTAGACCACTTCGCCACGACCGCCGCGATAAGGATTGGCAGGGGCAGCAGGAGTCGAACCCACACTAACGGTTTTGGAGACCGCTGTTCTACCATTAAACTATGCCCCTGCGGAAGATGGTGGAGGGTGATGGATTCGAACCACCGAACCCGAATGGGAGCTGATTTACAGTCAGCCGCGTTTGACCACTTCGCTAACCCTCCACGATGCGGAAACACCTGGTGCCGGCGAGAGGACTTGAACCCCCAACCCACTGATTACAAATCAGTTGCTCTGCCCATTGAGCTACGCCGGCAGACGATGTCCAAAGTCCGGAGCGTGGTGGCTCGGGACGGAATCGAACCGCCGACACGAGGATTTTCAGTCCTCTGCTCTACCGACTGAGCTACCGAGCCGGCACGGTGAAATGGCGGAGCTGACGGGATTCGAACCCGCGATCTCCAGCGTGACAGGCTGGCGTGCTAGGCCTCTGCACCACAGCTCCGTGTGGCCGGAAAAGCTCCGGGAAAAAGCATGGTTGAAATTGGTTGCGGGGGCAGGATTTGAACCTGCGGCCTTCGGGTTATGAGCCCGACGAGCTACCGGACTGCTCCACCCCGCGGCGAAAAGGGGCGCTTTCCCCGGAATGTTGGAAGAAGTGGTGACCCGTAGGGGATTCGAACCCCTGTTACCTCCGTGAAAGGGAGGTGTCTTAACCACTTGACCAACGGGCCACGTTGCTGGCGGAGAGAGAGGGATTCGAACCCTCGAGACGCGTTTTGGCGCGTCTACACGATTTCCAGTCGTGCTCCTTCGACCAACTCGGACATCTCTCCGCGGTTGGCTCCCCGAACAGGACTCGAACCTGTGACTCCTCGGTTAACAGCCGAGTGCTCTACCAGCTGAGCTATCGGGGAACGGCGTTGCCGACGTCCGGCTTGTCGGAGCGAAGGGCTTGCGGCGCGGCCGGCGGCCTTGCGGAACCCTTCCGGACGCGCGCAGGAAATCCCGCATGATTTCCGCCGCTTCCGCCGCCGGACGCGGCGTTCTTTCCGCGCAAGGTGCGGTTTGTTGGTAAGAGAATGGTGGAGCCAAGCGGAATCGAACCGCCGACCTCCTGCTTGCGGGGCAGGCGCTCTCCCAGCTGAGCTATGGCCCCATGCCTTGCCTTGCGCGGTTGCGATGATGGTGGGCCTTAGTGGACTCGAACCACCGACCTCACCCTTATCAGGGGTGCGCTCTAACCAACTGAGCTAAAGGCCCTTGAAGCGGATCTGCTGCCGCACCCCTCATCGGGGTCGGGCGACCCGGCTTGGCGGCGTCCTGCTCTCCCAGGACCTCCCGGTCCAAGTACCATCGGCGCTGGAGGGCTTAACGGCCGTGTTCGGAAT
>Ga0207872_100196_pt1 | contig 48951 bp, 45 predicted proteins | sample Passage260B_FD_187372 | JGI IMG/M metagenome (GOLD analysis project Ga0207872, IMG submission 187372) | Cellulose adapted compost microbial communities from Newby Island Compost Facility, Milpitas, CA, USA - Passage2 60B (SPAdes) (version 2) ...
CCGCAGATCACGCTGCAGCTGCCGCCCCAATACCAGCTCCCGCCCCAGTTCCAGTTCGTGCCGTACGGCTACCAGCAGTACGGGTGGCAGCGGTGAGGCGCGAGGCTAGAGCCGAGGCGTCGGTAGGGGAGGGCGCGTGGTGAGCGACAGGCCAGCGAAGCCGGGGAGGGGCCGGGCCGCCGAGCCTCGCGCGGACGCGCGCGCCGGCGCAGGGCGGCGCGGGCCGCAGACGAAGCGGGCGGCCCGCAGCGCGTCGCCGGAGCGGGAGGAGACGAGGCGCGCGGAGCAGGGCGAGCGGCGGGGGCGCCTGGTCGTGGTGGGCACCGGCATCAGGACCGTCGGGCAGATCACGATGGAGGCCGTCGCCTGGATCAAGGTGGCCGACAGGGTGCTCTACGTCGTCGGGGACCCCATCGCCGAGGCGCTGATCCAGCGGCTCAACCCGCGGGGCGCCGAGTCCATGGCGCACTACTACCAGGAGGGCGAGGCGCGGATCTACGCGTACGAGCGGATGATCGAGAGGATCATGCGGGCGGTGCGGGCCGGGGAGCTGACCGTCGGGGCGTTCTACGGCCACCCCGGCGTGTTCGCCTACCCTTCGCACGAGTCCATCAGGCGGCTCCGCGCCGAGGGGTACGAGGCCAAGATGCTGCCCGGCGTCTCGGCCGAGGACTGCCTCTTCGCCGACCTCGGCGTCGACCCGGCCGTCGGCGGCTGCCAGTCGTACGAGGCCACGGACTTCATGCTCAACCGGCCGGTGATCGACCCCTCGAGCCAGCTCGTCCTGTGGCAGATCGGGACGCTGGGCGACTGGACGTACCAGACGCGCCAGTACGACACCAGGTCGATGCCCCTCCTCGTGCAGCGCCTCGCGCAGTTCTACCCGCTGCACCACCCCGTCGTCGTCTACGAGGCGGCGATGTTCCCGGGCGTCGAGCCCGTGATCGACCAGATGCCGCTCTACGCCCTGGCCAGCTACCCCGTTACGGCCGCGAAGACGCTCTACGTTCCGCCGGCCCGGCCGCGCGGCTGAGGGAGTCGGGTGGAGCGGGCGGGGGCCAACGGCGTGGGGCCCCCGCCCGCTGACGGGCGCCTCGTGTCGGGCTCCCGGCGTGTAGGGTCCCGTCGCCCCGGTTCGGCGGCCCGGCTGCGGCGAGCCTCAGGCGTCCAGGACCACCTTCACGCACTCGTGCTCCTTGTCGCGGAACATCGCGTACCCCTCGGGCGCCTCCTCGAGGCCCAGGCGGTGCGTGATGATGAACGTCGGGTCGATCTCGCCCGAGACGATCCTGCCGAGCAGCGGCCGCAGGTAGCGGTGCACGTGCGTCTGGCCCATCCTCCACGTCAGGCCCTTGTTGAACGCCGCGCCCATCGGCAGCTTGTCGGCCAGGCCGCCGAACACGCCGGCGACCGAGAGGGTGCCGCCCTTGCGGCAGGCCATGATCGCCTGCCTCAGCGCGTGCGGCCTGTCCGTCTCCAGCTTCAGCTCCTGCTTGACCTTGTCGTACAGGCCCACGGCCCCAAGGCCGTGCGCCTCCATGCCCACGGCCTCGACGCAGACGTCGGGACCCCGGCCGCCGCTGATGTACTTCAGCTCGTCGAGGACGTCGTCGTCCTCGAAGTTCAGGGTCTCGGTGCGGCCGTCGGCCGCGGCCATCTCCAGCCGCTCGGGCAGCCTGTCGATCACCACGACGCGGGCGGCGCCGAGCATCCACGCGCTCTTGACCGCGAACTGCCCCACGGGCCCGGCGCCCCACACCGCCACGACCTCGCCGCCCTCGAGACCGCAGACGTCCAGGGCCTGGTAGCCGGTGGGGAAGACGTCGCTGAGGAACAGCGCCTGCTCGTAGCCGACCCCGTCCGGGAGCTTCAGCGGGCCGACGTCGGCGAAGGGCACGCGCACGTACTCCGCCTGCCCCCCGGCGTAGCCGCCCATGACGTGCGAGTAGCCGTAGATGCCCGCGGGGGCGTGGCCGAACATCCCCTCGGCGAGGCGGACGTTCGGGTTCGTGTTGTCGCAGAGCGAGAAGAGCCCGCTCTGGCAGTAGTGGCACCGGCCGCAGGCGATGGGGAACGGCACGACCACCCGATCGCCGACCTTCAGGTCGGTCACGGCGGGCCCCACCTCGACGACCTCGCCGGCGAACTCGTGCCCGAGGACGTCCCCGCGCTGCATGGCCGGGATCTTGCCGTCCAGGAGGTGCAGGTCGGAGCCGCAGATCGCCGTCTTCACCACGCGGACGATCGCGTCGTGCGGGTTCACGATCTCGGGGTCGGGGACGGTCTCGACGCGGACGTCGCCACGCCCGTACCAGCACAGCGCCCTCACTTCGGCGCCTCCTCGGGCTGTCCTGGCTCGTGTTCGGCAGGCGCCTCCACGCGCGCGGTGCCTGCCGCCTCCCGCCTGGTGGGCCGCTTCGGCCCTTCCGGTCGGCGCTCCACGGTGGCCACCTCGCCCGTCTCGACCTCCTGCTGGAAGCGCTTGAGGTCCTCCCGCACCTGCTGGCTCGGCTCCTCGCCGAAGAGCCGCGCGACCGTCCTGCCCACGGTGCCCAGCGGCGGGTCGTAGTAGAGGCGGACCTTCACCTCGGTGCCCTGGCCGGCGGGAGCGGGCAGGAACCTCACGGCGCCCTCGTTGGGCACCTCGGAGCCCTCCACCGACCGCCAGGCGATGACCTCACCGGGAACGTCCTGGACGAGCTCGGCGTCCCACTGGACCTTGGCGCCGCCGGGCGCCGCGGCGACCCAGCGCGATAGGTTCCCCCCGAGGAGGGTCACCGACTCCAGGTGCCGCATCAGCTTGGGCAGCTGGGTCAGGTCGCGCCAGCGCTCGTAGAGCTCCTCCGCCGACCTGCGGACCGTCACGCTCTGCTTGACCTCGATGCTCATGTCCAACCGTAGGGAGCCAGCGTGAGACCAGCAGTAGCCGCGCGCGCCGCGCCGCCCGGGCGCTGGACAGCCGCGGAGGAGCGTGGCACCATCGCCTCATGGCCCGCAGCCCAGCCGAGGCGGAGCGCCTGCGCGAGCTGGTCACGCTGCGCCGGGTGCGCGACCGCATCGACCGCGAGTACTACCTGCCCCTGAACGTCGAAGCCCTGGCCCGCGACGCGGGCATGTCCGCCGGCCACCTCAGCCGCCGCTTCAAGGCGGCGTTCGGCGAGTCGCCGTACTCGTACCTGATGACGCGGCGCATCGAGCGCGCCATGGCCCTGCTCAGGCGCGGCGACATGAGCGTCACCGAGGTCTGCTTCGAGGTCGGCTGCTCGTCGCTCGGCACCTTCAGCACGCGCTTCACCGAGCTCGTGGGCGTGCCGCCCAGCGTCTACCGCCAGCGCTACGCCGACCAGGTGCGCGGCATCCCGCCGTGCGTGGCGAAGCAGGTCACGCGCCCGATCAGGAATCGAGAAGCGCAGCCGGCCTGACCGCTCCTATAGTCGCGGCCATGGACATCACCATCCACTCCGCGATGCTCCCGCACGACGACCACGAGGCTGCCCTGCGCTTCTACCGCGACGGGCTCGGGTTCGAGGTCCGCATGGACGTCGAGTACCAGGGCATGCACTGGATCACGGTGGGCCCCGTCGGCCAGCCCGAGACCTCGATCGTCCTCTACCCGCCCGAGGCGACCCCCGGCCTCACCGAGGACGAGCGACGCGTCGTCGCCGAGATGATGGCGAAGGGCACGTTCGCGAGCATCAACCTCGCGGCGAGGGACCTCGACGCCGTGTTCGCCCGGCTCGAGGCCTCGGGCGCCGAGGTGGTCCAGGAGCCCACGCAGCAGCCCTACGGCGTGCGCGACTGCGCCTTCCGCGACCCCGCCGGGAACCTGGTGCGCATCCAGGAGCGCCGCTGAGGCCCCTACCCGACCGCCGAAGCCACCCAGACGCGACGAGGAGGTAGCCATGCCGCAGAAGGAGAAGCGGAGCACGGCCAAGACCGCGACGTTCACCGACGCCGAGAAGGCCGCGATGCGGGAGCGCGCCGCAGAGCTGAAGGCCGAGGCGCGCCGGGCGAAGAAGAAGGGTGCGGGCGAGCAGGACCTGCTGGCCAAGGCGGCCGAGCTGCCGCCCCACGAGCGACAGATGGTCGAGAGGCTGCACGCCCTCGTGATGCAGGCTGCGCCCGACCTCGAGCCGAAGACCTGGTACGGCATGCCGGCGTGGGCGAAGGACGGCAAGGTGCTCTGCTTCCTGCAGCCCGCCGCGAAGTTCGGCACCAGGTACGCGACCTTCGGCTTCAACGACATCGCCCGGCTCGACGAGGGGCCGATGTGGCCGGCGTCCTTCGCGCTCCTCGAGCTCACGCCCGAGGTCGAGCAGAGGATCACCGCGCTGGTGAAGAGGGCCGTGGGCTGAGGGGGCGTGCCCGCGCCGCGGCGCCGGGTGACCGCGTCGGCCGCGGCGGTGGGTGCCGCGCACGGGTTCATGGCGAGCGCGGACGCCCGAGGCGCCCGCCCGGGCCGGGGACCGCCGCGTGGTGGCGGCCCCCGCCGCCCGCGGTAAGATGGCCGCTTCGTCGGCTCGCCGACCGGCACCGCGGGCCTGAGCCCAACGCCAGCGAGACGGAGGCCGCATGACCACCGCCACGAGGAAGGACGCCGGGCGCCAGGGGGAGGCGCGCCACCCCGCCGACACCCACGACTTCATCCGGGTGCAGGGCGCGCGGGAGAACAACCTCAAGGACGTCAGCGTCGCGATCCCGAAACGCCGCCTGACCGTGTTCGCCGGCGTCTCGGGCTCCGGCAAGAGCTCGCTGGTCTTCGACACGATCGCCGCCGAGTCGCAGCGGATGATCAACGAGACCTACTCGGCGTTCGTCCAGGGCTTCATGCCCGCCCTGGCCAGGCCCGACGTCGACGTGCTCGAGGGCCTCACCACGGCGATCATCGTCGACCAGGAGCGGATGGGCGCGAACGCCCGCTCCACCGTCGGCACCGCCACCGACGCGAACGCCCTGCTGCGCATCCTCTTCAGCCGGCTCGGCGAGCCCCACATCGGTCCCGCCCAGGCGTTCTCGTTCAACGTCGCCTCGGCCTCGGGCGGCGGCACGATGACCCTGGAGAAGGGCCCCGGCAAGGTCACCGAGAGCCGCACCTTCACCGTCACCGGCGGCATGTGCCCGCGCTGCGAGGGGCTGGGGCGCGTCACCGATATCGACCTGAGGGAGGTCTACGACGAGTCGAGGTCGCTGAACGAGGGCGCGATCAAGGTGCCCGGCTACACCGCCGACGGCTGGTACGTGCGCGTCTACCGCGCCGCCGGCTTCCTCGACCCCGACAAGCCGATCCGCGACTACAGCGAGCGGGAGCTCCACGACCTGCTCTACAAGGAGCCGACGAAGGTCAAGGTCGAGGGCATCAACATCACGTACGAGGGCCTGATCTCCCGCCTGCAGAAGTCCGTGTTCTCGAAGGACCCGGAGGCGCTCCAGCCGCACGTGCGCGCCTTCGTCGAGCGGGCCGTCACCTTCGTGAAGTGCCCGGAGTGCGACGGCACCAGGCTGAACGCCGCCGCGCGCTCCTCGAAGATCAGGGGCATCAGCATCGCCGACGCCTGCGCGATGCAGATCAGCGACCTCGCCGAGTGGGTCAGGAGCCTGGACGAGCCCTCCGTCGCGCCGCTGCTGCACAAGCTCCAGCAGGTGCTCGACTCGTTCGTCGAGATCGGCCTCGGGTACCTGTCCCTCGACCGCCCGGCGAGCACGCTCTCCGGCGGCGAGGCGCAGCGCACGAAGATGGTCAGGCACCTCGGCTCGGCCCTGACCGACGTCACCTACGTCTTCGACGAGCCGACTGTGGGCCTGCACCCGCACGACGTGCAGCGCATGAACGAGCTGCTCCTGCGTCTGCGCGACAAGGGCAACACCGTCCTCGTCGTCGAGCACAAGCCCGAGGTCATCGCGATCGCCGACCACGTGGTCGAGCTGGGGCCCGGCGCCGGCGCTGCCGGCGGCGAGGTCGTCTACGAGGGGACCGTCGAGGGCCTGCGCGCCGCCGGCACGCTCACCGGCCGCCACCTCGAGTACCGCGCGCGCCTGAAGCCGAGCGTGCGGAAGCCCAAGGGTCACCTCGAGGTCCGGGGCGCGAACACGAACAACCTCCGAGACGTGGACGTCGACGTCCCGCTCGGCGTGCTCGTCGTCGTCACCGGCGTGGCGGGCTCGGGCAAGAGCTCGCTGGTCCAGGGGCACGTGGCGGGGCGCGAGGGCGTGGTCGTGGTCGACCAGGGCCCGATCCGCGGCTCGCGGCGCAGCAACCCGGCGACGTACACGGGGCTCCTCGACCCCATCCGCAAGGCGTTCGCTCGGGCGAACGGCGTCAAGCCCGCCCTCTTCAGCCCGAACTCGGAGGGCGCCTGCCCCAACTGCGGCGGCGCCGGGGTCGTCTACACCGACCTCGCGCTGATGGCCGGGGTCGCCACCACCTGCGAGGTGTGCGAGGGCAGGCGCTTCCAGGCCGAGGTGCTCGAGTACAGGCTCGGCGGCAAGGACATCAGCCAGGTCCTGGAGATGCCGGTATCGGAGGCGCTCGAGTTCTTCGGCACCGGCGAGGCGCGCACCCCGGCCGCGCACGCGATCCTCAGGCGACTGGCGGACGTGGGCCTGGGGTACGTGGCCCTCGGCCAGCCGCTGACCACGCTCTCCGGCGGCGAGCGCCAGCGCCTGAAGCTGGCCACCCACATGGGCGACAAGGCCGACGTCTACGTCCTCGACGAGCCGACCTCCGGCCTGCACCTGGCCGACGTCGAGCAGCTGCTCGGGCTCCTCGACCGGATCGTCGACTCCGGCCGCTCGGTGATCGTCATCGAGCACCACCAGGCCGTGATGGCGCACGCCGACTGGATCATCGACCTCGGCCCCGGCGCCGGGCACGACGGCGGCCGTGTGGTGTTCGAGGGCACGCCCGCCGAGCTGGTCGCGCGGCGCTCCACGCTCACGGGCCGGCACCTGGCGGAGTACGTGGGGGCGAGCCGAGCCGCCTGACCCGAGAGCCCTGTGTCGTCCCTCAGGTCGTGCAGGCGACAAGGCTCCCCATCGGCCCGCGGGGACAGGGCCGGCCTAGCTCCCGACGAGCACGAGGGCGGACCGAGGTCAGAACCCGTTCCCCCAGCTAGACCTGACGTGGTCGACCACGGCGTAGAGCTCCTCGGCTGTTAGGACCCGACCGAAGGCCGGCATGATGCCGCGGCCGTTCGTGACGCGCCCGACGACGAAGGCGCGGTCGGCGAGCGCCGGGTTGCTGCTGAGGCGGGGACCCACGCGGCCCTCGCCCCGGTCGCCGTGGCAGCCCGAGCAGCGCGCGGCGTAGACCCGGGCGCCGAGGTCGGAGCCCGCAGCGTCCGCAGTCCCGGACGCGACCGCTCCCGCCGCCGCGCGGGCCGACCCAGCGTCGGCCAACAGGCCGGCGGCGGCCACCATCAGCGCCGCGGCGACCGCGACGGTGAGGCCGACCCTCGAGCCCGCGCTCACGGCCCCGCGACCAAGGCCCTCGACTGCCGCGTTCGCCGCCGCTGCCGACCGCGCGGCGAGGGTCCAGCTCACGCCGAAGATCGCGAAGGCGTTGACGGCGTGCAGCGCCCGCGCGGGGCCGTCGAAGCCGTGGACGAGCGCGTACTGGAGGCCCGTCAGCACGAACGGGGCCAAGCCCAGCGCGACGAGGCCGGCGCCGCCCCGGGACGCGATGGCCAGGACGAAGAGGGCGGCGGACCCGAGCTCGATCGCGTGGACGAACGCCGAGTGCCACTGGAGGAACCGCGGCTCCACGAGGAGCCCCAGCCCCGCGAGGAACACCTGGGTCACGACGGCCGCGCACACGACCGCGGCCAGCGTCGAGAGGGCGAGCAGGACGCCGCGCGCTGGGCGAGTTCCGGTGGTCCGGACCGACGGCGGGGCCGGGTCGGTGCGGGCGCCGGCGCCGCCCGGCGGCGAGCCGACGGTTGGCAGGGTCGTAGGTGTGCCACCGGGCGACGAGTGAGCGGCCGGCGCGGCTTCCTGGGGGAGGCGGGAGGCTTCGGCAGTCATGGGAGGGAGGGTAGTGGCCGGCCGCGCGCCATCGCCTCCGCCGTTAGGCGCATCTCCGGGACCGCCGACGGGACCCGCCCTGCTCCTACGGCTCGCTGTCCTCGGCGATGGCGGCGGCGAGCACGGTCGCGGCGGCGACCGCCCGAATGTGGAACGTCGGACTCCGCGAGGCCCGCCGGCCTGGTTAGAGTCGGGCGACCCGCTGCCGGGGGTGGGCGAGCGGCGGACCACCGCGATGCACGACCACATGGACACCGGCACCCCGTCCACCGGCGGCCAGCGGGCCGCCGACACCTGGGCGACCAACCCCCTCAACCCGCACCGGATCAGGGACTCGCGGCTGGCCGCGGAGGCCGAGCTCTTCCGCGAGCTGGAGGAGCAGGCGGGCGCCGACGCGGAGCTGAGGAGCGCGTTCCGCGCCGCCAGGAGGTTCGCCGAGGACCTGCAGGCGGCGCGCAAGGAGTTCTGCCGCGCCGCGCCCCCGGGCACGCTGATCGAGCGGGAGCTGCTCGGCCTCGAGCGCCTGTCGCCGTGGGGCGGCGACCCCGGGTTCGACGCCCGGAGGTACCTGGCGGTGCTGAGCGCCGACCGCACGCCGCTCGAGCGCGCCCGCGCCGCCTACCTGCGAGCGTTGGCGGCGGCGCACGAGACGTACGCCGCCGCCATGAGGTCGCTCTGACCCGGCCCGCCACGGCGGGCGGGCCGACGTCACGCGTCGCCTAGGGCGTGACCTCCGCCTGGAACAGGTACTCGCCGCCCTGGACGCCGATGATCGTGACGCTCTTCGTCGGCACGCGCGAGCCAGGCGCGTAGGTGATCGTGCCCGTCACGAGGTCGAGGCCCTGCGTATCGGCGAGGGCGTCGCGGATCGCGGCGGGGTCGGCGGAGCCGGCGCGGCGGATCGCGTCGGCGATCAGCATCATCGCGTCGTAGCCGAGGGCCGCGAAGGCGTTCTCCGGCGGGTGGCCGTACTCGGCCTCGTAGGCGGCCACGAACTCGCGCACCTGCGGGTCGTCGCTGGAGAGCGAGGTGTGGGTGGAGAAGTAGACGCCGTCCGAGAGGTCGCCCGCGACCTCGACGATCAGCGGCGTGTCGAAGCCGTCGGCGCTGAGGATCGGCTGGTCGAAGCCGGCCTCGCGGAACTGCTGCACGAGGTTGCCGGCGTCGCTGGGCACCGAGGACATGAAGATCGCGTCCGGCGGGGTCGGGAGGGCGCGCAGGCGGGCGATCTGCGACGAGAAGTCGGCGTCGCCCGACTGGTACGAGTCCTCGAGCAGCAGCGCGCCGGCCCCCAGGCGCTCGGCGAAGCGCTGGTTCGCGAACTCGCGGACGGCTAGGGTGAAGTCGTAGGCCTGGTCGTAGAGCATGTAGTAGGTCTCGACCCCGAGCTGATCGATCGCGAAGTCGACGATCGCGAAGGACTGCGCGTCGTCGCCGAACGGCACCATGAACGCGTAGTCGCCGATCTGCTCGGGCAGCGTGGGCAGCGTGGCGCCGGCGATCACGAACGGCACGCCCGCGGCCTGCATCACGGGCCCGGCGGCGAGGGCGAACGTCGAGTCGTTGATGCCGGCCACGGCGACCACGTTCTCGACGTTCACGAGGCGCGACGCGGCGTTCGTGAGCTGCGTCTGGTCGGTCTGACCGTCGACGGTGACGACCTCGACCTGCTGGCCCAGCAGCCCTCCGGACTCGTTGATCAGCTTCGCGGCCAGGCGCAGGCCGTTGTTGCCCGGCGCGTCGATCGACGACATGTCGCCGGTGACGTTGTAGAGCGACCCGATCCTGATCTGCGCCGCGGCCAGCGGCACGATCAGCATCGGCAGCAGGAAGATCAAGGCTCTTCTCAGCATCATTCCCTCCTCCGCGCTGCGATCACGCATCGTCCGGGTTCGGACGATCGGCGCCGGTCGTTCGGGCGCCCAGCCGGCCGCCCGGCCCCGCTCCGTCGCGGGCCCGCGCGAGGCTCAGCTCGCGCCTGCCGAGCAGGCCGTTGGGCCTGAAGATCATCACGAGGACGAGCACGACGGCGAGGAGCAGCTGTGAGAGGCCGTGCGTGCCCGCGCCCTCCAGGTAGGTGAAGGCCTCGGGCAACAGGAACAGGCCGAGCGCGCCGACGACGGAGCCGGTGATGCTGCCCAGCCCACCGATTATCAGCATCACGATCACCCGGAACGTGAGGTCGTAGGAGAAGACGCTGGGCGCGATGACGCCTACGAGGTGCGCCCACAGGCCGCCGGCCACGCCGGCGAAGAACGCCGAGACCACGAAGGCGGACATCTTGTAGCGGGTCAGGCGCACGCCGGAGGCGGCCGCCGCCACGTCGTCGAGGCGTATGGCGCCGAGCAGCAGGCCGAACCCGGAGGACTTGATGCGGGCGGCGACGTAGACGACGACCACCGCTACCGCCCAGACCCAGAGCGGGGTCGTCAGCATCGGGATGCCGGCCAGGCCGCGCGAGCCGCGCGTGACCGGGTGCAGGTTCACGGCGAGCTGCTCGACGATCACCAGCAGCGCCAGCGAGCCGAGGGCGAGGTAGTGCCCGCGCAGGCGCAGCAGCGGGAAGCCGATGACGGCCGCCACGAGCGCCGCCGCGGCGCCGCCTAGCAGCAGGGCGACGGGGTAGGGCAGAGCGAGCGACTGGAACCACTCGGGCAGGGTCGGGAAGGTGGCCGGCCGGCGCGCCAGGGGGTAGGTAGCGAGGGCGCTGACGTAGGCGCCGACGGCCATGAACCCGATGTGGCCGAGCGAGAAGATCCCGACGAAGCCGTTGACGATGTTGAGGCTGACCACGAGGATCACGTAGAGGCCGCTGTAGGTGAGCAGCCTCACGGCGTAGTTGTTCCAGCCCGCCTGCGCCCACAGGGCGACGGCGATCGCGCCGGCGGCGAGGAGCCAGTAGAGGACGGTGTCGAGCCGTTCCCGCGTCATGCCTTCCTCGCCAGCGACACGCCGAGGATGCCCGTGGGCCTGACCAGCAGCATCAGGAAGAGCAGGGCGAACACGAACACGTCGCGGTAGCCCGAGTAGGTGGCGGGCAGCAGCCCGACGAAGAACACCTCGGCGAGCCCGAGGACGATGCCGCCGAGGAACGCGCCGGGGATCGAGCCGATGCCGCCGATGACGGCCGCCACGAAGGCCTTCAGCATCGGCACGAAGCCCATCGTCGGCGCCACCTGGCCGAACTTCCAGCCCCACAGCACGCCGGCGGCCCCCGCCAGCATCGAGCCGAGGAAGAACGCCAGGAGGATGGGTCGCGAGGGGTCGATGCCCATCAGGTAGGCGACGCGCAGGTCCTCGGCCACGGCCCGCATCGCGACGCCCAGGCGCGTGCGCGAGGTCAGCCAGGTCAGGAGCGCCATCGACACGACCGCCATGGCGAGGATCGCGATGTCGGCGCCGCGCACGAAGACGCCGCCGACCTCGTAGAGGCGCGACAGGACCTCGACCCGCTCGAACCGGCGCGGTTGGCCGGACCACAGCATCAGGGCGCCGGTCGCGAGGAACGTGGAGACGGCCAAGGAGGTGACGAGCAGGTTCACCTCCGAGGCCTGCCTGAGGCGGCTGTAGGCGACGCGCTCGACGACCACGCCGAGCACCCCGCCGAGGAGCATCCCGCCCACGAGCAGCAGGGGCGGCCAGACCCTCAGCCCCGCCAGGAACGTGGCGGAGGCCATCGCCGCGACCATCATCAGCTCGCCGTGGGCGAAGTTGATCAGCCGCAGGATGCCGTACACCATCGAGAGCCCCACGGCCAGCAGCGCGTAGAGGCTGCCGATGGCCAGGCCGTTCACTAGCTGCTGCAGCAGGTACGTGCCGTTCATGCCACACCCAGGTACGCGCGCCGCACCGAGCCCAGCCGGGCCACCTCCTCGGCGGTCCCGCTGGCCTCGACCACGCCGCCGGCCAGCACCCAGGCGCGGTCGGCGACCTGCAGGGCCAGCCGGGCGTTCTGCTCGACGAGGAGCACCGTCACGCCGGTGCGCTTGATCTGCTCGATGGCGCGGAACGTCTCGCGGGCGAGCAGCGGCGCCAGGCCCATGCTCGGCTCGTCGAGGACGAGCAGGCGGGGCCGCGCGACGAGCGCCCTGGCGATCGCCAGCATCTGCTGCTCGCCGCCGGAGAGGTTGCCGGCCCGCCAGCCCCAGCGCTCCTTCAGCCGCGGGAACAGCTCCGTGACCTGCGCCTCCAGCGCGCGCCGCTCGCTCGCCGGCACGCGGTAGGCGCCCATCATCAGGTTCTCGCGCACGGTCAGCCCGGCGAACACCCCGCGCCCCTCGGGGACGTGGGCGACGCCGAGAGCGGCCACCTCGTGCGGCGGCATGTTCCTCGTGTCGCGGCCCCAGAGCCGGATCGTTCCCGCCTCCGGCCTCACGAGGTTCGAGATCGCCGACAGCAGCGTCGTCTTGCCGGCGCCGTTCGCGCCCAGCACGACCGCGGTCTCCCCCTCGAGGACCTCGAGGTCGACGCCGCGCAGTGCCCGCACGCCGCCGTAGCTGACGTGGAGGCCCGCCACCTGCAGCACGGGCGTCCTGGGCGCCGTGGTCACGGGACCCCTCCCGCGACCGCGGCGTCGGCGTCGCTGCCCAGGTAGGCCTCGACGACCCTGGGGTCCGCGACCACGTCCCGCGGGTCGCCCTCGGCGATCAGCTCGCCGTAGTTCATGACCTGCACGCGGTCGACGACGCTGAGCAGGAAGCGCACGTTGTGGTCGACGATCAGGACCGTCAGGCCCTCCGCGCGGAGCGAGCGCAGGAGCGCGGCCAGCTCCTGCTGCTCCTCCTCGACCATCCCGGCCGCCGGCTCGTCGAGGAGCAGCAGCTTCGGGGAGAGCGCGAGGGCCCGCGCGATCTCCAGGCGCCGCTGCTTGCCGTAGGGGAGGGAGCCGGCGCGGGCGCCCTCGTCGCCCGCGAGCCCCACCCGCTCCAGCAGCTCGCGGGCCTCCTGGCGCAGCCTCGCCTCCGCCGCGCGGTAGGCGGGCCCGCCCAGCATGGCCTGCAGGACGCCGTAGCGGCGCCGGTGCAGGAGCCCGACGACGACGTTCTCGAGGGCCGAGTACTCGCCGAAGAGCCGCAGGTTCTGGAACGTGCGCGCCAGGCCGAGGCGGGCGACGCGCTGCGGCAGCGCGCCCGCGATCGACACGCCGCGGAACGTCACCGTCCCGGCCGAGGGCCTCTCCAGGCCCGACAGCATGTTGATCACCGTCGTCTTGCCGGCGCCGTTGGGGCCCATCAGCCCGACGATCTCGCCGGGCAGCAGGCGCAGGCGGTAGCCGCTCACCGCCATCAGGCCGCCGAACGCCTTCCTCAGGCCGTCGGCGACGAGCAGCTCGCCCCCGGCCTCCACGTTCCTGTCGGCGGCGGTGTCAGCGGCCATGCCAGGGCCGCGTCTGCGGGCGAGAGCCCAACGGCGGCATGCGTCAGGTTACATACCCTCTACCTACTTCGCAAGAACGGTTGATGGACCGCGCCTGGTTGGGCCAAACTACGAGATATCGTTCGGCGAGAACGCGCCACGGATCGATGGACGAGACCGACGCCCGCCTCCTGGAGCTGCTGCAGGCGAACAGCCAGCGGACGAACGCCGAGCTGGCAGCGCAGGTCGGCCTGTCGCCTGCGGCCGTCCACAAGCGGCTCAGGCGCCTGCGGGAGTCGGGCGTCATCGAGCGCTACACCGTGCTCCTCGACCCGCACAAGCTAGGGCTCGACCTGATGTGCTTCGTCGACGTGCGCTTCAAGCACAACATGAGCCCGGCCAACCGGCGGAAGCTGGTCGCCGTGCTCGAGGCCCTGCCCGAGGTCCTCGAGTGCTTCACGGTCACCGGCGACAGCGACGCGATCATGAAGGTGCTGGTGAGGGACCAGGAGCACCTGAAGGAGTTCATCGAGCGGCTCGCCGCCTCCCAGGACGTGATCGAGCGGGCGCGCACGTCGCTGGTGCTCGACCGCTACAAGTCGACGACCGCCCTGCCCGTGGCGGCGCGGGGCTAGGGATGGACCGGCTGCTCGTGATCACGCCGCACTGCTCCGGGCAGGTCCCGCAGGACGTGCTGGCGCAGATGCTGGGCGACGCCCGCGACGACCTGGAGGCCAGGGAGAGGCTCCTGCGGCGGGTGTGGCTGCAGGGCGACCCGTACACGGACGTGATGTTCGACGTCCCCGGCGCCGTAGCAGTCCACGCCACGGTCAGCCGCTTCGTCGTCGACGTGAACCGGGCCCGCGACGACGCCGGGCCCAACGGTGTGGTCAAGGCCACCGACTTCGACGCCGCACCCCTCTACCCGCCGGGCCGCGAGCCCGACCCGACCGAGGTCGAGGAGAGGCTGCGGCGCTACTGGGACACGTTCCACGCGACGGTCGAGCGGCTGATCGCGGAGCGCGGGTTCGACCTGATCCTCGTGGGCCACTCGATGTCGGGCACGGGACCGGCGCTCGGCCCGGACAGCGGCGCCAGGCGTCCGGCGGTCACCCTGATGACGGGCGGCGACGAGGCCGGCGAGCCCGTCCCCGGCCGGCGGCCCAGCGTCGAGCCGGCGCTGGCGCGCGAGCTGAGGCGCCTCGCCGAGGAGGCGTTCGCCCCCCTGCTCGAGGCCGCGCGGGGGACCGTCGACCCCGTCGTGGCGCTGAACCGGCCGTGGAGCGTCGACGAGCTCAGCTACCGCCACGGGCCGCCGCACGGCGTGCCCGCGTTCGGGCTCGAGGTCAACCGTGACCTCTACCTGGACGAGTCGACGGGCCGCGCCCTGCCCGGGCGCGTACCGGCGCTCCGCGCCGCGCTCTCGGCGTTCGCCGCGGCGGCGCTGGAGGCGGTCAGGCGCTAGCGGGAGGGAGCGATGGACGACGCCAGCTTGGCTTACCTGCGCGACCGCGACGTGAGCTTCGTCCAGGTCGTGTGGGTCGACAACGCCAACGTCATCAGGTCGAAGATGCCCCACGTCGACCAGCTCGAGAGGTCGGGCGGCGTGGTGGGCATCAGCATGGCGCAGCAGGCGCTGCCCGTGATGTACGACGCCGTGGTGCCGGAGAGCGGCCTGGGGCCGGTCGGGGAGGCGCTCCTGCGGCCCGACTGGCGGACGCTGCGCGCGCTGCCCTACCTGCCGGGCTTCGCCAGGGTCCTCGCCGACGCGACTGTGGGCGAGGAGCCGTGGGAGCACTGCCCGCGCACCTTCCTCAAGCGGCAGGTCGCGCGGCTCGCGGCGCACGGGCTCGAGCTCAAGGCGTCGTTCGAGAACGAGTTCTTCCTGCTCGCCGAGGACGAGGCCGGCCGCATCAGGCCCGTGGACGACACGGTCTTCGCGGCGACGGCCGCGGTGTTGCGCAGCGGACCGGTGATCCTCGACATCGCGCGCGCCCTGATCGACCAGGGCATCGACGTGGAGACCTACTACCCCGAGTCGGGCCCCGGTCAGCACGAGCTGTCCACGCGGTTCACCGACGCGCTCGCGGCCGCCGACTCCCAGGTCGTCTTCAGGGACACGGTCCACGGGGTGGCGGCGAGGCACGGGCTCGTCGCCTCGTTCCTGCCGAAGGTCTTCGAGGACAAGGCGGGCAGCGGCTGCCACCTGAACCTGAGCCTGTGGCGTGAGGGCAGGAACGTCACCGGCGACGCCTCCAGCGCCACGGGCCTCAGCGCCCTGGCGGGGTCGTTCATCGCGGGGATCGTCGCGCACCTGCCCGCCCTCTGCGCGCTCACCGTCCCCACGAACTCCTCGTACCGGCGCATCAGGCCGCACTTCTGGGCGGGGGCGTTCGCCGCCTGGGGCATCGACAACCGCGAGGCCGCCGTGCGCGTCTTCGGCGCCAAGTCGGTGCCGCAGCGCTTCGAGCTGAAGACCAGCGACGCCACGGCGAACCCGTACCTGGCGCTCGGAGGCGTGATCGCCGCGGGCCTGGACGGTATCGAGAGGGGCCTCGAGCTGCCGCCCGAGTGCCGCACGGACCCCGGGCGGCTGAGCGAGGCCGAGCGCGAGGCTGCCGGCATCGTGAGGCTGCCGTCGACCCTGGGCCAGGCGATCGAGGCCTTGGAACGGGACGAGGTGCTGATGTCGGCGCTCGGCGAGGCGCGCGCGAGGGCCTACGTCGCCGTGCGCCGGGCCGAGTGGGAGGCGCTGCGCGAGATGCCGTTCGAGGACGAGGTCGCGCTGCTGCTGAGGCGCTACTGACGTGGCGGGTGACGGAGGGACATGAACCAGTCTGAGGGAACGAGGCTCAGCCGCGACGTGCCGGTCGAGCTCGGCAAGACGGCGCTGCTGCTGATCGACGTCCAGAACTTCAGCGCCCGCCCTGACGGCGGCGAGTACAAGGCCCAGGGGCTCACGCCCGAGCAGGCGTACGAGAAGCACAGGTACTTCTTCGACACGGTGCGGAACGTCGCGCTGCCGAACATCCGGGCCCTGCAGCAGGCCTGCCGCGAGGTCGGCGTCGAGGTGATGTACACGGTGATCGAGAACCTGACGCTCGACGGCCGCGACCGCAGCCTCGACTACAAGATCACCGGGTTCAACGTGCCCAGGGGCTCGTGGGACGCGCAGGTGCTCGAAGAGGTGGCCCCGCAGGGGGACGAGATCGTCCTGCCCAAGAGCTCCTCGAGCGTGTTCATCTCGACGAACATCCACTACCTGCTCGGGAACCTGGGAGTGAGGTACCTGATCGTCGTCGGCTTCGTCACCGACCAGTGCATCAGCTCCGCCGTGCGCGACGCCTGCGACCTCGGCTACCTGGTGACGGTGCCGGTGGACGCCTGCGCCACGTACTCCCCCGAGCGGCACGAGCAGTCGCTGGCGCACATCAGGGGCTACTGCCGGCAGGTCACGACGCAGGCGCTGTTGGAGGAGCTGCGCGGCCTGGCCGCGGCCCGGGCTACGGGCTGAGGGGTGACGGTCGGCCGACCGTCACCCCTCAGCGATCGTCCACTCGAGCAGCTCCTGCAGCGGCGCGGTGGCGAGGCCGATGACCCTGTCGGCGCCGCCGTAGTAGAGGTAGACCTGGCCGTCCACCACGGGGTTCGCGGTGCCGAAGACGACGTTCGGCACGTCGCCCTTCATCTCCCACGTCTCCTGAGGCTCGAGCACGGGCTCCTTCGGCCGCTTCAGGACCTTCCGGGGGTCCTCCAGGTCGAGGAGGGCGGTGCCCATCTTGTAGACGTGCGACTCGTCGTAGCCGTGGTAGACGATCAGCCACCCCGCGTCGGTCCGGATCGGCGGGCCGCCCGCGCCGATGCGCTTGCCGTCCCAGTTCCCCGGGCGCGGCCGCATGATCTCGGCGTGGTCGCCCCAGCTCCTCATGTCGGTCGAGAACGCGAGCCAGATCGACGGCGGGCGGCGGTGGAACGTGACGTACCTGCCGCCGACCTTGGCGGGGAAGAGGGCGTGGTCCTTGTTGTCCTCGCCCACGACCACGGGGCCGATGCGCTCCCAGGTGATGAGGTTGTCGCTGACGGCGTACATCGGCGTGATGCCGGTGGCGGTCTGGCCGACCTCGGGGTGCGCGCCGCCGCGCCCGTAGGCCGTGTACGCCATGTAGAAGCGGCCGTCGAGCTCGGTCACGCGCGGGTCCTCCACGCCCCGGGCCTCGAACTCCTCCTGCGGCTCGAGGACTGGCCGCTGCAGGCGGTTCCAGGTCACGCCGTCGGTCGAGACGGCGTAGCCGATGCGCGAGACGTAGTCGGTGCCCTGGGCCCGGTAGTGCATGTGGAACAGGCCGTCGTGCACGACCACCGACGGGTTGAACACGTTGAGCGCTTCCCAGTCGTTGAACGGGTTGGGCTTGAGGACGGGGCTGGCCGGGTGGCGTCGGAACTTCATCTTCTTCTCTCCTGACGGGCTCTCTCTCCTCGGCGCGCCGGCGGCGGCGCGCGGCGGCTCACTCCTGTGAGGGCACCGCGAGGGTCAGCGCGAACACGTGCATCGTCTCGCGGTCGGGCATGTCGAGGCGCACCAGCACGCGCTCGGGGTCGACGGGCAGGGACTGGTGGAGGATGCGGCAGGCGATGCGCTCGACCTGGCCGCTGGTGCCGCGGCGCTGGGGGAACTCGACGGCGACGGTCTCGCCGTAGCGCGGCGGCTGGCACCAGTCCGAGAGCCCGAGAGTCAGCGTCTCGGCGCTCCCGTCCTCGTAGACCAGCGTCAGGTCGGCCTGGTAGTTGCCCTGGTCGGAGGAGCCGAGCAGGTGCACGGCCCCGTAGCGGCCCGGCGGGACCTCGAGCCGCTGGCCGAGCAGCACGACGTTGTTCAGCTCCGTGTCGGTCGGCGGGAACAGGAAGGGCACACCGTCCGTCGCGAAGCGCGAGGAGGCGGCCGGGGCCAGCTCGGCCGGGAACGTCGCGCCGTAAACGCCCGAGCGGTTGTCGAAGTTGCCGCGCTGCGGCCGCGACGGCAGCGAGAAGGCATCGGCGTTGAAGGCGGGCGCCAGGTCGAGGGCGACGAAGCCGGGCTCCTCGAAGGCCGGGGCCAGCGCGAGCAGCGGGCCGACGCGCGCGGTCGCGAGGCCCAGGTCGGGCAGCGGCGAGTCGTCGGGCCACTCGACGAGCGCGAAGCCGTAGGGCGGCAGCCTCAGCTCGCCGTCCGCGCCGGCCGCGACCCCGTTCGCGCGGGGGTCGTAGACGCGGGCGCCGGCCGGGTCGGCAGCGGCCAGAGCCGGGACGAGCTCGGCGGTCACGGTCTCTTCAGCCGGCGACCAGCTCTTGACCAGGAGCAGGCGCGACCCTTCCTTGCCGTACAGCTTCCACTCGACGACGGGCCGGAAGAGCAGCGCGTCGAAGCGGAAGTCGCGGCCGCCGGCGTGGCTCACGGTGAGGCTCAGCGGACCGGCCTCGAGGTCGACCGCGCCGAGCTCGGTCATCACGTAGCGCGACTCCTGGGCGCCGGTGGTGGCCACGGTGCCCAGCCGCTCGCGGCCGACGAACAGAGTCGCGCTCGCCTCCCACGGGTCGTTCCTGTGCAGCGCGTAGACGAGGTAGCGGCCGGCGGCGGGCACCTCGGCGCGCAGGGAGAGGCTGGCCCCGGGCCTCAGCACGGCCGCGACCTGGCCGCTGGCGGTGCCGTCGACCTCCGTGACGGGCGGCTCGCCGAAGTCCGTGCCCGCCTCGGCCTCGACGGTGAACTCGCCGTGCGCCTCGAGCCACAGGTAGCCGAGCGCGTCGCGCGCCGCCGGCCGCCCCTCGGCCTGCAGCAGCGCGAGGAGGCCGGTGATCGTCGACTCGGCGCCGGCGTTGCGGTTGATCACGCCGCGCTCGAGCCCGTCGTAGACGCGGCCGGTCTCGGGGTCGTACATCGCCTGGCGCAGGGCGTTGTTGCCGAGCAGCCAGCCCGTCATGAGCCCGCCGAGCCGGTCGTAGACCTCCTTGCCCGTGGCGTCGGCCAGGGCGAAGTAGCCGCTGGCGATCGCCTCCATCCCGTAGGCGATCTGCGGGTACGCCCGTACCGCCGGGTTCATGCTCGTGTAGGGGCCGCGGTCCACCAGCAGGTGGACGAAGAAGTGGCCCGCCTCGGCCTCCGCGGAGGCGAGGTAGGCGCTCGCCGCGTCGGGGTCGGCCTGGGCCGCGGAGAGAGCCGCCTGCGCCAGGGCCTGCGTCTGGCGGCTGCCCCACGCGTGCCAGTCGAGCGGGTCACGGGCGAAGGGCATGTGCGCGAGGAACGGGTAGGCGCCCTCGGGCCCGTACTGGAGGGCCATGAGGCCGTCGGCGACCATGCGCTGCAGGCGCCGCGCGCCCTCGTGCTCCTCGGTCTGCAGGAAGATACTGAGTCCCAAGAGAAGGTTCGACGCCACGTCGGCGCCGTCGTCGGGCAGCCAGGCGGGCGCCTGGAGGCCGTGGCGCGTCGTGAACGCGCCGTAGGCGGGAGCGACCTTGGCCTCGAACGGCGGCAGGCCGCGCAGGAACGCGTCGCGCAGCTCGGCGGCGAACGCCGGGTCGCTGGCCGCGAACGCCCTCACGCCCTCGGCCAGGGCCCACAGCGCGCGGGCGGCCCAGAAGCCGGCGCCCTTGCGGCTCGTGATCCCGAGGCGGTTGATGCGCCCGTCGGCGAAGACGAAGTTGTAGAACTCTCCGTCCTCGGCCTGCATCGCCAGGACGTAGCCGAGGAGGCCCCTGGCCAGCTCGAGCGAACGCTCGGAGCCGGTGGCCTCGTGGTGGCGCAGGTAGGCCACCACCGCGCGCGCCACGTCGTCGAGGTCGGTGACGCCCTCGCCGGGCGCCTCGCGGCCGACGTAGGCGTCGGGGTCGGTGGGGCTGGGCTCGGAGTAGATCCACACGCCCAGCAGCCGCTGGCCCTCGACGTCGAACTCGGTCGTCAGGGACTCGAGGTGCGCGAGGTTCGTCAGCGGCTCGGCGGGCCAGGAGGGCGCCTCCTGGGCGACGGCCAGGCCGGCGACCAGCGCCAGTCCGGCGAGCCAGGAGGGGGCGCGCCGCGGCGCGCCCCCTCGTCCGGTACTACCGTGCCTCACTCCAGGGCGACCGACGCCAGCTCGGCCTGGCGGTCGCGGGCGTAGCGGATCGCGTCCTCGGTCGAGCCCGCGCTGAAGGCGCTGTAGGCCGCGTGGAACCGCGCCGAGTCGCCGGGCAGGTAGTGGTTCGGCGTGCTCGGCGTGATGCCGGCGGTGGCCTCGTAGGTGCCGAACTCGTCGGCGGTCCACTTGAAGACGCCGGTGCGGAACTCCTGCGACTCGAACACCCAGGTGTTCCCGGCGAGCCACTCGTCGTAGTCCTCGATCAGCTCGGGCGTCTCGTAGGCGAGCTCGGCCACGCCCACGCCCAGGTTGGGCGAGTAGTTGGCGCGCCACGGCTCGGCCGAGGCGAAGATGTAAGTCGCGCCCCAGTAGAGCGGGCTCAGCGAGTCGCTGGCGGGGAAGGCGACGTACGTCTCGCCGTCCACGGTCGTGACGGCGTCGCGCTCGGCGAAGTAGCCCTCGGGAGTGATGCCGAGCTGGTCGGCCCAGATCAGGCGCCGGAACACGGGGAGCAGGTGCAGGCTGTCGAGGTCGGCCTGGGTCATCACGGCCGTGGCCATGCTCTGCAGCTTCATCATGTCGAGGTAGCCGGCGAAGGTGACCTGGTTGTCGACCTCGACCTCGCCGGTCGCCCAGACGTGCGTGACGAGGCGCTGCCTGAGGCCGACGAACCTGTCGCTGGCGTACTCGGCCACGACGGTCACGCGGGCCGGGCCGGCGGGCAGCACGGTCGTGCCGACGTGCCGCATGCCGCCGGCCTCGAGGTTCGTGTACTCCTCGTGGGGCCCGTACTGCTCGTTGGCCCACCACGTGCTCTCGGGGTAACCGCTGAAGCGCAGGATGCCGATCTCGTTCGCCAACAGGGCCTGGGCGTCACCGTAGCCGACGATGCGGGCCAGGCCGTGCGCCGGCACCTCGACGACGAAGCCCTCGGCCAGGTTCGAGGTGATGACCGCCGGGTCCTCGCCCTCGACTGTCAGGGCCGGCTCGTAGTTAGCGCCGTCGCCCGGGGCGTCGGAGATCTCGATCGTCGCCGGGCCGGTGGCCAGGAACCCGAGCTGGTCGCCGGCCGAGATGCGGCCGTTGAGGTCGACGTCGTCGATCTGGTAAGGCACCTCCTCGCCGCCGACGGTGACCCTCAGGCTGGTCCAGTCCATCGGGAACTCGGCGCCTATCGCGTCGCGTAGGGTGAGCAGGTCGATGCTCACCGGCACGGGGCGTCCGGTGAGGGACTCGAGGTTCACCGTCACCGAGCGCGTCTCGGCGAACGCCGCCGCGCAGAGCGCGAGCGCTGCGATGGCTACTACCGTCCTTCTCATCACGCTTCCTCCTTGGTCCTGGTCGCGCCGGGCTCGTCCCGGCGCCTGCTAGGTCGTCTGCCTGCCGGTCGTCAGTAGAAGCCGCTGATGATGTCGCGGGCCCGCTGCGCGGCGCGGCGCAGGCCCTCCTCAGGTGACCTCACCCCCTGCACCACGGCCGCCTCGTACTCGCGGCTGATGGCGGCGTAGATCTCGATCAGGTACGGCGTGTCGTCGACGCCCCTGGTGCGCTGGGCCTGCTCCAGGAACGGCGGGAGGTGCGGATCGCTCGCGATGATCTCGGCGAACAGCGGGTCCTCCTCCATGCCCAGGCGGTAGGGGATCTGGCCGGTGATCTCCAGGAACAGCGCGTCGTTCTCCGGGGAGAGGATGAACTTGATGAACTCCCAAGACTCCTCGGGCAGCCGGCTGTTCGTGAAGATCGCGATGTTCTTGGGGTCTCCGTAGGTGTAGACCGGCCTGCCGGCGAGCCTGTCGGGCACGGGCGGCGGGATCAGGCCGAAGCGGAAGCCCTCGGGGGCGTTGTTCTCGTAGAACGGCATCGTGAACGGCCCGGCCGACTCGACGAGGACGGTGCCCTGGAAGAAGCGGTTCTGCGCCGACTGGCCCTTGGGCGCGAGGCCCTCGCGGAACAGGGTGCCCAGGAACTCGAACACCTCGCGGCCCGCCTCGTTGTCGAAGACCACGCGGCCCTGGTCGTCCAGCAGCGTCTGGCCCTCGGACGCGGCGATGTAGAGCGTGTAGAAGTCGAAGAACCGCTGCCACCAGGTCACGTCGACGGTGGGCGCGTAGAGGTACTTCTCGCCGCCCCACCTCTCCTTGACCTTGCGCGCGGCCTCCAGGAAGCCGGAGTAGGTGGCGAGGTCCTCGGGCTGTATGCCCGCCTCCTCGAGCAGGTCGGCGTTGTAGGCGAACATCACCGGGTTCGACTTCCACGGCACCTGGTAGACGTGACCGCTAGGGTGCGTGTAGAGGTCGACGACGTCCCGGCCGGACCGCTCGACCATGAACTCCATGAACCCGGGCAGCGTCTCGTGCTCGTAGAGGCCGCCCGCCTCGACGTACTGGCTGATCGCGCCGGGGTAGATGTTCGCCGCCACGTCGGGCGTGGTGCGCGCGGCGATGGCCGCCAGCAGCACCTCCTCGGTCGAGCGGCTGGCGGGCAGCGGCTGCATGCGCACCTGCAGCTCGGGGTGCGCCGCGTTCCAGGCCTCGGTGATGCGGCGCGCGAACTCGATCTCCTCGGGGTTCGAGGACGGCCAGAACGTGATCGTCTGCTGCGCGCCCGCCGCTGGCAGCGCCATCGCGGCGACGGCCGCCAGCGTGGCCAGCGCGCGGCGCCAGGCGGGCCGGACGGCGCCCTCTCTCGTGCGTGTCATCAGTCCCTCCGTTCTCATCCCTTCAACCCCGTGCCGGCGATGCCCTGCAGGTAGTAGCGCTGGAACACGAGGTAGACGACGATCATGGGCAGCACGGCGATCAGGCTCGAGGCCATCACCGCCCCGACCTGGCCGCCCGCCTGCCCGCCGATGCCGTAGAGCGTCACCATCTGCGTGAGCGTCTGGTACTGGATGTCGCGGTTCACCAGCGACGGCCACAGGAAGTCGTTCCAGCCGCCCATGAAGGTGAAGATCCCGACGGTGATCAGCACCGGCGCGGACAGCGGCCAGATGATGCGGAACAGGATCGTCAGCTCCGAGGCGCCGTCGACGCGCGCGGCGTCGATCAGCTCCTGGGGGATCGTCTTGAAGTTCTGGCGGAACATGAAGATGCCGAAGGCGCTGATCATGCCGGGCACGATCAGGCCCTGGTACGAGTCGGTCCAGCCGAGCCTGACGATGAGGATGTAGAGCGGGATCAGCAGGAGCTGCCCGGGGATCATCATCGTCAGGAGGATCACGTTGAAGACGAACTCGCGGCCGAAGAACCTGAGCCTGGAGAGCGCGTAGCCGACGATCGACGAGAACACCAGCACGCTCGCCGTCTGCAGCAGGTAGACGAACGCCGAGTTGAAGATCGCCCGCCCGATCGGGATCTGCGTGAACACGGCGCGGAAGTGGTCGAGCGTCGGCTCGCGCGGTACGAGGTTCAGGTCGTAGAGCTCGCGCGGGCCCTTGAACGCCGTCGAGACCATGTAGAGGAAGGGCAGCAGGAACGCCAGCGCCCCGAGCGTCAGCAGGAGGTAGAACAGCGCGCGGCGCGCGAGCCCGCTGAGCCCCTCGGCGCGCCTGCCGACGATGCCCGTCATCAGTAGCCCACCTCGCGCTCCAGGAAGCGGCGCTGGATCAGCGTGACGACGAAGATCAGCAGCGCCAGCACGACGCCGATCGTCGCGGCGTAGCCCATGCGCAGGAACTGGAAGGCCTGCTGGTAGAGGTAGAGGACCAGGCTCAGCGTGGCGTCGAGCGGCCCGCCGCCGGTCATCACGAACGGCTCGACGAACAGCGAGAAGCCGCCGATCGTCGACAGCACCACGACGAGGATGAACGCCGGGTTGAGCAGCGGGAACGTGATGTACCTGAAGCGCTGCCAGGCGTTCGCGCCGTTGAGGTACGACTCCTCGTAGAGCTGCGCGGGGATCGACTGCAGCGACGCGAGGAAGATCATCAGGTAGTAGCCGACGTTCTTCCACGTGGCCATGACGGCGATGGCCGGCATCGCGACCCTGGGGTCGGACAGCCAGCCGACGGGCCCCAGTCCGACCGCGGCGAGGGCCTGGTTCAGCAGCCCGTCGTCGGCGTAGAGCCGGAGCCAGACGAGCGAGACGATGGCGCCCGACGTCACGTAGGGCAGGAAGTAGGCGGTGCGGAAGACGCCGCGCGCCCTCAGCGGCTGGTTCAGCACCACGGCCAGGAGCAGTGCCACGGCGATCTGGAGCGGGATGTGCACCGCCAGGAACACCGCCGTGTTGCCGAGGGCCTTCCAGAACAGCGGGTCCTGGAGGAGGATCTCGAAGTTCCGCGCGCCGACGAAGGGCTTCTCGGGCCTGACGATGTTCCAGTTGTGGACGGTGAGGTAGAACGCGAACCCGAACGGGTAGGCGACGAAGACGGCGAAGAACAGCACGTACGGCAGGACGAACAGGTAGCCGACGGGGTTCGAGTGCCTGATCTCGCGCCAGATCCGCCTGGGGTTCAGCGTGTCGGCCACGCGGCCCAGCCAACCGGCCGCTGGCCCAGCCCTGCCCGTGGTCGCGCTCACGGCCTGCCTCCTTCGCTGGCGGCCGGGGACGGCGCCTCTGCTCCGGCGGTCCCCGCCCTGGTCGTGCCCCTCACGACCAGCTCGGTGGGGAGCGTGGTCCGCTCGGGCACCTCCCGGCCCTCGAGGCGTTCGAGCAGTAGCCGCGCGCCGACCTGCCCGAGGCCGAGCTTGTCTACCCTCACGGTGGTGAGCGGGGGCTCGTGGTGCGCGGCGAGGTGGATGTCGTCGACGCCGACGACCGAGACGTCTTCCGGAACGCGGCGGCCGCGGGACGCCAGGGCCTTGACGGCGCTCATCGCCGCCGGGTCGTTGGCCGCGAACACGGCGTCGGGCGGCTCGCCCAGGCGCTCCAGCACCCGCTCCATCGCGTAGTAGCCGCCGTCCCAGGCGTCGCCGCCGGCGGCCACGGCGCGCTCGTCCAGCTCCACGCCGGCCTGCCTGAGCTCGTCCCTGAAGGCCTCGAGCCTGGCGCCGAAGTTCGGGTTGTCCAGGTTCTCCGTGACGAAGGCGTAGCGCGTGCAGCCGCAGGCGAGCAGGTGGCGGGCGGCGAGGCGGCCGGCCTGCTCGTGGTCGGTGACCACTGACGGCAGCCCGGGGAAGGCGTGGTCGATCAGCACCACCGGCACGCGGCGCTCGCGCAGGGCGGCGAGGATCTCGTCGCTCACGTCGCAGCCCACGACGAGCAGGCCGTCGACGCGGCCCTCGCGCGCCAGGTCGAGCAGGTCCTCGCGGCGCTTGAGGCTGGAGAGGACGAGGTGCTTGTCGGCCTCCTCCAGCACCTGCTCGATGCCGCCGATGACCTCCATGTAGAAGGGGTTCAGGACCACGGGCGCGTGGCGCGACATCACGGCCACGCCGATGTTGTCGGTGGTGCCCCGCTTGAGGCCGACGGCGACGGAGGAGCGGCGGTAGCCGAGGGCGCGTGCGGCGGCGAGGACGCGCCGCTTCGTCTCCTCGGAGACCTCGGGTCCGTCGTTGAGCGCGCGGGAGGCCGTGGCGATGCCCACGCCCGCCTCGGCGGCCACATCGCGGATCGTGACCTTCACCTCCCGCGACCTGCTGCCCATCCTCCACCTCGCGCGCCGTCGCCGGAACCGGTTCCGGCGGCCCCGCTGGGCGGGCCTCGTGCCTCCAAGGTCCGCGCCGGTAACGTTTCCGGAATCGTAGCACGGGCCCCAGGTGCGCGGCCGGGTGCCTGCCCTCCGGAGGGACAACGCCGGTCGCGGTACGTCCCGGCCCGCCGGCTGCTCATGCGTCCCGCGGCTCGTCTTCATCGGCGGCGTCAAAGGTGCCTCATGGGGGCGCCGCGCGCAGCCCGCCGTCGCGACGGGCCGAAGCCCTCCGCGAGCGCCTCACGGGAGGTAACGATGCGCACTTCCGCCGTCGTCAGAGCGCTGACCGCGGGCGCGGTCGCCCTGGGCCTCTCCGCCTGCTCGTTCGCGCCCCTGCCCCACACGGTCGACCTCAGGGCCCAGCTGGACGACCCCGCGGGTGAGGTGACGGTCGACATCGGGGCCGGCGCGGTCGAGGACCTCGACCTCCTCGTCCCCACCGACACCGGCGAGTGCTTCGTCTTCGACGACGTCGCGCCGGGCCTGAGGGTCCACTCGGCCCAGCTCCAGTGGATCGTCGACGTCTCGTACGAGGGTCCCAGCCTCACGGGCAAGGTGCAGGCGCGCGCCTACGCCGCGGGCGTCGGGGAGGACGTCTTCGACCCCTCGCACACCGTCGGCCCCGCCGTGACCGTTGACCTCTCGAAGACCGAGAAGCGGCTCGCGGGCGCGGCCGACCTCAGCCCCGAGCAGCTCGAGGCCATCAACGAGCGCGCGCTGTGCTGGGGCGCGCACCTGAGGGGACAGGACGTCAGCGCTGCCGAGGACGGCACCGCGACGGTCCGCTACGAGGTCGAGAGGCTCAGGCTGAGGATCACCTTCAGCGTGCTCTAGGGACGGGCCGGCAGCGTTCGGTCACCGGCTCGGCCGGGCCGAGGCGCGGCGTCTGGCGCCTGGCGGGCGCCCCGGGGTGCGGCACAGCCCGGCCCTGGCTCCCGCTCGCGCTTGAGCCGTCTCAGGCGCGCCTCAGCCAGCGCCACACCTCGCGCCAGGTGGGCTCCTTGCCGGTCATGAGGATGGCGAGGGCGAAGACGCGGCCGGCCGCCCGTCGCGACGCGACGGCGGTGGCCGTGACGAGCGCGAGGGACAGGAGGACCTCGAGGGCGCCGGCGTCCCCCGCGAGGTAGCGCACCGGCATCGCGCTCGGGCTGGAGAGCGGCAGGTAGCTGAGGAAGCGGTAGACGCCGTTGCCCGGGTCGATCACGAGCCCGAGGAAGCCCAGGCCGACGAACAGGGCGGGGAGCGTGAGCACGCCGCTGCGCTGGCTCGTCGCCGGGTCGTCGATCGTCGCGGCGACGGCCGCGAAGAGCAGGAAGTAGAGCGCGGCGCCGGCGGCGGCGAAGGCCAGCGACACGACCACCACGCCGGGGTCGCCGGCGAGCGCGGGCAGGGTCGGCAGCGGCTCCCGGCGCACGAGCGGTGGGACCAGCAGGGCGAGGCCGATGCCGAGGCCGAAGGCCAGGACGTTGACCACCACGGACAGGCCCGTGCCCAGCACCTTGCCGTCGATCCAGGCCTGCGGCGAGATCGCGCTCAGCACCAGCTCGGTGACCCGCTGGGTCTTCTCGCCCGTGATCGCCGTGAAGAGCAGCGCCGTGCCGGTGGAGACGAGGGTCAGCATGAACCCGCTGATGACCACGAGCGGCCAGACGCCCGAGGAGCGCGACGAGCCCGTGACGTTCACCTCGAGGGGCACCGGGGCGCCGAGCGCGGAGAGCTCGTCGGGCGTGACGCCGACCTCCGCCAGCCTGGCCTGGAGCGCGCGCTGGCCGAGCGCGGCGGCGAGCGCGTCGGCCCAGCGTGGGTCGCGCGGCACGACCAGCGACGGCGCCGCGGGGTCCGTCAGGTCGAGGATCCCGTCGACCTCGCCGCGCTCCAGCGCGCTCGCGGCCTCGTCCGGCGGGAGCTCGACGAACCTGAACCGCGACGCCTCGGCCAGGCCCGCGCCCGGCGGGACGGCGAGCGTGACCGCGGACTCGGCGTCGCGCCGCGCCATGTAGCCGATCGCGGCGGGCAGCGGGCCGGCCATCACGGCCACGACGACGATCGTCGTGAGCAGCTCGCGAACGCGCAGGAAGCGCCTGAACTCCCAGGCGGCGACCTCGCGGACGGCCCGCCAGTGGCTCACGCCGGCTCCTCCTCTCCCTCTTCGCGGCGCCCTGCCGCGTCGAGCCCGGGCGCGAACGCCCCCTCGCCCACGGCCGCCAGGTAGACCTCGCGCAGCGTGGGCGTCCCGCTCCTGACGTCCACCACCTCGGCGACGTCCGCCAGCGCGCGCAGCGCGTCGCCGACGCGGGCGCCGGGCCGGAGCGCCAGACGGACGGTCGTGGCCGTGCGCGCGAGCACGCGCTCGACGCCCGGCAGCGCGGCGAGGGCCGCGTCGTCCACCGCCCCCGAGAGCGTGACGTCGAGGCGCTTGCCCATTCCCGAGGAGGCCCTGACCTCGCTCAGCGTCCCGTGGAGCACGGCCCGTCCCCGGTGCATCAGCAGCACGCGGTCGGCGAGCGTCTCGACCAGGTCCATGTGGTGGGCGCTCAGCACCACGGTCATGCCCGCGGACCGCAGCTCCCTGATCACGGTGCTCACGAGGTCCTGGTTCACCGGGTCGAAGCCGGAGAACGGCTCGTCGAGGACCGCCAGCGCGGGCTCGTGCAGCACGGCCGCGATGAACTGGACCTTCTGCTGGTTCCCCTTCGACAGCGTGCCGAGCCTGTCGTTCGCCCGGCCCGCCAGGCCGAAGCGCTCGAGCCAGGCCTCGGCGCGTCGCCGGGCCTCGGCGCGCGAGAGGCCGCGCAGCGCGGCCAGGTAGACGAGCGTGGGGAGCACCTTCTGCTCGGGGTAGAGGCCCCGCTCCTCGGGCAGGTAGCCGAGGCGGGAGCGGTCCGGGCTCCGGGCGGGCTCGGCGCCGGGCAGGCGGAAGGTGATCGTCCCCGAGTCCGGCTGGGTGATGCCCGCGAGCATCCGCACCGTCGTCGACTTACCGGCGCCGTTGGGGCCCAGGAGGGCGAACACCTCGCCCCGCCTCGCCTCGAAGCTGAGCTCGTCGACGGCCAGCACCGTGGCGAAGCGCTTGCTCACCCTGTCCACGGAGAGGAGCGGCGTCGCGCTCACCGCAGCGCAGATGCTAAGCGATGGGCTGGCATCGTGCGAGGTCGCCCGCCGGGCGGGGTGGGACGCCCGCCGGCCGGAGTGCGACGCCTGCCGGCCGCGCGAGTCGCCTGCCGGCCAGGGTCGCCGCCGGACCCAGAGGGCCGCCCGCCGGCCGAGGAGCGGCATCCGCCGACCGCGTCCCCGCCGGAAGGGTTACGTTAGGCCGAGTGACGCGCCTGCTCCGCCCGCCGCTACGCGTGTTCCACGGCTGGTGGGTCGTCGCGGGCGCTATGGGCATGCAGGCGATGCAGGCCCTGCTCTTCTTCCAGTCGTTCGGGGTCTACGCGCCGTTCTGGATGGCCGAGTTCGGCTGGAGCCGGACCACGGTCTCGCTGATCCACTCGCTGCACCGCACGGAGAGCGGGCTCCTCGGGCCCATCCACGGCTGGCTGCTCCAGCGCTTCGGCGCCAGGCGCGTGGTCGTCGGCGGGATGCTGCTGTTCGGCGCGGGGTTCGTGGGCCTCGGGCTGGTGCGGGGCCTGGCGCAGTTCGTGGCCGCGTTCATGCTGATGGCCGTCGGCGCGAGCCTGTGCGGGTTCATGTCGCTGATGACCATGGTCGTGAACTGGTTCGAGCGCCGGCGCGCCAGGGCGATGGCCCTCGTGGGCCTGGGCATGAGCCTCGGCGGCCTGCTCGTGCCGGCGCTGGCGTGGCTGCTGGTGACGTACGGCTGGCGCGCCGTAGCGATCGGGTCGGGCGTCCTCTACTGGCTGCTCGCCTGGCCGCTCAGCCGCGTCTTCGTCGACGACCCGGAGTCGGTGGGGCTACGCCCCGACGGCGACGACGGCGCCGCGCGGGCCGGTACGGAGGAGGGGGACGGCGAGCGTCCCTTGAAGGCGCGCGAGGCCCTGCGCTCGCGCGAGTTCTGGCTGATCTCTCTGGGGCACTCGAACGCGCTGGCGATCGTCGGCGCCGTCTCGGTGCACTTCGTGATCTACGTGGGGGAGAAGCTCGGCCTGGGCGTGACCACGGCGGCGGCGATGTTCACGCTGATCACCGTCTGCCAGATCTGCGGCCAGGCGGCCGGCGGGTTCCTCGGCGACAGGTTCGACAAGCGCTGGCTCGCCGCCGGCGGCATGGCCCTGCACACGCTGGCGATGCTGGTCCTCGTCGTGGCCGGCTCCGCCGCTGCCGTGGCCGTCGCGGCCGTCCTGCACGGCTTCGCCTGGGGCCTCCGCGGCCCCCTGATGAGCGCGATGCGCGCCGACTACTTCGGCCGCAAGGCGTTCGCCATGGTAATGGGCTACTCGTCGCTGATCATCATGGTCGGCTCGGTGCTGGGGCCGCTGATCGTCGGCCTTCTCACCGACCTCCGCGGCGAGTACGGGCTGGCGTTCCTCGCGCTCGCCGCGGTGGGCGCCGCTGGGGTCGCCGCCTTCCTGCTGCTGCCCCCGGCCCGCAGGGCCGCGCGCGTAGCCTGAGTCGTGGACAGCGACCTCGTCACCGTCCTCGTCGTCCTCGGCGCCGCCCTAGCCCTGTTCGTCTCCGACCGCGTCCGGCTCGACCTCGTGGCCCTGCTCGTGGTCGCGGCGCTGATGCTCACCGGCGTCCTCACCCCGCAGCAGGCCCTGGCCGGCTTCGGCGACCCGCTGGTCGCGATGATCGCCGCGCTCTTCGTCGTCTCGGGCGCGCTGGTCGAGACCGGGCTCGCGGCGTCCGTGGGCTCGTGGATCGCGCGCGTGGCCGGCGGGGGAGAGGCGCGGCTCACGGCGGTGACGATGGCGGCCACGGCGGCCCTGTCGGCCTTCATGAGCTCGACGGGCACGGTGGCGATCATGCTGCCGATCGCCGTGCGCCTGGCCTGGCGCCACCGCGTCAGCCCCAGCAAGCTGCTCCTGCCCGTGGCGTTCGCCGCCCTGATGGGCGGCACGCTGACGATCATCGCCACGCCGCCGAACCTCGTCGCGTCGCAGACGCTGGCCGAGGCCGGCCACGGGCCGCTCGGCTTCTTCGCCCTGGCGCCGGTGGGGCTGGCGATGCTCCTCGTGACGGTCGCGTTCATGCTCACGGTCGGCAGGCGCCTGCTGCCCGCGCGAGCCCCGGCCGAGCCCGTCGCCGACGGGCCCCGCACGCTCGGCCTGGGCGAGCTGGCCGAGCGCTACGGCCTCGCCGACGAGCTGAGGCGGTTCGTGGTGGCGCCGGGCTCGCCGCTGGCGGGGGCCACCCTGGGCGAGCTGCGCTGGCCCGAGCTCCTCGGCGTGCGCGTGATCGCCGTCGACGCCGACCCCGTGCTCGCCGGGCGCGACCCGCACAGGCGGCGGCAGGTGGGCGTGTCGAAGCGCATCGGCCCCTTCACCAGGCTGGAGGCCGGCGACCGGGTGCTCGTGCAGGGGCCGGCGCAGGGCCTCGCCGAGCTCGCGGAGGCCCATGGCCTGGGGTTCGAGAGCGTCGTGCCCGGTGCGGGTCAGGTCGTGCCCTCGAACCTGGTGTTCGCGGAGGTGCTCGTCACCCCGCGCTCGAGCTGGCAGGGCCGGACGCTGGCAGAGCTGCGCTTCCGCGACCGCTACCGCCTCGTCGTGCTGGCCCTGCAGCGGGCCGGCGAGCGCCTCAGCGGCGACCTCTCGCAGGTGCGCCTGCGCTTCGGCGACGTGCTGCTGGTGCGCGGCTTCCCGCAGGCCATCGAGATGCTGAGGCGCGAGCGCGAGGACGCCGTGCTCCTCTCCGAGGCCAGGGACGGCGAGCCGCCCGCCCCCCGAGCCCACAGGGCGCCGCTGGCGGCCGCGATCGTCGCGGCGATGCTGGCGGCGATGGCCCTGGCCCCGCTGCCGCTGGTGGCGACCGTCCTGCTGGGCGTGATCGCCCTGGTCGCGACCGGCTGCATCGACGCCGAGGCCGCGTACCGCAGCGTCCAGTGGCCGACCGTGATCCTCATCGCCGCGATGCTCCCGCTGGCGACGGCGCTCACCGAGACGGGCGGGGTAGACCTGGCGGTCGGCGCCCTCACCGGGCTCCTCGGCGGCGCGGGTCCGCTGGCCGTGCTGGCGGGCGTCTACCTGGTGACGGTGGCGGTGACGCAGTTCCTCACGAACACGACCTCGGCGGTGCTGATGGCGCCGATCGCCCTGCAGGCGGCGCTGGCCCTCGGCGTCTCGCCGGCGCCGCTGCTCGTGGCCGTGGCCCTGGGCGCGTCCTGCGTGTTCATCAACCCCGTGTCCTCCCCGGTCACGACGCTGGTGCTCGGCCCCGGCCACTACCGCTTCCGCGACGTGCCGCGCGTCGGCGTGCCCCTGCAGCTCCTGCTCACCGCGGTCGTGGTGTTGCTCGTGCCCGTAGCGTTCCCGCTCTGAGGCGCAGCGCGCGGAGTGACGCCCGCGTAACGCCCACTGCCGCACCTTGCGGGCAGGAGGACGCATGGGAGCAACGCGCGAGGACCTGCGTGGCGGCGGGGTGTCCCCGGCCGCCGTAGCTCGCGGTGACCGCAGTCGAACGCGGGGCGTCGTCCCGCCGGCGCTGCCGGCCCTTCTGGCCGCGCTGGCGTTCGCGCTCGCGGGCGGGGCGGGGGCCGCGACCATCCACGTCACGACCACTGAGGACGAGCTCGACGCCACGCCGAACGACGCCTGCTCGTTGCGCGAGGCCGTCTACACCGTCAACCACCTGGTGGCGCAGGGCGTCGGCGGCTGCCAGGTCATCGGGACCATCGGAGAGGACGACGAGATAGTCGTTCCGGAGGGCAGGTACGTGCTCACTCGCACCTCGCCCGGGCCGTTCTCCGTCAACGACGGAGCGGGCAACCTCCAGCTCTTCAGGAACGTCGCGATCCGCGGCGCCGGGCCGGGGAGGACCGTCATCGACGGTAGCGGCGCGCTCGTCCTGGGCGCGAACGGGCTCGCGCCCGTCCACTACGGAGGCGTCTTCGAGCTGGTCGAGGACGGGACCGCGGCGATCGAGGGGGTGACGGTCACCGGTGGTCGAGCCAGGTACGGAGGGGGAGGCATCGCGGTGCGCGGCGGCGCCACCCTGAGCCTGACGGAAGTCGAGGTGGCGGGGAACCGCGTCGAGAGAGAGGGCGCCGGCATCTACAGCTTCGGTTGGCTGTACCTCAGGAACGTCACCGTGAGCGACAACTCCGGCGAAGCGGCGGCAGGGGGTCCGCCGTCGAGGGGCGGTGGCGTCTTCTCGAAGTGGCTCATCGACGCCCGGAACGTGACGATCAGCGGCAACGTCGCGTCTCGAGGCGGCGGGCTCTACGTGGAGTCCACGATCGCCGGCTCGGTGCTCGACAGCGTCACGATCACGGACAACGCGGCGCTCGGCGATCCGGGGGCGACCGGGGACACAGCGGGAGGCGTCGAGCTCCGGCCCGTCGCCACCGACCTGCGGATCGTCAACACCATCGTCGCCGGCAACGCGGGCCCCGACCATCCCGACTGCTCCGGGCGCCTCGACTCGCTCGGCCACAACCTCATCGGTGTCGCGAACGCGTGCAGCGGGTTCGGGCCCGACGACATGCTCGGCGCGGCCTCCAGCCCTCTCGACCCCGGGCTGGCGCCGCTGGACCACTACGGCGGCGGCACCAGGACCCACGCTCTGCTACCCGGAAGCCCCGCCGTCGACAGCGGGCCGCCCGCGAACGGGACCGGCTGCCCTGCAGCGGATCAGCGGGGGTTCCCGCGGCCGGAGGACGGCGACGGCGACGGCGCCCGCCGGTGCGACATCGGGGCCTACTAGGGCCCAGCCGACATGAGCGCCGTGGCCAACCTGATGGTGGGCCTGACGCTCGACCCCGTCCCCGTGGGGGCGGGAGGCGCCCTCAGGCACTTCGTGCTCGTGCGCAACGCCGGTCCGGGCCCCGCCGGCGGAGTGGAGTTCCGGCTGAGCCTCCCCGTGGGGTCCGGACCCGTGACCGGCATGCCGGACGGGTGCACGGCGACAGCGACGACGGTGACGTGCGCCGTCGGCGACCTCGACGCCGGGCAGCAGACCGTCCGCGTCATCGAGGCCCGCGCTCCGACCACGCTGGGGGCCGTGATCGCCGAGGTGACGGTCGGCAGCGACTCGGACGACCCGTACGACGGCGACGACTCGGCCCGAGCAACGGCGCTCGTCGTCGGCGCCGACAGCGCGGACCTGAGCCTGGAGATGACGGGACCCGGCGTAGCGTTCGTGGGTGCGGAGATGGAGTTCGAGCTGAGGGCCCGCAACCTCGGCCCCGAAGTGGCCGACGCCTCCACACGTGTCGTCTACTTCGTCCCGTCCAACGCTGCCTTCGTCTCGGCCTCGGCGGGTTGCCAGCGCGTGAACGACATCGTCACCTGCGCGATGCCCGGCCTCGCCCCCGGGGAGGAACGCGTGGTGAGCGTGACCGTCAGGGCGCCGACGAGGCAGGCGCACGTCCTCAGCACCGCGAGCATCCTCGGCGAGCCGGGCAACGACACGCGCCTGGACAACAACACCGACACGGTCACGACGTGGGTCGAGCTCGAGCCCCCGACGGCCGACCTCTTCGTCCAGAAGCTCGGGCCCGCCACCGCGCAGTCCGGCCGGCAGGCCACCTACAACCTCGTCGTCCACAACAACGGCCCCGACGCCGCCGAGTCGGTGCGGGTCACCGACCTGCTCCCGAACGGCGTGAGCGTCGCATCCCTGCCCGAGGAGTGCACGGCATCGGGACCCGTGGTGACCTGCGACCTGGGGAGGATGGAGCCCTTCGGCACGACCCGCCAGATCAGCCTCGTGGCGACGCTCCCCACGGAGCCGGGACCCGTGACGAACCACGCGGAGGTCCGGGACCTCGGCGGCCCCGTCGACCCGTTCCCGGCGAACGACTCCTCGCTCGTCACGACGAACGTCACCGCCGAGCCGCCTCCGTCCGGCGCCGACCTGGCGATGTCGAAGGCCGGCCCGGCGCTGGTGCGCCCTGGGGCGGGGTTCTCGTACTCGCTGGTGGTCACGAACAACGGGCTGGACGACGCCACCGGCGTGGTCGTGACCGACCCGCTCCCGGCGGGCGTGGAGGTCGAGAGCGTCTCGGACGGCTGCACGCGGTCCGGTGAGACCGTGACGTGCGCCGCGTCGAGCCTCGGCGCGGGGGAGGCGGCGGCGTTCACGATCGACGTCACGGCGCCCGACGACGAGGGCGAGCTCGTCAACACCGCGCAGGTCTCGAGCGGCACCCTCGACGCGGTGCCCGGCAACGACTCCGCCACTGTTACCACGCTGGTCTCGGCGACCGCGCCCGTCGCGCCCACGCTGCGGTTCGCCGTCCACCCGGGCGCCGAGGCCAAGACCTCAGCGAGGGCGGGAGAGGCGGGCGTGACGGCGCTCAGGTTCACGGCCGAGGCGAGCGGCGACGAGGTCGTGGCGGTGACGACGCTCCTGCTCAGCGTCGACGGCGAGGGCGGCGCCGCGAGCATCGAGAGCGTGCGCCTCTACTACGACGCGGACGACGACGGGGTCCCCGAGGACGGGCCGTTGGCGACCGGGGAGTTCCAGGAAGGGACGTCGACCCTGGTGCTGACGCTCGCGGACACGCACGGCTCCACGGTCCCCGCCGGCGGCACGAACGGCTACCTCGTGATGGTGGACCTGGCGCCGTCGGCGGCGGAGAGGGCCGCGGCGCTGGCGGCGCTGGCCGCGGTCGCGCTCGCACCCTTCGGGGCCGTGCGCCGGCGTCGCGGCGGTACGGCCGTCCTCGCCGCGCTCGCCCTCGCGCTGGGCCTGGCCGCGTGCGTCGCCCAGCGGCCGCCGGTCGACACCGAGGAGACCTACCGCCTGGTGCTGGAGGACGCCCAGGCCTTCGGGCTGCAGTCGGGGCTCACCGCCCAGGTGACGGCGCGCGGCCGCCGGTGAGCGTGCTGGTGCCGCTGAAGGGCGCGCCGGCTGGCCTGGAGTTCAGGCTGCGGCGCCTCCTGGCCAACCTCGACGAGGCCGACCAGCTGGTCCTGGCGATGGAGACCGAGGACGACCCGGCGCACGCGGTCGCCAGGGCCCTCCAGGAGGGTCATCCCGACCGCGACGTCACGGTGGTGCTCTCGGGCCCCGCCGGCGAACGGATGGGCAAGCAGCACAACCTCGCCGCCGCGCTCCCTCACGCCAGGCACGAGGTCCTGGCGTTCGCAGACGACGACGTCCACGTCGAACGCGCGCACCTCGAGGAAGGGGCGGCCGTGCTGCAGCACGTGGGCGTGCCCACGGGCCAGGCGCTTGGCGCCGCCTTCGCCGTCCCGTACTACGGCGCCGGCGGCGGCCCGCTCGGCGGGGACCTCGTCGCCGCCTACACGAACCACGGCTTCGCGCCGAACATGGCGTCGCTGGCGCTGCGGTCGCCGCCGCGGTTCATCATCGGCGGCTTCTGGATGACGACGCGCGAGGCCCTGGAGGCGATCGGGGGCCTCGAGCCGTTCACCGCCACGGTCAGCGACGACGCCGCGATCGGCCGCGCCTTCCACGGCGCCGGCCGGCGCAACGTGATGCTGAGCGCGCCGGTGCGCCTCGAGCGCGAGCGGCTGGACCTGGAGGGGGGCGTGGAGCACGTCCTGAAGTGGCTGACGCTGCTGCGGGCGGAGGGCCTGGGCGTGCTCCTGGCCTGCTACGTGACCTGGCACCCGCTCGCCACGTGGCTCCTCACCGCGCTCGTGGCGGTCGCGGCGCCCGGCGTGCCGGACCGCCTCGCGCTCCTCGCGTTCGTCGTCGTCGCCGCGTCGAGGGCGCTGGCCGTCTTCACGCTCGACGGCCTCGTCTACGGCCTGCAGCCGGTCGGGCGCTACCTGCCGATGCAGCTCGTGTACGAGGCGCTGCTGGCGCCGGCCCTCTTCCTCGTCGCCGCCTTCCGCCGCGAGGTCGTGTGGAGGGGGCGGCGGTACCGATTGCGCCCGGGAGGGTCCATAGCCGAGGCGGGTTAGTCGGTCTGGTCCGCGGGCGCCGTGCTCGAGGCGCGACCCGGTTCAGAGTCGTGTGATCCTCCAGGCGTTACGGTCGTCAGGACCTAGCGACCTTCGGGGGACCCGGTGAACCACCACGTCTACTTCTACGACGCGTTCGAGGAGAGCCTGCAGAAGCTGACGCAGGCGGAGCGCGGCGCTGTCATGACGACCATCCTCGAGCTCTCCAACGACCCGAGCCGGCCGGGTCTGAACGTCCATCGAGTCGGTCACCACGAGACGCGTTGCTGGTCGGCGCGAGTGAACGACGACATCCGGCTGATCTTCTTCCGCGAGGGCAAGACGATCGTTCCCGCCTACGTCGCCCATCACGACGCGGCCTACGAGTGGGCCGAGGGCAAGGCGCTGGACGTGCATCCCGACACCGGAGCGGCACAGATCGTCATCACGGGGGTACGACACGAGGAGGTCGTCGTCACGGTCAAGCGCCACGAGGAGCACGACCCGTTCGCCGAGAGGCCGTTCAAGGACCTGAGCGAGGAGGAGCTCCTGCGGTACGGGACGCCTCGGTCATGGATCGAGGCGGTTCGTGCGGCTACCCTCCAGGAGTTCGTGGAGGAGATCGGCGACAAGCTGCCTGCCGAGTCCCGGGAGTTCCTCTGGACGGTGGCCTGCGGCGAGACGCCGCCGCCACCGCCACCGCGCTCCAAGAACCCGTTCACCCACCCAGACGCCAAGCGCCGCTTCCGCCTCGTGGGGTCGGACGAGGAGTTGAAGCGCGCCCTCGCGCTCGAGTGGGAGCAGTGGATGGTCTACCTGCACCCCACGCAGCGGGACGCGGCGGACCGTGACTTCGCTGGACCGGCGCGGGTGACCGGTGGGCCGGGTACCGGGAAGTCGGTGGTAGCGGTGCACCGCGCTGCCCGTCTCGCGCGCCAGGGCCGAGGCCGGGTGCTGCTCACGAGCTTCTCGAGGACCCTGGCGCTCCACCTGGCGCAGATGGTCGACAAGCTGATGGCGGGCGACCCCGCTAGGGAGCGTATCGACGTCGCCCACCTGCACCAGATCGCCGTGGAGCGCCTCAGGTCCGCTCGCGCCGCGGAGATCAGGTTCGCCGACGCCCCGACCATCGGTAAGGCCGCGAAGGCGGCGGCCGAGGCTGCGGGCGCGAGGTGGGTGACGCCCGCGTTCGCGGAGGCGGAGTGGAACATGGTCGTGGACCCGTACGGGGTCGCCTCGTGGGACGAGTACGCCCTGGTAGACCGGGCGGCACGGGGGACCCCGCTGAACAGGGCTCAGCGCCTCGCCGCGTGGCGCGCGATGGAGGCGATGCGCGAGACGCTTCGAGCACAGGGACTGACGACCTGGTCACAGGTCTGCTGGGACGTGGTGGACCTGCTCGACGGGTCGGGAGAGCGCCCGTACGCGCACGTGATCGCCGACGAGGTCCAGGACTTCGGTCCCGCCGAGCTCAGGCTCCTGCGCGCGCTGGCACGGCCCGGAGAGAACGACGTGTTCCTGGCGTCCGACGCGAACCAGCGGATCTTCAAGCCGTACACCCCGCTGGCGCGCGCGGGCCTAGAGGTCCGTGGGCGGACCATCTGCCTGCGAGTGAACTACCGCATGACGGAGCAGATACGCCGCCAGGCCGAGGAGGTCATCGGCGCCAAGGAGGACGCCGACGAGGTCACCGCCCCCTCGGTCTCGCTCCTGCACGGTGAGGAACCCGAGGTGGCCGTGTTCGGCACCGTGAAGGAGGAGATCGCTGCCGTCGCCGCCTGGCTGAGGAAGCTGGTGAGCAACGGCTACCGCCCGGGCGAGATCGCCGTGTTCGCCCGGAAGAAGGACATCCTCAAGAACCGTGCGCACCCTGCCGTGAAGGCCGCGAACCTCGAGAGCCTCGACCTCGAGTCCGAGGAGCCGACCTCGTCGAGCCGCGTGACCGTGGGCACGATGCACCGCAGCAAGGGCCTCCAGTACCGGGCCGTGGCGGTCATGGGCGTGGAGGACCGCACCGTGCCCCTCGACTCGGTCCGTCAGAAGCAGCCGGACGAGGCGGCGGAGCGCGCGTTCATCGAGATGGAGCGCAACCTCCTCTACGTGGCCTGCTCGAGGGCTAGGGAGCGACTGCTCGTGACCGGCGTCGGCAGGCGCTCTAGGTTCCTCGGCTAGGCCCTCCGGTACCTCGCCACGACGTCCGGGTCCGGCTCGAAGCCGATGCCCGGCCCCTCGGGGACGGCGACCAGGCCGCCGGGCATCACCTCGAGCGGCGCGACCCAGGCGTCGGGCCGCACGTAGAGCCACTCGAGCTGGCGGACGTGCGGCAGCGCGGCGGCCAGGTGCAGGCTGGCGAAGAGGCCGGGGCCGAAGTACGGGCAGTGCGGCAGGAGGTCGACGCCCGCGGTCTGGCACATCTCCGCCACCGCGACGAACTCGGTCACGCCGCCGACCTTCGTGACGCTCGGCTGCGCCGCGTCGACCGCGTGGGCCTCGAGCGCGTCCCGGAACTGCACCGCGGTGCACCAGTTCTCGCCGGCGGCGATCGGGATGCCGCGGCCGCGCAGCGCGGCCAGGTCGGCGTAGCCCTCGGGCGGGAAGGTGGGCTCCTCGAGCCAGCTCGCGCCCAGCTCGATCAGCCGCGGCAGGTGCTCCTCGGCGCGGCCCAGGCTCCAGTTGCAGTTCACGTCCACCGAGATGGGCACGCCGTCGCCGACCGCGCGGCGGCAGGCCTCGATGTCGTGGAGCTCGGTCTCGTGGAGCTTCAGGTCGGTGAAGCCGTCCGCCAGCGCCTCCTGGCAGACCCGCGGGGCGACCTCGGCGTCGCCGTAGCGCACTAGGCTGGCGTAGAAGCTCACGGGCTCGGCCCTCGACCCGGGGGCGAGCAGCTCGTGCAGGGGCACGCCCTCGCGCTTGGCCAGGAGGTCCCACAGCGCTATGTCGACGCCCGAGATCGCGAACATCGTGACGCCGTAGCGGCCGAAGAGGTGGAGCCGCTGCTGCGCCGTGCGGTTCCAGGCGGCCACGTCGTCCACCTCGGCGCCGACGAGCAGCGGGGCGATCGTGCGGTCGACGACGGCCTTCGTGGCGTCGGTGACGAAGTAGCCGAAGCCCTCGCCCCAGCCGACGTTGCCGCGGTCGTCCTCGACCCGCACGAGCATCATCTCGAGCTCGTCCCACACCGTCGGGCCGATGCCCTCGCCGCGGCCGCCGTCCTCGAACGGGACGTCGACGATCATCGTCTCGACCTTCGCGATCCTCATCGGTCCTCCCATCGAGGCGCCAGGTCGTAGGCGGCGTAGGCGCCGCCGACGAAGCCGCCTCCAGGTCCCTCGGGCAGGTCGTCCGGGGAGGCGAACCCCGGCGCCAGGTTGTCGACGGCGCGGTCGAGCGGCCGGTAGCCGAGCCGCCGGGCGCGCTCGTTCGCGAAGAGCGGGTCGGGGCACTCGGAGACGCCGTAGACGACGTCGCACACCACGTCGGGGTGCGTGAGGCCGATCGTCACGAGCTGCGCCAGGTCGCGGGCGCTGGTCCAGAGGCGCAGCACGCGCCGGTCCGTCACGTGGGGGTCGGCGTTGCCGATGCGGACGATGAGCGTGCGGATGCCGTGACGCCGGGCGTAGGTGCGGCAGGCGAGCTCCCCGAACGCCTTGCCGAGGCCGTAGACGCCGTCGGGAGCGAGCTCGGCGTCGTCGCCCGGGAACGCGCCGGTCCCGTACAGGCCGAGGACGTGGTGGCTGCTGGCGTAGACGAGCCGCCTCACGCCGTGACGCCGCATCGCGTCGAGCACGTTCATCGTCCCGACGAAGTTCGTGGGCAGCGAGGCGTCGAAGGTGAGGTGGAGGCCGTGGGCGGTGGCGAGGTGCAGCACGGCGTCGACCCCCCGCGCGGCGGCGGACACGCCCTCGAGGTCGGCCAGGTCGCCGGTCACGACGCTCTCCCCGGGCTGCGGGTCGGGGACGGGGACGCGGTCGTGGAGGCGCAGGTCGAAGCGTTCGCGCAGGTGGGGCCTCAGCGCCGTGCCGACGCGGCCCGCCGCGCCGGTGACCAGCACCAGGGGCCGCGCCGCGGCGGTCACCGCCCGGCCTCGCCCGAGCGCGGCCGGCCGTCGCGGGAACCGCGTCCCCGACGCGCGTTGACGCCGCCTCCGGCGCCGCGTAGGCTGCGCTTCGAGCAGGCACGAAGCCTCCGCCTCGCGACGGCACCCGCGTCACCGGGTGCGAAGGGAAGGGGCACCTTGGACGTCAGACCGATCGACGAGCGTCGGCGACGCGAGATGATCGCCACGGTGAGAGCGTACTTCGACGCCTGCAACGCCGCCAGCCGCGAGCGGTTCGCCGAGGTCCTGGCCGAGGACTGCGTGCACTACTTCCCGCCCGGCGTAGGCGGGCCGTACCGCGGGCGCGACGCGATCGCCGACCTGTGGATCGGGTTCGTGAAGCGCGTGGGCTCGCGCTGGACGATCGACAGGGTCGTCTGCGACGGCGAGCAGCTCTGCATCGAGTGGACGCACTTCAAGCCCGGCGTGGACGAGCACATCCGCGGGTCGGAGTGGTACGAGTTCGGTACCGACGGCAAGATCACGGCGATCTGGGCGCACTACGCGTCGCCGCGCGACCCCTCGCTGCCGGCGAACGAGCTCGAGGGGTTCCCCTACGGCGAGCGCGGCTACCCGCTCGAGGCGCCGCGCCTGAGCGTCGAGACCGACGTCGAGCGCCGCCGCAACCTGGCGGCGGAGGGGGCGGCGTGAGGCTACGCGCTCGCGCCCGCTGCGGGGCGGCGTCGTGACGCCCGACATCGGCCCGCTAGCGTCGTGGTCGTCCCGCGTCACCTCGCGCGCGACGTGGCCAGGGAGGCGCACGTCAAGGAGCGCGAGGAGGCCTGGATCGAGGAGCAGGTCCTCGCCGGCGCCCCTGTGAAGGGCACCTACCCGATGAGCCCCGAGACGCGCGAGCGCTACGAGCGGGAGAGGCGCGAGGCGGGGGAGGGCTGAGGAGCCGGCCGCTGCCGGCGGACCGCGTCGGCTACACCCCCGAGAACGCCGAGAACCCGCCGTCTACCGGCACCACGACGCCGGTGACGAAGCGGCTGGCGTCGCTGAGGAGCCAGAGCAGGGCGCCGAGGAGCTCCTCGGCCTCGCCGAAGCGGCCCATTGGCGTGTTGTCGATGATCGTGCGGCCGCGCGGCGTGAGCGTGCCGTCGGGCTCGAAGAGCAGCGAGCGGTTCTGCTCGCCGACGAAGAAGCCCGGCGCGATGGCGTTCACGCGGATGCCCGGCCCGTGCCTCTTCGCCAGCGTCACGGCCAGCCAGCGCGTGAGGTTCTCGACGGCCGCCTTGGCGGCCGAGTAGCCGGCCACGCGCGTGATGGCCCTGTCGGCGGCCATCGAGGAGACGTTCACGATCGCACCGCGGCCGCGCTCCACCATCGGCGCGAGGAAGACCTGCGTGGGCAGGAGCGTGCCGAAGAAGTTCAGGTCCATGACCTGGCGCATCGCCGTCTCGTCGAGGTCGAGCACCGACTGGTCGGGCCTGAGCGTGGCGCCCGGCTGGTTGCCGCCGGCGGCGTTCACGAGCAGGTCGACGGAGCCCCACTCGCGCAGCAGGCCGTCGCGGACTCGCTCCAAGGCGCTGGGGTCGAGGACGTCGGCGGGGGTCGCCAGCGCCTCGCCGCCGGCTTCGCGGATCGCGGCGGCCAGCTCCTCGGCCACGTCGGCGCGGCGCCCCAGCACCGCCACGCGCGCGCCGGCGGCCGCGATGCCCCTCGCCATCACGCCGCCGAGCACGCCGGTGGCGCCGGTCACGACGCAGACCTTCCCCTCGAGCCCGAAGTCGGGACGGTAGGCAGCCAGGCCGTCCCGGCCAGCTAGCGTCTCAGTGCCGTTCATCGCCTTCTCTCTCCTCCAAGCGCGGTGCCGCCCCGGGACCGACCGGGGCGAAGCGGAACATGCCGTACTCGGCCTCGTAAAGGGTGGCGTCGCCGGTGTCGCGCGCCACGCGCCACATCTCGGCGGCGAGCTCCCGCAGGACCGGCGCCGTCTCGGGCCGGCGCGCGAGGTTCACGAGCTCGTGCGGGTCGGCCTCGAGGTCGTAGAGCTCGTCCTCGTCGAAGCCGTTGAACACGTACTTGTACCGGCCGCGCCACACGATGCGCTGCGTGTAGCGCAGGCGCTGGCCGTGGAACTCGGCGTAGGCGAGGCCGTCGGGGACAGGTGCGCAAGGGGCCGCGGCAGCGCCGCCCCCTGGCTCCTCGGCTCGCGGCGCCGCGCCGAGGCGTCTCGCGACGTCGCCCCCTGCCTGCGCGGCGCCCTGGGCCGGTGCGGCGCGCGGCGCCCGCCTCCCGTCCGCCGCGTCTGTCAGCAGCCGCGCGCTCAGGTCCCGCCCGTGACCGCCGATGTCCTCGCCGAGGAGCAGGCTCACCAGCGTCCGTCCGACGTCGACGAGGCTCACGGGCTCCTCGACGACCGTGCCGCCAGCGATGCCCGGCCCGCGCACGACGAGCGGCACGCGGTAGGCCTCCTCGAACGGAGCGACGCCCTTCAGGAACAGGCCGTGCGCGCCGAGGTAGTCGCCGTGGTCGGAGGTGAAGACCACGTAGGTGGCGTCGCGTTCCCGGCCCCCGCCTATGCGCGCGAGCAGGCGGCCGAACTGGTCGTCCACGCCGGAGCAGGCGGCGTAGTAGCAGGCGATCGCCTCCCTGACCTGCGCCTCGGACAGGCCGCGCCACGTGGCCGCGATGCGCCGGTACACGGCCGGGCGGTCCGTCAGAGGGTCGTCCCAGGACGCGGGCAGCTCGATGTCCGCGGGGTCGTAGCGCTCGTAGAGCTCCCGGGGCACGACGTAGGGGTCGTGCGGGGCCTCGGTGCTGACGAAGAGGGCCCAGGGGCCGTCCCCGGCCCCCTCCAGGAACGCCAGGGCGCGGTCGACGAGGTGGGCCTCGCGCGTCGCGGAGGCGGGCTCGTCGGTCACCCCCGCCAGCAGGAACGGCCTGTAGCCGGGCTGCTCGACCTCGACGCGCGGCTCGAGCGGGCCCCGGTGCGAGACCAGGCCCTTGAGCCGCAGGTCGACCTCGTACTCGTCCACGCCGAAGCGCTCGAGCTCGTCCGAGCGCTCGACGTGCCACTTCCCGAAGTAGCCGACCCTGTAGCCGCCGGCCTTCAGCCGCGAGGTCCAGAGCTCCACGCCCGGCGCCAGGTCGGCCTGCGTGGGGGGCACCGCGTGCGTGACGTCGGTGATGCCGTGGGCGTGCGGCAGCAGGCCGGTTAGGAGGCTCGCCCGCGTGGGCGAGCAGACCGGGTTCGGGGCGTAGCAGCGCGCGAAGCTGGCGCCCTCGCGCGCCAGCCTCTGGAGGTTCGGCGTGAGGCACGGCCCGCCTTGGGCGATCGTGTCCGCCCGCTGCTGGTCGGTGATCAGGAAGAGCAGGTTCGGGCGGCGTGTCACGGCGCGGCGCCTCCGGTCTCCCGGACGCCGGCGGAGCGGCCGAGCGGGAGCGTCCGGCTCACGGCGCGGCGCCCCCGACCGCGGCCGCCGCGGCGCGCCGCAGCAGACCGCTCGCGCGGTAGCCGAGCCAGGCAGCCTGCGCGAGCATGGCGACCGTCAGGCCGACGACGCCCACGTAGAGGCCCGTGACCGCGCCCCAGGCCGCGCCGGCGACCTCCTCCGGCACGCCCATCACGCCGCGCACGAGCACGTCGTAGAGGGGCGTCAGCGCGACGAGGCCGTGCGCCAGCGTCAGGGCGGCGAGGATCGCGGCGCCGTAGCGCGCCAGCGCCGCGAACGAGGCGCGGTCGCGCGCCAGCGCCGTGGCGGCCGGGAGCAGTGACGTCGAGGGCGCCTGCACCAGCGTCGAGACGGCGAACACCACGCCCCAGGCCGCGAGCTGCACGGTGGGGTCGGGCATGCGCGCGACGATCGCCGAGAACACGCTGAGCTCGGCCGTCATCAGCATCCACCCGCCCGCCAGCGGCCACCACTGGCGCAGCGTGGCGCCGACGGTCAGCGGCGGCTCGACGTGCGCGGGCGGAGCGTCCTCGTCCCCGGCACGGGCGTCCCCCGCCGGCGCCGCGGCGCTCCTCGCCCCCGCGTCCCGTGGACCTACGCTCAGCGCGTCACCTCGCCGAGGTCCCAGCCGTTGGCCTCGCACACCGCCCGCACGTGGGAGTCCCAGGTCGGCTCGTGCGAGGGCCGTCCGCCGGGGAAGCAGTCGATCACCAGGTAGCGCAGCGGCTCGTCGCCCACGCAGGGCACGCGGTGCAGCGTCCCGGGCGGGATGCGCACGAGGTCGCCCGGCTCGAGCGGGCCCATGTCCCGCGCGTCGGGGCCGATCTCGAGCCGGCCGCGCCCGGAGAGCACGTAGAAGACCTGTTCGGTGTCGGGGTGCTGGTGCAGGGGCGGCGACTCGCCCGGCTCCATCACCGTGATGAACGCCTCGCTGGCCACGGCCTCGGCGCGGTCCATCACCAGCAGGTTCGCGTGGGTGGGGAAGCGGTAGCGCTTGGTCTCCCTGGTCGAGAAGACGTACCTCACGCCGTCCCCCCGGGCGCGCCGGCGGCCAGGAGGTCCCGTACGCGGGCGGACGAGTCCATGTCGAGGTAGAGCTTGGCGTGGTCGACGGTGCGCAGCACCGAGCCCGGGCGGTCCTCCGAGACGGGCAGCGTGAGGCAGGCGTGCACGGCGTTCGCCTTGCGCGCCTCGGGGACGATGCAGAGCATCCGCTTCGCGGCCAGCAGCGCCGGCACGGTGAGGGTGATCGCGTGCGTCGGCACCTCGTCGAGCGCGGCGAAGTGCCCCTCGCCCACCTGCTGCCTGCGGCTGGCCTCGTCGAGCTTCACCGCCTTCACCCACACGGGGTCGCGGAAGTCGGCGTAGGGCGGGTCGTTGAAGGCCAGGTGACCGTTCTCCCCGTAGCCGAGGGCGACGGCGTCGGCGGGGTGCCGCCTGAGCAGCCGCTCGTACTCGGCGCAGGTCTCGGCGACGCGCTCCCTGTCGCCGGAGATGGGGAAGAAGCGCACGCCGGGCAGGTGGTCGACGACGTGCTCGCGCAGGAAGCGCGGGAAGCTCGCCCGGTGGCCCGGGTCGATGCCGACGTACTCGTCCATGTGGAAGACGTTCACCGCCGACCAGTCGATGCCGGTCTGCGCCCGCAGCGCGCGCAGGAACGCGAGCTGCGAGTTGCCCGTGGCGAGGATCACGTTGGCGTGGCCCTTCTCCGCGATCGCCTCGCGCAGGAGCTGCGCCATGTCGTGGGCCGCGGCAGCGCCGAGGGCCTCCTCGCTCTCGTAGACCTCGACCGGCAGCCTGTCGACGAGCGCCCTCGTCACCGGTTCGACCCTCTGAGTCACGCCTCTCACTCCTCCTCGGCGCCGCGGACCTCCGCGGCGGTCATGGCTGCGCTCGTGGCGGCGCCCGCGTGCGCTCGGGGCGCGGACCCGGCGCCGGTCCCGCCCGCGGTGCCCTCGCGGGCCCAGACCGTCCGCCCGGCGACGACGGTCCTGAGCGGCTCGAGCTCCGGTGAGTACACGGCCAGGTCGGCGTCCTTGCCGGGGGTCAGGCTACCCTTCGCGCCGTCCGCGCCGATCACGCGCGCCGGGTTCAGGCTCGCCGCCTTCACGGCCTCGTGCAGCGGGAAGCCCGCCTCGCGCGTCAGCACGCGCAGCATGCCGTCGAGCAGCGTGCTGCTGCCGGCGAACGCGGTGCCGTCCGGCATCATGCCCACGCCGTCGCGCACGACGTAGCGCATCTCGCCCATGGTGAACCCGGAGCCCTCGGGCAGGCCGGCGCCGCTGGTCGCGTCGGAGACGACGCAGAGCCTGTCGGGTCCGAGGGCGCGCCGCGCCAGCCGGAGCAGCGTCGGCGGCAGGTGCTTGCCGTCGGCGATCACCTCGCCCGTGAGCGTGTCCGACGCCAGCGACGCCTCGAGCATGCCGGGCACGCGCCAGGGCCCGCGCCGGTAGGTGGTGGACATCCCGCTCCACAGGTGGATCACGTGCGACAGGCCGCGCTCGACGCACCTCTGAACTTCCTCGTCGGTGCCGTTCGAGTGGCCGCCGGCGGCGACGATGCCCAGGGAGACGAGCCGCTCGGTGAGCTCGAGGGCCCCGGGCAGCTCCGGCGCGAAGCTGACGATGCGTATGGCGTCGGCGTGCTCCAGCAGCTCGTCCACCGAGCCGTCGTCGGGCGTGCGCAGGTTCGCCGGGTCCTGCGCGCCGGCCTGGGCCGGGGAGAAGTAGGGGCCCTCGACGTGCGCGCCCAGCACGCGGGCGCCGTCGTGCTCCGCGTCCATCCACCGCCGCGTCGTCTCGAGCGCGCGCAGGATGTCCGGGAAGGGCGCGGTGGAGGTCGTCGGCAGCACGGCGGTGACGCCGCGCCGCGCCTGCTCGGCGAGGACCACGCGGAACGCCTCGTCGTCGCCGTCCAGGAACGAGCGCCCGAGGGCGCCGTGGGTGTGGATGTCGACGAGCCCCGGCAGCAGGTAGGCGCCGGCGAGCTCCTCCCTGGCGGCGGACGAGGGCACCTCGCCCTCCCTGACCACGGCGACGATCCGCGCCCCGCGCGTGAGCAGCGCGTGGCCCTCCAGGACGGCGTGCGGCAGCACGAGCCGGCCGCCGACCCAGGCGACGAGCGGGCCGTCGGCGGCGGCATGCAGCGAGCTCATGACCTCACCTCCAGCGACGGGCGGGAGCGCCCCGCCGCGCGCCCCGCGGCTCCGCGCGCAGGCCTCGCCGTCACGCCACCCTCTCCAGGTCGTCGATGCCGGGGAGCGTGAGCTCCTCGGCGCGGTGGCAGGCGACGCGGTGGCCCGGGGCGACCTCGCGCAGCGCGGGCGTCTCGGCGCGGCAGACGTCGGTGGCGAACGGGCAGCGCGGGTGGAAGTAGCAGCCCTTGGGCGGGTCCGCCGGGTTCGCGACCTCGCCGGGCAGGCCCTTCAGGGCCGAGCGCTTGTCGGGGTCGGGCACGGGCACGGCCTGCATCAGCGCCGAGGTGTAGGGGTGCTTCGGCCGGTGGAACAGCTCCTCGGTGGGCGCCAGCTCGACGATCTTCCCCACGTACATGACGGCCACGCGGTGGCTGATGTGCTTGACGATGCTCAGGTCGTGCGCCACGAACAGGTAGGAGAGGTTCAGGCGCCGCTGCAGGTCTAAGAGCAGGTTGAGGATCTGCGCCTGCACCGAGACGTCCAGCGCCGAGACGGCCTCGTCGGCGATCACCAGGCGCGGCTCGAGCGCCAGGGCCCTGGCGATCACCACGCGCTGGCGCTGCCCGCCGCTGAACGCGTGCGGGTAGCGGTGCATGTACTCGGGGCGCAGACCCACCAGGTGCAGCAGCTCGGCGACGCGCTCCATGCGCTTGCGGCGGTCCTTCACGCCGTGCACGAGGAGCGGCTCGCCGATGATGTCGAGCAGGTTCATCCGCGGGTTCAGCGAGCCGAACGGGTCCTGGAACACGAGCTGCATCTGGCTGCGCAGCGGCCTGAGCTCCGGTTCGGGGAGCCTCGCGACGTCGACGACGCGCCCGTCGGGCAGGCGGAACAGCACCTCGCCCGACGTCGGGTCGACGGCGCGCAGCACGCACTTCGCCGTCGTGGTCTTGCCGCAGCCGCTCTCGCCCACCAGGCTGAGGATCTCGCCGTCGCGGACCTGGAACGAGACGTCGTCGACGGCCCTGACGTGCCCCACCACGCGGCGGAACGGCCCGCGCCGGACCGGGTAGTGCTTGCGGAGCTCCCGGACTTCCAGGAGGGGCGCCACCTCCTCAGGCATCGTGCCCGACCTCCTCGGCGACGTCGTGGTGGAGGAAGCAGGCGACGGGAGCGCCGCCGTCCGGCGAGTGCAGCGCCGGCGTGCGCACGTCGCACCTGCCCGGCATGAAGTCGGGGCAGCGCGGGTGGAAG
>Ga0207872_100210_pt1 | contig 47652 bp, 36 predicted proteins | sample Passage260B_FD_187372 | JGI IMG/M metagenome (GOLD analysis project Ga0207872, IMG submission 187372) | Cellulose adapted compost microbial communities from Newby Island Compost Facility, Milpitas, CA, USA - Passage2 60B (SPAdes) (version 2) ...
GGGCCCGAGGCGCGGGCCGGGAGCAGCGGGCCCGGCGCCCGGGTGCGCCGCCCGGCGTCCCGGCGCGTCCTTCCGGCGCCTCGGGGCGCCGGCTCGCCTAGAAGTGGTCGTTGTGCGGCTTGAAGACGGGGTGGCCGGCGAGCGGCGTCGAGAGCTTGGTCAGCGCGTCCAGCGAGCCCTCGGCGCGCCCGTCGGCCAGCAGCGACGCCGGCGCCGCGGAGCCGGTGAGGAGCGCCGCCAGCGCAGCGATGGAGAGGCGGGCCTCGGGCTCAGCGCCCGCGGCGCGGGTCACGCGCGCGCCCTCGGCGCCCGTCTCGACGACGAACGTGCCGTCGTTCCAGGGGCAGTCGGGGTCGGAGACGCCGAGGACGACCCTGTCGTCGGCGGGCCACGGCAGGCCGCCCAGGGCCGCGGCCAGGTCGACCACGCGCACCTGCAGCTCGGGCGAGCGGACGGTGTGGTACGCGGCCCAGTGGGCGGCGACCTGGTCGCCCGGCGGCAGGTGGAGCCTCACCGCGTCGGCCTGGCCCTCGAAGCTCGCCAGCAGCGCCAGGACGCGGCGCCTGCCCGCGGGCGAGGAGTAGGCCAGGTCGCGCACCACCAGCACGGTGCGCCCTTCGGGCCGCCCGTCCTCGTCCTTGACCGTCAGCACCGCGTAGGCGTCGTCGGCCACGTAGGCGACGTGTGTCACGTCCCCGTAGGGCCGCCTGAAGGTCCAGTCCCAGTAGGGCTTGAGGCCGTCCTCGCGCGTGAGCGCGAACGAGAAACGGCGGGCCCAGGGCGCGAAGACCCGGGCCAGCGCCGGCGCCGCCTCGGGGCCGGCCGGCTCCGCCACGAGGCCGCCCTCCCACGTCGCGCCGCGCGCCGCGGCCTTCAGGCGCGGCAGCGGGAGCTCGAGCGTGTGCCCGTTGGGCACCGTCTGGTAGCCCAGGCGCGCGTAGAAGGTCGGGTCGAACGGGTGCTCGGTGCTCCAGCCCACGCCGCGCTCGCGCAGGTCCTCGAACCAGCGCCTGAGGCCCCTCGCGACCAGGCCCAGCCGTCTCGCCTCCGGAGCGGTGGCCACGCCGCTCAGCCCGCCGACGGTCACCCGGCGGCCGGCCACGTAGGCCTCGAACGGGATCATGATCGACATGCTCCTGAGGCGCCCGCCGGAGAAGGCCCCGAGGGAGTAGGGGAGCCGCCAGGTCACGCTGGCGAGGTAGCCCTCCCTGTCGCCGAACTGCCCGAAGGCGATGGCGCGCAGCCGCAGCACCTGGTCGATGTCGTCCTCGGTGAGGGGTCTGAACTCTACGTCCACGTTCGCTCCGGGCCGCTCCGCGGGCCACGCTCCGCGCGTCGCCGCTCCGCCGGGCGGCTCACCTGGACTCGGCGAAGGGCAGGGGGATCGCGCGCTCGGCGACGGTCCTGAGGACCATCGTCGTCTCGGTCCGCTCGACGCCCTCGAGCATGAACAGCCTGTCGAGGAACTCGTCCAGCTCGGCCGTCGAGCGCGCCCTGACCTTGGCCATGAACGAGTAGACGCCGGCCACGGCGTAGAGCGCCTCGACCTCGGGCAGGGCCTCGAGCCGCGCCACGAGGTCGCGCGCGGGCGTGCGCGGCTGCGGCGCGATCATCACGAAGGCGGTCACGTGCAGCCCGAGTGCCTCGGGGTCCAGAACGGCGCGGAAGCCGCGGATCACGCCCGCCTGCTCGAGCTTGCGCACGCGCTCGCCGACCGCCGGCGCCGACAGGCCGACGACCTTCGCGATGCTGGCGTGGCTGGCACGACCGTCCTCGCGGAGGATCTCGATGATGCGCCTGTCAACGGCGTCGAAGCGCATGCCGAGCGCGAATCTAGCACGCCGGGGGTCGCGGGCGGCCCCTGATATCGTGGCCGCGTGCGGCTCTTGTTCGTCGGCGACGTCTTCGCCACCCCGGGCATGGTCGCGGCGACCGCGTTCATCGCCGAGCGCCGCGAGGAGTTCGACCTCGTGATCGTCAACGGCGAGAACGCGGCCGGCGGCTTCGGCATCACGCGGCGGCACTTCGAGCAGCTGGTCGGGGCCGGCGCCGACGTCGTCACCCTCGGCAACCACGCCTTCGACCAGGCCGACGCCCTGGCCCTGCTCGAGGAGACGCCGCGCCTGCTGCGCCCCGCGAACCTGCCCGTGGGCACGCCGGGCGTGGGCTCGCACGTCTTCCCCTCGCGTGACGGCGGGCGCGTCGCGGTGGTGCAGGTGATGGGCCGGGTCTTCATGGAGCCCATCGACGACCCCTTCAGGGCCGTCGACGAGGCGCTGGAGCGCGTGCCGGCGGGCGTGCCCGTGGTCGTGGACTTCCACGCCGAGGCCACCAGCGAGAAGAAGGTCATGCTCCACCACCTGGCGGGCCGGGTCGCCGCCCTGGTCGGCACGCACACGCACGTGCAGACCGCGGACGAGACGATCTACAAGGGCACCGCCTACATCACCGACGTCGGCATGACGGGGGTGCAGAGCTCCTCGATCGGGATGCGCTACGAGGACGTCTACCATCGCCTGGTGACGAAGCTGCCGCGGCGCTACCGCCCCGCCGAGGGGCAGGCCACGGTGTGCGCTTTGGCCGTCGAGGTCGAGGGCGCGCGGGCGACGCGCGTCGAGCGCCTGTGGGTGCCGCAGGCGCGCGAGCGCGCGGTGGGAGGCGACGCGTGAGCGACGAGGACCGCGCCGCCGTGCGCGCCGTCCACCCGGCGGAGCGCGTCCGCCCCGCCGCCCCGGGCGAGGCGCCGGAGGGGTTCGAGCGGCTGCGCGCCGACGTCGACTTCCTCGCCACCTGTCTCGGCGACGTGCTGCGCGAGCAGGAGGGCGACCACCTCTTCGCGCTGGTCGAGCGGGTGCGCGGCCTGACGAAGGCCATCCGCGCCGCGCGCGGCGCCGACACCTCGGCCCTGCGCGCCGAGCTCCACGCGCTCCTCAGGGGCCTCGAGACCGCCACGGCGGAGAAGCTCGTGCGCGCCTTCACCGTGTACTTCCAGCTCGTGAACCTGGCCGAGGAGGTGCACCGCGTGCGCGTGAACCGCGAGCGGGACTTCGCGGCCACGCGCGAGCGCCCGCGCAGCGAGAGCGTGGCGGCGGCGATCAAGGCGCTGCGCGACAGCGGCTGGTCGGCGGCGGAGGCGCGGCGCTTCGTCGACGGCCTCGACGTCCAGCTCACCGTGACCGCGCACCCGACCGAGGTCAAGCGCTACACCGTGCGCCTCAAGCTCGAGCGCATCGCCGCCGCGCTGCGCTCGCTGGGGGAGACGCGCCTCGGCCCGCAGCGGCGCCAGGCGCTGGTCGACGAGATCTACGCCGAGGTCACGAGCCTGTGGCTGACGCGCGAGGTGAACGACGAGCGCCCGTCCGTCCTGGACGAGGTCAAGAGCGCGCTCTACTACTACCGGCGCTCGCTCCTCGACGCCGTGCCGCGCCTGATGCGCGACGTCGAGGACGCCCTCGAGGCGTACTACGGCGCCGAGGGCCTGAGGGGCGGCCCGCTCAAGCCGATAGTGCGCTTCAGGTCGTGGATCGGCGGGGACAGGGACGGCAACCCCTACGTCACGCCCGAGGTCACGAGCGCGGCGTACGCGCTGCAGACGGAGGTCGCCCTGGGGCGCTACCTCCAGGACCTCGACCTGCTGGTGCAGCGCCTCTCGCAGCACGAGGACAGGGTCGCGCTGAGCGCCGCGTTCCGCGACGACCTCGCCAGGCTTGACGCCGAGCACGGCGAGAGCCGTCGCTTCCCGAGCGAGCCGTTCCGGCGCAAGCTCGAGCACGTCCACCGCTTCCTCACCGCCGAGCTGGCCGGCGTCGGGCGCTACCCGGGCGGCGCGAACGGGTACGTCGCCGACCTCAGGCTCGTCGAGGACACCCTGGCGCAGGCGCAGGCCGCGCGGCTCGCCGAGGCGTTCGTGCGGCCGGCGCGCTACCGGGCGGAGGCGTTCGGCTTCGTGCTGGCGCCCATCGACCTGCGCGAGCACTCGACCGTGCACGAGCGCGTCGTCGCCGAGCTGCTGGCGTACGCCGGCCTGGCGTCCGACTACGCCGCGCTCCCCGAGGAGCGGAGGGTCGCGCTGCTCTCCGACGTGCTCTCGTCGCCGCGGCCGCTGGTGCCGGCGTGGGCGGAGCTCTCGGAGGAGACCGCGAAGGCGCTCGGCTCCCTCAGGGTGCTGCGGGCGCAGCGGGAGCGCTTCGGCGAGGGCGCCGTCGGGGCGGCGATCGTCAGCTTCACGAACGCCCCCTCCGACGTGCTCGAGGCGCTTGTGATCGCCAAGGAGGCCGGCATCCCCGACATCGACGCGACGCCGCTGTTCGAGACGCTAGAGGACCTCGAGCGGGCGCCCGACGTGATGCGCCGCCTGTACGAGCTGCCCGTCTACCGCGAGCACCTCGCGCGCCGCGGCGTGCAGGAGGTGATGATCGGCTACTCCGACTCGAACAAGGAGGTCGGCTTCCTGGCGGCGAACTGGGCGCTCTACCGCGCCCAGGAGGGGCTCGCGCGCGTCTCGCGCGAGGCCGGCGTGCCGCTGCGGCTGTTCCACGGCCGCGGCACCAGCATCGGGCGCGGCGGCGGCCCGGCGGGGCAGGCGATCCTGGCGCAGCCGCCGGGCAGCCTCGGCGGGCGGATGCGCATGACCGAGCAGGGCGAGGCGCTCTCCGACCGCTACTCCGACCCCGACCTGGCGCACCGGCACCTCGAGCAGGTCGTGCACGCCTTCATCGTCTCGTCGGCGCGCGACGCCCGCGAGCGGCCCGAGCTGCCCGCCGCGTACCGCGAGGCGGCGGAGGAGGTGGCCGCCGCCGGCAGGGAGAAGTACCGCTCCCTGGTGGAGGCCGACGGCTTCATCGACTTCTTCCGGGCCGTGACCCCGATCGACGAGATCAGCCGCCTCAACGTCGGCTCGCGCCCCGCCAGCCGCGGCCAGGGCCGCACGCTGAAGGAGCTGCGGGCGATCCCCTGGGTGTTCGCCTGGACGCAGTGCCGGGCGAACGTCCCCGGCTGGTACGGCGTGGGCACCGGCCTGGCCCGGCTCCCCGAGGGGCTCTCGGCCGAGCTGTACCGCGAGTGGCCGTTCTTCCGCACCGTCGTCGACTTCGCGCAGATGAGCCTGGCCAAGGCCGACATGGACGTCTTCCGCAGCTACCTCACGCTGGCGCCACCCGGGCTGGCCGAGCGCTTCGGCGAGGACGTGCTGGCGGAGTTCGCGCTGTCCGTGGCCCAGGTCGAGCGCGCGACCGGCGCCCCCCTGCTGGCCAACGACCCCGTGCTGGCCCGGTCGATCGAGCTCAGGAACCCCTACGTCGACCCGATCAGCCACCTCCAGGTCGAGCTCCTGAGGCGGCTGCGAGCGTCACCCGAGGATTCCATCGACCGGCAGCCGCTGAGTTACGCTGTGCGCGTCTCGCTGGTAGGGATATCAGCGGGGATGCGGACGACCGGCTGACGTCGCGTAGACCACGCCCTTCACCCATCTCATCGCGTTCACGTGCCCGGTCCGTAGCCTCTGAGAGGCTCATGAGGAGTGGTGAATGGACATAATCCTTAGCGGCGGACCCGTCCTGGCGGCGATCGTCCTCATCTCGCTTTACGCCGTCTACGTCTTCTTCTACCGGCTGTTCAAGCTGCGCGCCGAACGGACCGACACCGCTGAGCTGATGGTCAAGGTGAACGCCGCGGTGCGCGAGCGCGACCTGGAGCTGGCGCTGGCGGCGTGCGAGGAGCACGGCGGCCCGGTGGCGCGCGTGCTGTCGGCGGCGCTGCTGAAGCTGCCCTACGGCCGCCCGGCCGTCGAGGCCGCGTTCGAGGAGGCGACGATCCAGGAGGAGCAGTCGCTGGCGCGCGGCCTGCGGCCGCTGGCGACGATCGCCCAGGTCGCGCCCATGCTCGGCCTGCTGGGCACGGTCACGGGCATGATCATCTCCTTCGGCCAGATCTCGCGCTTCGGCACCGGCGACCCGTCGATCGTGGCCAACGGCATCGGGCAGGCGCTCGTGACCACGGCCGCCGGCCTGATCGTGGCGATCCCCGTGATCATGGGCCACGCCTACCTCTCGAGCCGCGTCGAGGCGATCCTCGTCGAGATCGACAGGCGCCGCGAGGAGCTCATGGGCAACATCGCCCAGGCCGTGGCGTCGCGGCGCGACGAGGCGCCGGAGCGCCAGAACCGCCCGGCGCCGCGCCCTCAGCCCGACGTCAGGGCCCACGAGGAGCGCGAGGCCGCGGTGCCCCGCGCGGCCGACCTGACCCAGGGCGCCTAGCTCCATGACCGTACGCCGGGCGAGGAGGAGGTCCCTCCAGACCAACGCCACCATCGACCTCACGCCGATGGTGGACGTCGTGTTCCTCCTGATCATCTTCTTCATGCTCACGACGACTTTCATCACCACCGAGTCAGGGCTGCCGGTGGACCTACCCGAGGCGCAGACGGCGCAGGCGTCGCCGAGCGAGCTGCCGACGGTGACGGTCAACGGCCTGGGTGAGGTGTTCTTCGGCGGCACCAGGGTGGCCGAGAGCGAGCTGCCCGGGCTGGTGCGGCAGGCGCTCGAGCTCAGCGGCCAGCGGGTGGTGGTGCTGCGCGCCGACAGGGCGGCGCAGCACGGCCAGACGGTCCGCATCATGGACTACCTGCGCCAGGCCGGCGCCGAGCGCATCGTCATAGCTACCGGCGGCTGAGGATGACGCGGAGCGAGGCCTCGATCTGGCAGGACCCGGACAAGCGGCGCGCGGCGCTGCTGTCGCTGGTGCTGCACCTCGCGTTCCTGCTGATACTGCTCTACGTCGTCACGCGCCCGCAGCCCGAGCCCATCCCCAGCTTCATCGTCATCGACGTGGGCACGCCGGCCTACGCGGAGACCTACACGGAGGCAGCCACCGCCGAGGCCCCCACCGTGGAGGCGCCCGAGCCGCAGGTCGCCTCGACCGAGGCCGGCGACCCGCAGGCCCTCAGCGCGCCGCAGGAGGAGACGACCTCCGAGGAGCTCGAGCAGGCGACGGTGCAGCCGCCCGCCCCGCCAGCCCCGCCGGCGGCGGAGGCCGCGCCCGAGCCGGCGCCGGTCGAGGCCGAGGTGGTGCCGCCACCGCCGCCGGCCCTGCAGGAGGTCGCCACCGAGTCGCCCGACCTGCCCGTGGCGGAGGCGCCCGCCAGCCAGCTCCCCGAGATCGAGCTCGAGCCGTTGGCCGCCCGTGAGACCCCAGCGCCCGTCACGATCCCCGAGCCGCAGCTCCAGGTGCAGGTGGCCGAGTCGCGCGCGCTGGCGCTGGCGCCGTCCGCCAGCACGTCCCAGGCGCGCGAGGTCACGGCCCCGGACGCCAGGGCCGCCGTCGCGCAGCCGGTGCAGGTGCAGGCGCCACAGGCGGAGGCGCGGGTCCGGTCGACCGTGGCGGTGGCCGCACCCGACGTCAGCGCCTCGGTCTCGGAGGCCGTGGCGCTCGACGCCAGCCAGGTCAGGGCCTCGGTGGCGGCGTCCGTGAGCCTCTCGGCGAACGGCGTCACGGCCAGCGTCTCCGGCACGCGCCGCCTCGCCGAGCCGAGCGTGAGCGCCGTCGTCGGCGACGGTGTGCCGCTCGACGTGCAGCCGAGCGTGCAGGTCGTGAACCCGCGGCCGCTCGCGGAGCCGCAGCTCCGCGCCGTCGTCACCGGCCCTCAGGCGCCCGGCGCCCCGCAGCCGGGCCAGGTGGCTCAGGGCGCGACGGACGTGCGCGCCACGGTCGAGTCGCAGCGGCCGCCTGGCGGGAACGCGATATCGCCGGGGCAGGCCGGCCCGCCCGACCCGAACGCGTCGGTAGAGAACCGCGGGCTGGCCGCGGGCCCCGACGGCGCCGGCGAGGGCGACGGCGCCCGCCGTCCGCCCGCCCCGCCGCCGCTGGCGCAGCGGCGCGACAGGGCGCTGGCCGTCGTGATCGACAACGCCAACGGCTACCCGCAGAGCGGGCTGGCTCAGGCCAGCATGGTCGTGGAGATGCCCGTCGAGGGCGGCATCACACGCCTGCTCGCGTTCTACGACGCGCAGGACCCGCAGCGCGTGGGCCCCGTGCGCAGCGCGCGGCCCTACTTCGTCGAGCTCGCCCAGCGCAGCCAGGCCGTCCTGGTGCACGACGGCGGCTCGCCCGACGCCATGGTGATGATCGCGAGCGCGTCCGTGCCGACGCTCAACGCCTACACCTCGGGCGACCTCTTCGCCCGCTCCGGCGACCGCTCGGCGCCGTACAACCTGTACTCCGTCGGCGAGGCGCTGCGCGCGGCCGTCAACCGCATCGCGCCGGAGCGCGTGCGCCTCGTCGCGAACGCGACCTACCGGCCGTCGCCCGAGGCGCGCGAGGTGGCCGAGGTCACCGTCAGCTACGGCGCCTACACCAGCGGCTTCCGCTTCAACCCCATCACCGGCCGCTACCGCTGGGTGCGGGCGGGCGAGCCCGCGGTGCAGCCCGACGGCCAGGTGCTCGAGACTCAGGCCGTGCTCGTCGGCGACATCGACGCCGTGCCGATACCGGGCGACGACGCGGGCCGCCTCTACATCCCGATCCGCGCCGGGCCCGCGACCCTCTACCTGCAGGGGCGCGCGGTCGACGGCACCTGGGAGGTCGTGGACGGGGTGGGCGTGACGTTCATCAGCGAGGCGGGCCAGCGCGTCGACCTGGCCGGCCTCAGGACCTGGGTGGTGCTGAGCCCGAACTACGAGACGCGCGCGGAGCGCTGACCGCCGCTCTCGCGCCGGGGTCCGGAGCGACCCGCGGGGTTGACACGGCGGCGTCCGGGGCCTAATTTAACCACTGCGTTAATTAGCGAGGAGGTTAAGTACATGCCCGCCACCGACCGGCTCAGCCTCACGTTCGCCGCGCTCGCGGACCCCACCCGCCGGGCCATACTCGCCCGCCTCGCGCGCGGCGAGGCGACGGTGAACGAGCTGGCGGCCCCGCTCGACATCAGCCTGCCGGCCGTCTCCCGCCACCTCAAGGTGCTGGAGCGCGCCGGGCTCATCTCCCGCGGGCGCGTCGCCCAGAAGAGGCCGTGCCGCCTCGAGCCCGAGGGCCTCGAGCTGGCCGGTCGGTGGCTGAGGGGCCGGCGCGAGGAGTGGGAGGCGAGCATGGACAGGCTGGACGACCTCCTGCGCAGCGCCGGGGACCTGTCCGACTGAGGGACGGGCGAGCGCGTACGGAAGGGAACGACATGCCGGACACCCAGACGAGACCCACCGCCCGCCACGAGCTGGTCCTCGAGCGCGTCTTCGACGCCACGCCGGACCGCGTCTACCGGGCCTGGACCGACCCCGAGGTGCTGAAGAAGTGGTTCGCGCCCAAGCCGTTCACGACGCCCGTGGCCGAGCTCGACGTGAGGCCCGGTGGCGCGTCGACGATCGTCATGCGCGGGCCCGACGGCACGGAGTACCCGAACCGGGGCGTCTACCTCGAGGTCGTGCCCAACCGCCGCCTCGTCTCGACGGACGCCTACGTCGCGGCGTGGGTGCCGTCCGAGCGGCCCTACATGACGATCGACCTCACGTTCGAGGACCTGGGCGACGGCCGCACGAAGGCCACCTACCGGGTGAGCCACTGGACGGCGGAGGCGAAGGAGGATCACGAGCGGCGCGGCTTCCACGAGGGCTGGGGCACGTGCGCCGACCAGCTCGCCGAGCTCTTCCGCAGCGGCGAGGCCTGAGGGGAGACGGGGCGGGCGCCTCACGCCCATCGGGCGCCCGGCGGTCCGCCGGGGCAGGCGGCGCGGCCCGCGGCCACCCGGCCGCGGGCCGCGCTCGGCCTAGAGTGTCGCAGCGGCGGCACGGTCGGCGCCGCGAGCGGGAGGTGGCGCCATGAACGACGACGCGCGTACCGGGCCGGACAGGACCGACGAGGTCGCCCGGCGGATGCGGGCGCTGCGCGAGGCGCTAGCCGAGGAGAGGGCGCGCCGCGCGTTCGCGATCGACACCCCGCTGAGGGTCGCGCACTTCCTGGCCCAGACGGCGCACGAGTCCGCGCTCTACACGGCGCTCGTCGAGAACCTCAACTACGGCGCCCGCGGCCTGCTCGCCACCTGGCCGCGCCGCCTACAGGGACGTCGGGGACCTCCTCGGCGTCGACCTCGAGGCCGAGCCCGACCTGCTGGCGACGCCGCGCTACGCCGCGCTGGCGGCGGGCTGGTACTGGCAGGCGCGCGGGATCAACGCCCTCTGCGACCGCGACGACCCCGTGGCCGTCACCGAGGCGGTGAACGGCGGGAGGCACGGTCTCGAGGAGCGCTTACGCCTCCTCGGCGTGGCGAAGACGGCGCTGCACACGGACCCCGACACGCGCGCCTGACGGTCCGGAGGCCGCCAAGAGGGCGCCGCGGCTGCGCGGCGGTGCGGGCGCGCCGTTTCCGCCACGCGCGGGCCGCGGGGGCTGCGGGACCGCTACGGCTCCCGCGGGATCGTCTCGTCGAAGAACAGGCCCTTGAGGCGCAGCCGGTAGCCCTCCGGCCTGATGTCGACGTCCAGGTAGACGTACTCGTCCCGGTGGCCGTTGGTGTCGAGCAGCAGGGCGCGGCCCTGCGAGGCCACGTTCACCCCGCCGCGCACGGGCGTGTGTCCGTAGATGCCCAGCCGGTAGCCGGTGCCCTCGAGGAAGTCGCGGTCCTCCTGGATCCAGCGCCTCCGGTTCTCCAGGTAGAAGCCCTGGTCGAACCTGTTGTGCTCGGGCAGCGGCCCGACGTGCGCCAGGTGCAGCCCCTCGACGACGAGCTCGTAGGGCCAGGAGAGGATCCACTCCCTGAGCTCAGGGTCCATGGGGTTGCCGTGGCCGGGCTTCCACTCGAGGTGCGCCACGTCGTCCGTGCGCAGCGGGCCCTGGTCCTCGGTGACCGCGTTGAAGTCGTGGTTGCCCATGAGGATCACCATGCGGCCCTCTGGCACGCGGTCCTGGAACCCCTTGACCTCGCGCAGGAACCGCTCCTGCGCCTCCTCGGCCCGGGCCAGGTGGCGGGGGTTGTACTCGTCGTAGCGCCTGACGTTGATCAGGTCGGCGTAGCGCTCGCGGCTCTTGGCGTGGACGAGGTCCCCGAGCAGCACCAGCTTGACGTCGCCCTCGCGCAGCTCGTCGGTCGGCCGGTTGCGGTCGTCGGCGAGCCCCGCGTCGCGGAGCATCGTCCACAGCTTCTCAGCCTGTACGTGTATGTCGCCTACGACGACGAGGCGCACGTCCGGTCCTCGGTCCCTCGCTCCCCGCCTGGCAGCCCGGTGTCAGCGCTGCGCCGAGGCCTCGAGGAGCGGCAGCGGGTCTACCGGCTCGCCGGCCACGCGGACCTCGAAGTGGAGGTGCGAGCCGGTGGAGTTGCCCGTGCTCCCCACGAGCGCGATGGTCTCGCCGGCGGCGACGACGTCCCCGACGTTCACAAGGACCTCCGAGGCGTGCGCGTAGTAGTACTCGGTGTCACCGTCCTGGATGACCACGAGGTAACCGTAGCCGCCGTGCCAGCCGGCCTCCGTCACGACCCCGCCGGCGGCGGCCACGATGGGGTCGCCGGTGTCGCCGTCGATGTCGAGGCCGGAGTGCCAGTTCGAGCCGCTGATGCGGAGGGAGCGGTAACCGTAGCGCGAGGTGATCGGTCCCGAGAGGGGCCAGATCAGGCCCGACACCGTCGGGGCCGGGTTCACGTGCTCGGTGATCGCGCGGCTGGCGGCGATCTCGTTGCCGGGGACGATGCGGAGCTGCATGCCCGCGTAGATCTGCTCGCTCTTGAGGCCGTTGGCGCTCATGATCGCCGCCACGGTCGTGTTGTGGGCGCGCGCCAGCGACCACAGCGTCTCGCCCCTCTGGACCGTGACGGTCTGGGGCACGGCACCGCCGACGTCGAGGCTGCCGTCGGCGTACTGGCCGGGCACTACCAGCTTGTGGCCGGGGTTGAGCACCGTCGCCAGCGTGATGCCGTTGGCGTCGGCGATCGCCTGCGGCGTCGTGCCGTAGGCGCGGGCGATCGACCACAGGCTGTCGCCGGGCTTGACCTCGACCGTCAGCGGCTGGAGCTGCTTGTCGCCGGGCTCGAGCCTCAGCACCTGGCCGGGGTGGATCAAGGTGCCGTCGAGGTCGTTGAACGCGATCAGGTCGGAGACCGTGACGCCGTGCGCGAGCGCGATGTCGTAGAGGGTGTCGCCCGCCTGGACGGTCACGGTGCGCGGCGCCGCGGGGGCGGCCTGCGCGGGCTCATCGCCCCCCGGCAGCTTGAGGACCAGACCCGGATGGATCTGGTCGCTCGTCAGCCCGTTCAGCTCCCTCAGCGTCGCCACGTCGGTGCCGACGCTCTTGGCGATGCTCCACAAGGTATCGCCTGGTCTGACGGTGAACGTTTGGGCGGAGGCAACCGAGGTCGCCAAGGCACAGAAGCAGAAGAGGGGGAGCAGGCGCCCGGCTGGCATTGCCAGCCAAGATACCAGAAGGTGTACTCCAGGTTACAAGAGGTTCTTCATGTCTGCGGTGACAGCCGTACTGGAGCGCGTTGGTCCTTCTCTAACGAAGCGCTCACCTTCTCAGTGCGCGCTCATCGTGTAGTACCGTCACCACCGCCGTCGCGACGCGGGGCCTCAGAGGCCCGCGTCGCGCGGGTCGAGGACGGTGTTGAACATCTCGCGCGAGCCGAGCTCCATCATGATCAGGCAGTAGTTCTCGATGTCGAGGTCGTCCGCGATGCCGTGGATGATGCGGAACTGCAGCCGCGCGGCCTCCCGCTCGAGTTCGGCAGTGGGCACATGGGCGAAGCTGACCATGGCCAGAAGCTAGCGACAGGCGTCTTACGGGACCCTTAACCGCCGGTGCGCCCGACGTCACCGCGGTAGCGGCGCCGGCGACGGCCCTTCAGCCGGGCACGACCCGCGTGCCGCCGCCCGCCAGCGCGCGCTCGACGCCGTCCGCGTGCCGGCCGTCGGCCACCACCGCGAACGCGGCGCCCCTCTCGAGCGCCGCCAGCGCCGCCTCGACCTTCGGGACCATCCCGCCCGAGATGCGCCCGTCGGCCATCCGCGCCAGCGCCTCGCCGCGCGTGAGCTCGGGCAGTAGGCTGCCGGGGTCAGAGGGGTCGTCGAGCACGCCGGGCACGTTCGTCAGGAAGCAGACCCCCTCGCGCAGGGCGCCGGCGACCGCCCCGGCGACCTCGTCGGCGTTCACGTTCAGGCCCGGGCCGGCGGCGCGGGGCTCGGCGCCCGCGGACGCCGGGCCCGCCGCTCCGGCCTCGCGGGCCACGCTGGCCACCACGGGCACCAGGCCGGCGGCCCGCAGCGCGGCGATGGCGCGCGTGTCGACGGAGACGACGTGGCCGACGCGGCCCAGCTCCGGCTCCGCCGGGGCGGCTCCGAGCAGCCCGGCGTCGCGGCCGGTGAGCCCGACGGCGGGCCCGATCTCCTCGGCCAGGCGCTTCCCGAGCACGGTGAGGACGTCCTCGACGACCTCCATGGCCTCCTCGGTCGTCACGCGCAGGCCGCGGACGAAGCGGTGCTCGATGCCGCGCGCGTCCAGCGCTGCGGCGATGTAGGGGCCGCCGCCGTGGACGACGACGGGCGGGACGCCCCGCGCGGCCAGCCGCCTGATGCCCGCGGCCACGGCGGCGCGCGTCGCGGGGTCGGTCATCGCGTTGCCGCCGTACTTGATCACGAAGCTCACGGCAGGGAGCCTACAACGCTCGTGGTACCTTGACCGGGGCGGCCTCCTAGGGCCGCCGCTGCGATGGACATCAGGTTCGGGACCGACGGCTGGCGCGACGTGATCGCCGCCGGCTTCACCTTCGCGAACGTGAGGCGGGCGGCCGCCGCCTACGCGGACCACCTCGTGGCGCGGGGCGGCGGGCTCGTGCTCGTGGGCTACGACACGCGCTTCCTCGGTCGCGAGTTCGCCGAGCAGACGGCGGCCGTCCTGGCCGAGCGCGGCCTCGAGGCGCGGGTCAGCGTCGAGTACCTGCCGACGCCGGCGCTCTCGTTCGCCGTGCGGCGCTACGGCGCCGCGGGCGGCGTGATGATCACCGCGTCGCACAACCCGCCGAAGTACGGCGGCTTCAAGCTCAAGGGGCCCTACGGCGGCACCGCCACCGAGGCGATCTACGCCGACGTCGCGTCGCGCGTCCCGGCGGGCCCGGTGCCGGAGGGCAGGGGCTCGTTCGGCACCTTCGACGTGCGCGACGACTACTACGAGGCCCTGGAGGCCCTCGTCGACGTGGAGGCGCTGCGGGCGGCGGCGCCGCGCATCGTCCACGACGCGATCGGCGGCGCGGGCGCCGGCTGGCTCGCCGGCTTCGCCGCCAGGACGGGCGCGCTCGAGGTGATCGAGGTCAGGGGCCGGCCCGACCCGCTCTTCCACGGGGTCAACCCCGAGCCGATCCCCGCGAACGTGGGCTCGACGGCGGAGCTGATGCACGACGCCGCGGAGCGCCCTGGCGCGCCGCTCTTCGCCGCCGTCACCGACGGCGACGCCGACAGGCTGGGCGTCGTCCTGCCGGGCGGGGGGTTCTTCGACGCGCACCAGGTCTTCGCGGTGATGCTCGACCACCTCCACCGGCGCGGGGGACGCGGCCGCGTCGTCAAGACGTTCACCGTCAGCCGCGTGATCGAGCGCCTGGCGGCGGCGCGGGGCCTGAACGTCACCGAGACCCCCGTCGGCTTCAAGTACATCGTCGACGCGATGCTCGCGCCCGGCGAGCCCGTGCTGATCGGCGGCGAGGAGTCCGGCGGCATCGGCCTGGCCGGGCACCTGCCCGAGCGCGACGGGATCGCGAACGCGCTCGTGCTGCTCGAGGCCGTCGTGACCTCGGGCGAGCCGCTCGCCGAGGCCTTCGCCCGCATCGAGCGGGAGACGGGCTGGCGCCACGCCTACGACAGGCTCGACCTGCGCCTCGGCGGCGCCGCGGCGATGGCGGCGGTGAAGGAGCGCCTCGCCGACCCGCCCGGCGCCTTCGGGAGCTGGCGCGTGGCCGGCTCCGAGGACCTCGACGGCCTGAAGCTGAACCTGGAGCGGGACGGCGAGGTCGCCGCCTGGGTGCTGTTCCGCGCCAGCGGCACGGAACCGCTCCTCCGCGTCTACTGCGAGGCGCCCACGCCGGCGGACGTGACCGAGGTGCTCGCGGCCGCCAGGCGGCTCGTCGAGGCCTAGGGGCGAGGACCCCTCAGACCGTGACCAGGTGCTTCGGGCTCTTCGTAAGCACCTCGTGGCCGTCCTCGGTGACGAGCACGAGGTCCTCGATGCGCATGCCCGTGCGGCCCGGGAAGTAGATGCCCGGCTCGACGGTCACGACCATCCCGGGGCGCAGCACGTGCTCGAACCGCTTCGACAGCCGCGGGCCCTCGTGCACCTCGAGCCCCACACCGTGGCCGGTGCTGTGGGCGAACACGTCGTCGCCCCAGCCCTGCGCGGCCAGGAACGCGCGGGCGACCGCGTCGACCTCGCGGCCCGTCTTGCCCGGGGCGATGGCGGCCACGGTCCGCTCCTGGGCCTCGAGCAGCAGGTCGTACATGCGGCGCTCCTCGGCGCCGACCTCGCCGACCGCCACCACGCGTGTCATGTCGGAGTTGTAGCCGCGGAACGTCGCGCCGAAGTCGAGCGTGACGAGCTCGCCGCGCCCGATGCGCTTGTGCGAGGCGGTGCCGTGCGGCATCGCGCCGCGCACGCCCGACGCGACGATCGTCTCGAAGGCGGGGCCGTCGGCGCCGGCGAGGCGCATGGCGCGCTCGAGCTCGAGCGCGACCTCGGCCTCCGTGACGCCCTCGCGGATCAGCTCCAGCACGGCGGCGAACGCGGCGTCGGCGATGCGCACGGCCTCGCGGATGAGGTCCACCTCGTGCGGCTGCTTCACGAGCCGCAGCTCCGCCACGATGCCCTCGAGGGGCTGAGGGGGCGCGCCCAGCTTCTCAGCCAGCTTGCCGTGGCGCTGCAACGTCATGTGCTCGGCCTCGACGCCGAGCCTCAGGCCGCGTGCCAGCTCCGCCACGCGCGCGTCGGCGTCGGACACGACCTCGTAGGGCACGAGCGCCTCCTCGGCGGCCTGCGCCGTGTAGCGCCCGTCCGTGAGCATCACCACCCTGTCGGGCAGCACCAGCACCGAGGCGTCCTTGGGCGACGAGAAGCCCGTCAGGTACCTCACGTTCGCGGGGTAGGTGACGAGGAGCGCGTCGACGCCTCTCGCCCCCAGAGCCTCCCTGATCTGCGCGGTCGCCTTCTCCACGTGGGCCTTCGCGCTGTCCCTGTCGATCATCCTCGTCCTTCCTGTCCGCAGGCGGCGACGATCGCGAGGAGGTCCGCGACCTGGAGGCTGGCGCCGCCGACGAGCCCGCCGTCCACGTCCGGCTCGGCCAGCAGCTCGCCCGCGTTCGACGGCTTCATGCTGCCCCCGTACAGCACCCGCACCGCGTCGCCGCCGGGCACGAGCCGGCGCAGCTCGGCGCGGACCGCCGCGCACATCTCCTGGGCGTCGGCGGCCGTGGCCGTGAGGCCGGTGCCGATCGCCCAGACGGGCTCGTAGGCGACGACGAGCCGGTCGGGGGAGGGCAGCTCGAGGCCCTCCAGGGCGCCGCGGAGCTGCCGCAGGACCACGTCCAGCGCCTGGCCGGCGTCCCGCTGCTCGCGCGTCTCGCCGACGCACAGCACGGGCACCAGGCCCGCCGCGGCGGCGCGCCTCACCTTCTCGCGCACGAGAGCGTCGTCCTCGCGGTGGTACTGCCGCCTCTCCGAGTGCCCCACGACGGCGTAGACGGCGCCGGTGTCGGCGACCATGGCCGCCGAGACCTCGCCCGTGTAGGCGCCCTCCTCGTGGGCGGAGACGTCCTGCGACCCCAGGGCGAGGGGCGTGCCGAACGCGACACGCGCCATCACCGGCAGGTGGGTGAAGGGCACCATCAGCGCGACGTCGCAGGCCAGAGGCTGCAGCCCCTCGAGCCCGGCGAGGAGCTCGCGCGTCCAAGCGGCCGCCTCGCTCGGCAGCTTGTGCATCTTCCAGTTGCCAGCGATCAGCGGCCGGCGCTGCATGCGGCGAACATACCGCGCCGGCCGCGCCGCGTCGCGGGCCGGCCCGCCCCCGCGGTAGCGGCCGGCCCGGGTCAAGCGAAGGGCGGCGCGACCACCACGGTCGCGCCGCCTCTGAGCCCTGGCGAGCCGTGGGCCTCAGGCTACGACGCCGGCCTCCTGCTGCTTGCGGCGCTGGCGCGGGCGCGGCTTGCTGCCGCCGCTCGTGAGCTGGCGGCCGCGCTGCTCGAGCGCCGAGAGGCCGCCGACGAGCGCGACGTCGAGCGCCTCGTCGATGTCCTCGACCGGGTGCAGCTCCAGCGAGCGCACCAGGTGCGGGGCGATCTCCTTCATGTCGGCCTCGTTCTTCAGGGGGAAGACGATGTGCTTGATCCCCGCGCGCTTGGCGCCCAGGATCTTCTCCTTGAGGCCGCCGATGGGCAGGACCCGGCCGCGCAGCGTGATCTCGCCGGTCATGCTGACGTCCTTGCGGACGGGCGTGCCGGTGAGCGCGCTGATCAAGGACGTGGCCAGGGCCAGGCCGGCGCTCGGGCCCTCCTTGGGCGTCGCGCCCGCGGGCACGTGGATGTGGATCTCCCGCTCCTCGAGGTCCTTCGTGGAGATGCCGAAGCGCTCGGCGTTCGACTTGGCGTAGGTGAGCGCGGCGCGCGCCGACTCCTTCATCACCTCGCCGAGCTGGCCGGTGAGCACCAGGCCGCCCTTGCCGGGGGTGATCGACGTCTCGACGAAGAGGATGTCGCCGCCCACGGGCGTGTAGTACATGCCCGTCGCCACGCCGACGAGGTCGTTCTCGGCCTCGGACTCGGGCGTGTAGCGCTGCGGGCCGAGGTACTGCTCGAGGCTGCGCTCGGTGATGCGCACCCGCTTGGCCTCGCCCTGGGCGATGCGCCGCGCGGCCTTGCGCGCCAGCGTGCCGATGAGCCGCTCGAGGTTACGCACGCCCGCCTCACGCGTGTAGGACGTGATCACGCGGCTGATGGCGCCGTCGGTGATCGTGACCTGCTCGGGCTTGAGGCCGTTCTCGACGAGCTGCCGGGGCAGCAGGTAGCGCTTCGCGATCTCGAGCTTCTCCTGCTCGATGTAGCTGGAGAACTCGATCGCCTCCATGCGGTCGTAGAGCGCGTCGGGGATCTGCTGCTCGTAGTTCGCCGTGGCGATGAACAGCACCTCGGAGAGGTCGAACGGGACGCCCAGGTAGTGGTCGACGAAGTTCGCGTTCTGCGCCGGGTCGAGCACCTCGAGCAGCGCCGCGGCCGGGTCGCCCTGGAACGACGCGCCGAGCTTGTCGACCTCGTCGAGCAGGAACACCGGGTTCTTCGCGCCCGCCTGCCTGATGCCCTGGATGATGCGGCCCGGCATCGACCCGATGTAGGTGCGCCGGTGCCCGCGGATGTCGGACTCGTCGCGCGCCCCGCCGAGGCTGATGCGCACGTACTCGCGGCCCAGCGCCTTGGCGATCGACTGCGCGATGCTCGTCTTGCCGACCCCTGGCGGGCCGACGAAGAGCAGGATCGGGCCCTTGTTCACCTCGTAGGCGTCGAGCTCGCCCTTCTGCGCGCGCTCGGCCTTGAGCTTGCGCACGGCGAGGTACTCGAGCACGCGGTCCTTGACCTTCTCGAGCCCGTAGTGGTCCTCGTCGAGGATCCGCGCGGCCTCGGCCAGGTCGAGCCGGTCCTCGGTGCGCTTGTTCCACGGCAGCTCGACGATCGTCGTGAGGTAGGTGCGGATCACCGACGCCTCGGCCGAGTCGGGGTGCATCCGCGCCAGGCGGTTCAGCTCGCGCTGCGCCTCCTTCATGACGACCTCGGGCAGGTCGAGCGCCTCGAGCTTCTCGCGGAAGGCCTCGACCTCGTCCTCCTCGTCGTCGGAGCCGGACAGCTCCTTCTGGAGGGCCTTGATCTGCTCGCGGAGGAAGTACTCGCGCTGGTTGCGGTCGATCTCGTCCTTGACCTCGCGCTGGAGTCGCCGCTGCGTCTCCTGCAGCTCGATCTCGGTGTCGATGAGGATGAGGACCTTGCGCAGGCGCTCGGTCAGCGTCGTGGCCTCGAGCACGGCCTGCTTGTCCGCCAGCTTGAAGTCGAGGTGGTAGGCGACGTAGTCGGCGAACTGGCCCGGGTCCTCGAGGTTCATCACGAACTGCGCGACCTCGCTCTGGACCGTGCGGGTGCCGGTCTCGATGAGCTGCTTGAACTTGTCGCGGAGCTCGCGGAAGGTCGCGACGAGCTCGACCTCGTTGCCGTCCTCGACCTCGCGGACCGAGACCACGGCCTCGATGAGGCCGTCCTCGTGCTTGTACTCGTGGACGGTCACGCGGGCGAAGGCCCTGACGAGCATCTGGATCGTGCCGTCGGGGTTCTTCTTCATCCGCATGATGTTGCAGGCGGTGCCCACCTGGAACAGGTCGTCGGGCGTCGGCTCCTCGACGTCCCTGTCCTTCTGGCTGACGATGATGATCGTCCTGTCGCGGTCGAGCGCGGCGTTGATGGCCCGGATGCTGACGGGTCTGCCGGCGTCGATGGGCATGACCATCGTCGGGTAGAGCACCGAGCCGCGGACCGGGCAGACCGGTACGGGCTGCTGGAACTGGAAGTCGCTGCCTGGCTCGGCCATGCTGGTCACCTTACACGTATGGGCTGGTCCGAACGGTGTCGCTCCGGTCCGTTGGCGCCGCCCTTAGGCGCTACGGCCAGAGAACGTTGAGCGCACACGGCTCAAGTTTACTAGAAGAACGGGACTCAGGTCGCCCGTGCCCGACACGCGCCCTTCGCGCGTCCTCCCTGGCCGGGTGCCGAGGACTATAACCCCCCGTGGTAACTTGGCGCGTCATGAACGACGCCTTGGGGGCGCTGTCCCTCTCGCTCCGCGCCGCGATCAGCGACCTCGCGCCCGGCTTCGAGGGCGACGTACCCCTCCAGGAGGTCCCGGCCGACAAGCCAGGCGACTACGGCACGCCGGTGGCCTTCACCCTCGCCCGCGCGCTGAGGCGGCCCCCGCACGAGATCGCCGCCGACATCGTCGCGCGCCTGGAGCTGCCCGAGGGGGTCGTCTCCGCCGAGGCCGTCGGCGCCTACATCAACTTCGTCCTCGACCCCGGCACCTTCGTGTCGGGCGTGGTCCTGCGGCCCCGCGCGCCGCGCGCTCCCGAGCGGCGCAAGGTCGTCGTCGAGCACACCAGCGTGAACCCGAACAAGGAGGCCCACGTCGGCCACCTCAGGAACATCGTGCTGGGCGACGCGACCGCGCGCATCCTGCGGGCCGTCGGTCACGACGTCGAGGTGCAGAACTACATCGACGACACCGGCCGGCAGGCCGCCGAGAGCATCTTCGCCGTCACGTACTTCAACGCGCGTTTCGACTCGCCTGGCGGCTCGCCGCAGCGCAAGTACGACCACTGGCTGGGCGAGCTGTACGTGCGCCTGGGGCAGGCCAAGGAGCACGACGCCGAGGCGATCGAGCGCGGCGTGACCGAGGTGATGCACCGCCTCGAGCGCGGCGAGCTCAGGCACGAGGTCGAGCGCGTCGTGCGCGCCCAGCTCGAGACGTTCAACGCCCTCGGCGCCGAGTACGACCTGCTCGTCTGGGAGTCCGACGTCGTCCAGGCCGGCTTCCTCCAGCGCGGGCTCGAGGTCCTCGAGAAGAGCCGCTACACTCACCGACCCACCGACGGCAAGTACGCCGGCGCGCTGGTGATGGACGTCTCCTCGTTCCTCCCCGGCCTCGAGGAGCCGAACGTCGTCCTGGTGCGCTCCGACGGCAACGCGATGTACGTCGCGAAGGACATCGGCTACCAGTTCTGGAAGGCGGGCCTGTTCGAGGGCCTCACCTTCGAGCGCTTCGGCGTCCAGCCCTCCGGCAAGCCGCTCTACACCTCGAGCCCGGTCGGCGAGCCCCACCCCGACGGCCGCACGTTCGCGCACGCCGACGAGATCATCAACGTCATCGACGTGCGCCAGAGCCACCCGCAGACGATCGTCCGCACGGCGCTCGCGCTCGCCGACGACCCGCGCGCCGAGAAGGCCTACCGCAACTCGCACCACCTGGCCTACGAGGTCGTGACGCTCGAGGGCCGGCCCATGAGCGGCCGCAAGGGCATAACGCTCTCGATCGACGAGGTCACCGTGGAGGCCGTCCGCCGCGCCCGCGCCGTGGTGGAGGAGAAGAACCCCGACCTGCAGGCGATCGACGACGTGGCGGGCGCCGTCGGCATCGGGGCGCTGCGCTTCGCCATGCTGAAGACCGAGGCCAAGAAGGTCATCGACTTCCGCTGGGAGCAGGCGCTGTCGCTGCAGGGCGACTCGGCGCCGTACGTCCAGTACGCCCACGCGCGCGCCTGCAGCATCCTCCGCGCCGCCGCGGCCGCGGGCCTGACCCTGGCCGACGCCGAGCGGGCCGCCGACTTCGGCGCCCTGGGGCGGCTCGAGGTGCGCCTGGCGCAGGCGCTGGCGCGCTACCCGCGCGTCGTCGAGGCCGCGGCCGAGGAGCTGGCGCCCCACCAGGTCGCCCAGTACGCCCTCGACCTCGCGACGGCCTGGAACGCCTACTACAACCACAAGGACGAGTCGGGCCGCCCCGACACTCAGGTCCTGCGCGCCGACCCCGGGCTGCGCGAGGCGCGCCTGCTCTTGGTGGACGCCGTGCGGCGCACGCTGGCCGCCACGCTCGACCTGCTGGGCGTGCGCGCCCCCGAGGAGATGTGAAGCGCGCGGGCGGGCTGGCGGCACACGCCGACGAGGGGCCAGCGGCCGCCTCGGGACGGGGCCCGCCCTGAGACCCCGCGACCGGGGGGAGAGCCAGGGCGCCGCCGGGCGTATCATGGCCGGCATGGACAACGAGCCCCGGCCGCGGCTGTCCGACGGCCGCTTCCTGGTACCCGTCGTGTTGGGCGTCGTCGGCGTGATGTTCGCGCTCTGCGCGGTCCCGTTCGAGCCCTCCCCCTCGAAGCTCGCGCTCAACATGATCTCGCTGGTGATGCTCGCGGCGGCCGGGGCCAGCCTCGCCGTGGCGCTCGACGGCGCGCGGCGCCGGCGGGGCTCGGAGCGGCTGCCCGAGTAGCCTCGTCCCCCGACGGCTAGCCGGTCCCGGCCTGGGCCAGCACCGCCTCGGCGGCTAGCGCCGCCGCGCCGGCGGGGTCGCCGAACGCGGCCCGGGCGGTCGCCGCCTCGCCGGCCAGGACCTCGGCGCGGTAGGCCGCGTCCGACACGAGCCGAGACACCAGGGCGCGCAGGTCGCCGGGCGTGGACGCCGCGGCCAGGCCGCCCGACCACCACGTCCGCTCCCCGCCGTCCAGGACCTGCACCACGGGCACGCCGAGCGCGACCGCCTCGGGCAGGAGCGTCGACGCCGTGCCGACGACGACGCTGGCCGCCCGCACCGCCGCGTAAGGGTCGGGCGAGGCGTCGAGCGCGCCAGGCGGCAGCAGGCCCGTCCGGGCCGCCTCCTCGTAGGCGGCGCGCGGCTCGCGCGGGTGCGGCCTGACGCGCACCCTCACGCCCCCCAGCCCCCGCAGCGCCTCGAGGGCCGTCAGCAGCGCGCGCCTACCCACCTCGGGGTCGCCGTTCGTGCCCGCGACGAGCACCGTGGCGGGCCCGCCCGGCGCCGGCCCCTCGGCGCCCGCGCCGAGGCCCAGCGCCGCCAGTCGCGGGTTGCCCACGACCACCGCCGGCGGCGCGTCGGGGAAGCGCGCCAGCTCCTCCCGCGAGGCCTCGCCCCAGAGCATCACCAGGTCGGCGCCGTGGAAGTCGTGCGTCGGCCAGTCGCCGCTGAAGAGGCCGTGCTGCAGGAGCACCACGCGCAGCCGCGCGCCCGATGCGCGGTGCAGCGCGACCCCGCCCATCACCCCCGGGTCAGTCATCAGGTGCAGACCGAGGAGGGCTCTCGGGCGCACGTCGGCCAGCGCCGTCAGGGTCGCCGCCTCCTGCCAGAGGTAGCTCTGGGCCAGCAGCCGGAGGGCGGTCCTGCGGGCGGCGTCCAGGCCGTGCTCGGCGGCGAAGCGCCGGACGTGGCCGGCCAGGGCGGCCCAGCGCCGGCGCGCGTGGGCGTACGCGCGCGGGCCGGCGTAGGCGGCGAGGGACAAGGCCGGCCCCGGCAGGCCGGGGTCCGGCGCCTCGGGCGGCAGGAGCGTGGCCACGCTCGCCCCCCGGCGCGCGAGCTCCTCCGCCACCGGGGCGAGGAGCCCGGCGTAGTCGGGCCGGAACGGGAAGAACGCGACCAGGACGTCGGCCCGGCGCGCCGGCGGCAGCGGCGGCCGGCGCCGCGCGAACAGGTACTCGAGCGCGAGGGGCGCCAGCGCCCTGTGCCGCGCGCGGATGGGCCCCACGACCTGCTCGCCGCGCGTGAGGCGGTAGAGCTGCCAGGCCAGGTGGGCGAACGCCGGCGGGTACGCGGAGGCCAGGCGCTCCCTGAAGGCCTGGAACCCTGCGCCGCCCGCCGTCTCGACCACCTCGCCGCGGGGCTCGGCCAAGGCTCAGGCGTGCGCCGGGACGGGCAGCCTCGCGACGTGGCCCGCGCTCTCCGCCGCCATGCGCGCGGCGAGGCCGCGGAGGCGCTCGCGCAGGGCCTCGCCCTCGGCGATGTGGCGCTCCACCAGTTCCACGGCGCGGTCCACCGAGGCCGAGAGGTCCATCGCGTCGAGGTCGGGGCTCGGCAGGCCGACCATCTCGGCCAAGGCCGCCAGCTTGAACGAGTTGCTGGAGAGGGGGACGAACGGCGTGCCGCCCCGCAGGCCGAAGATCGCCGGGTGCCAGCGGCCGCCCACGTAGGCGGCGGCGTTGCCGATCAGGTCGACGGCCTGCAGCACGGGCGTCGGCGTGGCCACGAGCGGCAGGTCGAGGGCCGCGGCCAGCGGCCGGAACATCGCCTCGTCGGGCCTGTCGGAGGCGGTAAGCACCACCTGGTGCCCGCGCCCGCGCAGCGCCTCGACGAGCCGGCGGAAGCCCGGCACGGGGTCGCCCGTGGGGTGGGCGTGGGGCATGTGCGGGTCGCGGCGGCGCGCCCAGGCGAACTGCGCGCTGCCGCCCACGACCACGTACGGCCGCGTGGGGTCGAAACGCGCCCTGTCGGGCCAGACGTCGTAGTGTCCGGGCCTCGCCGCCAGCCGCTCCCAGGCGCCCCTGTCGGCCGGGGCCAGCGCGAACGCCGCGTCGGGCACGAGCCTCCCCGTCACGAAGGGGGCGCAGGTCTCGAGCGAGCGGGCCTCGCGGAACGTCACGTCGTCGAGCTCGGGGTAGACGGCCTCGGCGAAGGCTCGCATGCCAGGGTGGGACAGGTCGGCGGTGTGGTTCACCATGCCGACCCACTTGCCCAGGTGCCGCTTCGCGAACAGGGCCATCAGCATCAGGGCGCGGCCCTTGCGCTGCAGGTCGTAGACCGCCCCCTCGCCGTTGATGAGCACGGCGTCGGCGGCGGCGAGGCGCTCCGCGGCGAACTCGAGGACCTCGCCGTGGGCCATCGCCAGCGCCGCGTCCTCGAGGCCGCGCGCGTCGAGGGGCACCACGTCGGGGAGCCGCGGCGCGACCTTCTGGAAGGCCCGCCTCACGACCTCGCGTACGATCGGCCGCCGCGGCAGCAGCCTGTCGAGCGTCTCGGCGGCGCGGCGCCACCGCCGGCTGTCGCGCGGCGCGAAGGAGAGGATCTCCTCCAGGTAGACGGTCGACACGACCCGGGCCCCGCGGGCGGCCAGCGCGTCCTTCAGCGCCCCGGTGGTCGCCCGGCAGCCCCAGTTCGGGTTGCGGGAGGTGTCGTTGACGAAGCAGACGCGGAGCGGCGGCCGGGCGTTCGCCGGCGCCTCCGTGGGCGTGACCGTGACCACCATCGGCCCGATGCTACGGCCGCGGCCCGGCGCGGGGCGGGTACGCGTCACCCTGGCCGGCCGCCGGATTCAGGTGCCGGGCGAGGACCTCTACGGGGTGCACGGCGCGCTTGCCGGTGCCGTCCGCGATCTGGTGGCGGCAAGAGAAGCCCGGCGCGGCCGTGACGCCCTCGTGCTCGCGCACGGCGGGGAACAGGCGCTGCTCGCCGATCGCCAGCGACAGGTCGTGGTGGGCGTAGCCGAACGAGCCGGCCATGCCGCAGCAGCCGGCGTCGAGGACCCGCACGTCGTCGGCGACCCAGCCGAGCACGGCCGCGGCGTAGCTGGTGCCGAGGACCGCCTTCTGCTGGCAGTGGCCGTGGAACAGCAGCGGCTCCGAGGCGCGCGCGAACGACCGCTCCGGCTTGAGCCGGCCCGACGTCCACTCCTTCGCCAGGAACTCCTCGACCATGCGCAGGTTCTCGGCCACGGCCTCGGTGGCCCGGCCGGGCACGAGGTCGGGGTAGTCGTCGCGGAACATCGCCACGCACGACGGCTCGACGCCGAGCACGGGCACGCCCTCGCCGACGTAGCGCTCGAGGCGCCTGACGTTCTCCTCGGCCATGCGCCTCGCCTGGCGCACCAGGCCCTTCGAGAGCTGCGGCCGGCCGCAGCAGCCGTAGGGGACGAGCTCGACCCGGTAGCCCAGCGCCTCGAGGACGGTCACCGCGGCCTTGCCCGGGCCCTGCTCGTTGTGGCGCGTCCAGGTGTCGACGAACAGCGCGACCCGCCGGCCGTTCGTGCCGGTGGGAGCCTGCCCGGCCGGGGCCGCCGCCGGTTCCGTCCCGGCGGGAGCGGCGTTCCCTGCCCCCGAGCCGCTGGCGCCGCTGCCCTCCGCCCCGCCCCCTGCGGCCCGGCCGCGCCGCTCGAACCAGCGCTCGAAGCGCTCGGGGGCGTAGCGCGGCAGGACGCGCCTGGCGTCGACGCCGGCGACCTTCTCGAGCAGCCACCGCACCGGGCGCGTCGGCAGCAGGGCGTTCGCGACGGGGGCCAGGGCCTGGCCGAGCGGCGCCACGCGGCCGACGTTCGCGAAGGCCAGCGTGGGCAGGGAGACGCCGTGGTCGTCGTGCCAGTGCTGCAGCCACTCGTACTTGAGCTTCGCCATGTCCACCTGGCTCGGGCACTCGGCCTTGCACGCCTTGCACTCGAGGCACAGGTCGAGGACCTCGTACACCGCCCGGCTGGTGAGGCCGCCCGGCAGGCCGCCGGTGATCGCCTCCCTGAGCACGTTCGCGCGCCCGCGCGTGGAGTGGTCCTCGTCGCGCGTGGCCATGTAGCTAGGGCACATCGTCCCCACGCCGACCTTGCGGCACGCGCCCACGCCGGTGCAGGCCTCGATCGCCCCCAGGAACCCCTCCTGGTCGGAGAAGTCGAGGTGCGTCGCCACCGTGGGCTCCGGGTAGTCGGGCCCGTAGCGGAGGTTCTCGGTGAGCGTCGGCGCCTCGACGACCTTGCCCGGGTTCATCCGCCACCCGGGGTCGAACGCGCGCTTGACCTCGATGAACGCCTGGTAGAGCCTGTCGCCGAAGAGGCGGCGGTTCTGGTAGGAGCGGATCAGGCCGTCGCCGTGCTCGCCGCTCCAGGAGCCGCCGTACTTCACGACGAGCTCGAAGACCTCCTCGCTGATGCGGCGGAAGGCCTCGACGCCGACCTCCGACTTGAGGTCGATCAGCGGCCGCACGTGGATCACGCCCACCGAGGCGTGCGCGTACATGACGGTGCGCGCCCCGTGGCGCCGGCAGACCTCGATGACCTCGGGGATGTAGTAGGGCAGCTTCTCGACGGGGATCGCCGCGTCCTCGATGAACGGCGTCGGCTTCTGCCGGCCCTTCATCGTCGCGTAGATGCCCAGGCCAGCGCGGCGCAGCTCGACGATGTCGCGCTGCTCGGCCGGGTGCCTGGCCACGTACGAGGCGTACGAGAGCGCGTTCACCTCGGGGTCGGCGGCGAGGGACGCGAGCTGGCGCTCGAGCTCCTCGTCGGTCTCGCCGTCGAACTCGACCAGCAGCACGGCCGCCGGGTCGCCCTGGACCCAGGCCGTGAGCGGCGCCATGTGGGGGTTGTCCTTGCCGAGCTGGAACAGGTCGCGGTCGAGCAGCTCGACGGCGGCCGGGCCGTGGCGGTTGATGTACTGCACCGCCGTGAGGCACTTCTCGAGGCTGTCGAAGTGCCGCATGTCGAGCACGCGCTTCGGCGGCAGGCGGTGCAGGGCGACCTTGACCTCGAGGATCAGCGCCAGCGTGCCCTCCGAGCCGCAGACGAGCTTGGCCAGGTTGAACGGGCCGTCGCCGAGCAGCTCGTCGAGGTTGTAGCCGCCGACGCGCCGCATCACCTTCGGGTAGCGCGCGCGGATCTCGTCCTCGTTCTCCCTGACCACGCGCACGACCTCGCGGTAGAGCCGGCCCTCGCGGTCCTCCTGCGCCAGCTTCGCCTCGAGCTCCTCGCGGGAGAGCGGCCCCAGCTCGAGCTCGGTGCCGTCCGCCAGCAGCACCCGCATCGAGATGACCTGGTCTACGGTCTTGCCGTACTTGATCGAGTGCGTGCCCGACGAGTTGTTCGCGACCATCCCGCCGACGTTCGCCCTGTCGGTGGTGGCGACGTCGGGCGTGAACTGCAGGCCGTGCGGGGCGAGGACGCGGTTGAGCTGGTCGCGCACGACGCCGGGCTGAACGCGCGCCCAGCGCTCCTCGACGTTGACCTCGAGCACCTTCGTCAGGTGCTTCGACATGTCGATGACCAGCGCCTCGCCGACGGTCTGGCCGGCGAGGGAGGTGCCGCCGCCGCGGGGCAGGAGCGGCACCTCGTGCGCGGCGGCGACGCGCACGGCGGCGCGGACGTCGTCCTCGTCCAGCGGCACGACCACGCCGACGGGCGGGATGCGGTAGGGGCTGGCGTCGGTGGCGTACAGGGCGCGGGCCTTGGCGTCGAACCGCACCTCGCCCCTCACCGCCGCCCTGAGGTCGCGCTCGAGCGCGCCGACGTCGGCGACGGTGCTGGGGGCGGGCATGGGTGAGCGGAGGCGCCTGGCTGGCGCCGGGGCAGCGGAGGGTTCGGCTTGGGGCGCCTGAGGCATGAGCAAGGTTATCGCCTCCGGGCGCGGGGGTGCAGGGCCGGGCGGGCGCGTCCCGCGCCGCCGCGGGGTCGCCCCGGGGGCCGCGGAGCCGCGCCCTCACCGGGACCGCCCGCGCTCCCGCTCCCGCGCCGTATAGCCTTGGTAGCCGTGGAACCGGGCGTCGAGAGCCTGACCGCCCTCCTGCTGAGCCAGGCGGTGCTGGTCCCCAACCTCGTGGGCACGTTCGTGTTCGCGCTCTCGGGCGGCGTCGCCGGGGTGAAGGGGCGCGTCGACCTCTTCGGCCTGGCGGTGCTGTCGTTCGCGGCCGGCAACGCCGGCGGGATCATGCGCGACATGATCCTCGGCCGCTTCCCGGCCGGCAGCTTCAGCGACTGGCGCTACCTGGCGGTGTCGGTGCTGGCGGCGGTCGTCGTGTTCTTCTGGTACCCCAGCATCGACCGCCGCCGGCGGCTAGTGCTCTACTTCGACGCCGCCGGCCTCTCCCTGTTCGCCGTCACCGGCACGCTGGCGGCGCTCACCGCCGGCCTGAGCCCCGTGATGGCGCCGGTGATGGGCATGCTCACGGGCATCGGCGGCGGGATGCTGCGCGACGTGCTGGTGAACGACACGCCGGCGGTCTTCCGCGGCGAGCTCTACGCGATCGCCGCGCTCGCCGCCGGGCTCGTGGTCGTGGTCGGCGACGCGCTCGGCTGGCCGTGGCTCGTCACGTTCGCGCTGGGCGCCGGCCTCTGCTTCTTCCTGCGGATGATGGGGATCCACCGGGGCTGGGGCCTGCCCACGGCGCCGTGGTCGCCGGGCCGAGGCGACGGCTGAGGCGGGGCGCCGGGCCGCCTACGCGGGCCGCGCACTGCGACCCGGCGCCGCTCGGCGCGCGGTGAGCCCCGCGCCGCTCAGCGCGCGGCCGCCGCCCTCAGCGCCGCCTGGTCGGCCACGGCGTCCTCGGCCCCCGGCCCGAACAGGTTCACCACGGCCACGGCGAACGCCTCGTCGTCGAAGTGCCGGTAGGCGTGCACCAGGTTGCGCAGGCGGTAGCGCCGCACCAGCCCGGCCAGCAGCGAGGGCGACGCCATGGGGTTCAGCTTGTGGCCGGGCTCGGTGACCACGGCGCGGCCGGCGTCGTCGATGAGGCCTAGCTCGCGCAGGGCCGCGGTCAGGCGCGAGAGCTTGGGCTCGGGGATGCCGTGCTGCAGCCCGCGCCGGAACGCGACCAGGCCGCGCCGGAGCTCGTGCACCGTGGGGTAGGAGAGGGCCTCGTCCTCGATGCGCGCGAGGTCGGTGTCGGAGAGGTCGAGCGTGAAGGGCTCGCCGGCCGCGACCAGCTCCTCGAGCGCGGCCACGGGGTCGGGCAGCGGGCCGGCCACGAGCCGCCCGCGCGGCGGGGTCCCGGCGGCCGTCGGTACGCCCGGCCGCGGCGCCCGCGCCACCAGCCGGGCCGCCCGCGCGCTGTGCTCGCCGCGCGCGTCCGGCGCCAGCCCAAGCGGGCCCGATGGCCTGACGGCCTCGGCCATCAGCTCGAGGCGCCGCTCGTTGCGCCACTCGCTCTCGCGGATCGTCGCCGCGACGTGGACCTCGCCGCCGACGGGCAGGCGCCCGGCGAGCCCGCCCAGGCGCCAGGCGACGCCTCTCACGCCGCCGACGCGGAGCTGGAGGGTCGAGCCCGTGGCGCCCGCGGCGCGGGCCTGCTCGAGCCGGCCGGCGACGGCGAACAGCGGCGAGCCGTGGCCCTCGCCGAACGGCTCGAGGTCGCGTATCGCGCGGAACAGCCCGTCGTCGACCTCCGCGGCCGCGATGACGGCGTCCGCGACGACCGTGGGCACGTCCGGCTCGAACCCGGCGACGTAATCGAGGACGTCGGCGCGGAAGCCCTCGAAGCGGCTCATGTCGATCGCGAAGCCGGCGGCCTGGCGGTGGCCGCCGAAGCGCGTGAGGTGCGCCGCGGCGGCGCGCAGGGCGTCGACGGCAGAGACCGACGGCGTCGAGCGCACGCTGCCCTTCCCGGCGGCGGCGATGAACACGGGCTTGTAGTGGCGCTCGAGCAGCTTGCTGGCCACGATGCCCATCACGCCCGGGTGCCAGGCGGGGTCCTCGAGGACCAGCGCCGGCGCGCCGGGGTCGACCTTCGACTCGGCGTGGGCGAGCATCTCGTCCTGGATGCGCCGGCGGTCGGCGTTCCTCGCGTCGAGGTAGGCGGCGAGCTCGCTGGCGCGCCGCTCCGACGCCGTGGTGAGCAGCTCGAGGCCCTTGTCCGCCTCGCCCAGGCGCCCGGCGGCGTTCAGGCGGGGGCCGATCACGAACGCGACGTCCCGGGGCGAGACGTCGCCGCTCAGCCGCGACTGCCTGACCATCGCGCGCACGCCGGGCCAGCGCGACTCGGGGATGCGCCTCAAGCCCTCCTTGACGAGGGCGCGGTTCTCGCCCAGCACCGGCGCGACGTCGGCGATCGTGCCTATGGCGGCGAGGTCGGCGTAGTCGAAGGGCGGCTCGAGCCCCAGCCGCTCGCGCAGCGCCCACAGCAGGTGGAACGCCACCCCGGAGCCGGTCAGCTCGGGCAGCCCCGCGCGGGCCAGCGGCGACAGGCGCGGGTGCACGACGAGGCAGTCGGGCAGCTCCTGGCCGGGCGTGTGGTGGTCGGTGACGATGACCTCGACGCCGCGGGCCTTGAGGGCCGCGACCTCGGCCAGGTTCGTCACGCCGCAGTCGACGGTGAGCAGCAGGTCGGCCCTGGCCGCCAGCTCCTCGACGCGGTCGGGGTGGATGCCGTAGCCGTCGGTGAGCCGGTTGGGGATGTGCGCCTCCACGCGCCCTCCGAGCTCGCGCAGGCCCAGGAGCAGCAGGGCGGTGCCCGTGATGCCGTCGGCGTCGTAGTCGCCGTGGATCAGCACGCGCTCGCCGCGCTCGACGGCCTCCGCCAGCCGCGCAGCCGCCTCGACCAGGGTCGGGTTCGGGCTAAGCCGGAGGGGCGGGTTCAGGTGGTCGGGGGCGTCGTCGCGCAGGCCGCGCGCCCACAGGATCGCCGCGATCGCCGGGGGCACGCCGAGCGCGCGGCTCAGCGCCGCGACCTCGCGCGGGGGCGCCGGCGGCCTCACCGTCCACGCCAGCGCGTCGCCCGGCAGCGGGGGGACGCCCATCAGCGGGCGGCGTCTGGGTCTTCCAGCGAGGGGTCGTACGGCCTGTCGGGTATGACCGGGATCTCGGGCTCGGTCAGGTAGGGGTTCAGCGGCACGGAGTCGGCGGCGGCGCGGCGGCGCTCCTCGTCGAGCGCGGCCTGGAGGCGCCTGAGCTCGCGGCCGCGGCGCCACAGCGCCAGGCGCGTCGGCGCCCATCCGACCAGCCAGCCGATGAGCAGCGCGACGACGACGACGAGCCCCACCGGCAGCGGCGGGAGGATGCGGAAGAGGTAGGGGAGCTCGACGTAGTCGGGGTTGGCGGAGTGGAAGAGCCAGAGGTAGACGGCCGCCAGGACGATCAGCAGCAGTTGGACGATGCGAGCGGCTTTCACTGGGACCTCCGGGAAGACTCTACCCCAGCCTCCTGAGGGGGACCCGCCTCGTTCTCCGGCGCGGGTCCGGGAGGCCCCCGGAGGGCTATGCTGGCCGGCCGTGAGCATGCGGACCGTGCCCGCCACGTCAGGGAGCCCCGCGCCCGCGGTCGTGCCGCCGAAGGTCCTCGTCGGCATGTCGGGCGGCGTGGACTCGTCGGTGGCGGCGGCGCTGCTCGTGGAGCGCGGCTTCGACGTCGTCGGCTCGATGCTGCGGTTCTGGCCCGACGACAGGCCCGAGGGCGCGTTCGACGTCTGCTGCAGCCCCGACGCCGCCTACGACGCGCGCCGGGTCGCCGACGAGCTGGACGTACCGTTCTATCTACTCGACTTCCGCGACAGGTTCCAGCAGGTCGTCGTCGACCCGTTCGTGCCCACCTACCAGGCCGGGGCGACGCCGAACCCGTGCGTGTGGTGCAACCGCGAGATCAAGTTCGGCGAGTTCGTGAAGCGGGCCCAGGCGCTCGGCTGCGAGTTCATGGCCACGGGCCACTACGTCAGGCGCGTCGACGGGCCGAACGGGCCCGAGCTGCACCGCGGCGTCGACGACGACAAGGACCAGACCTACTTCCTGTGGGCGCTGCCGCGCGAGGTGCTGCCCTACCTGCTCTTCCCGCTGGGCGACCTGACGAAGGAGGAGGTGCGGCGCATCGCGGCCGAGAAGGACCTCCTCACGGCCGAGAAGCCCAGCTCCTCGGGCCTGTGCTTCGTCCCCACGACGGTGAGGGACTACCTCGCCGCGGCCCTCGAGCCGCGCCCGGGCGACGTGCTGGACGCCGCCGACGGCTACCGCGTCGCGGGCCGGCACGACGGCGTCGCCCGCTTCACGATCGGGCAGCGCAAGGGCCTGGGGCTCTTCAAGTCGCACCTCGAGCGGTACGTGATCGAGCTGCGGCCGGAGACCAACGAGGTCGTCGTCGGCACGAAGGAGATGTGCCACTGGCCGCGGCTGGTGGCGGAGCGGCGCAACTTCCTCTGCGACGAGGAGGAGCTGCCCGAGCGCGTGATGGCGCAGGTGCGCTACCGCCAGGCGCCGGAGCCGGCGACCCTGCGGCTCCTCGACGGCGACCGCTTCGAGCTCGTCTTCGACGAGCCGCAGTTCGCCGTCGCGGTGGGCCAGTCGGCGGTGGTGTACGACGGCGACAGGCTGCTGGGCGGCGGCGTGATCGCGGAGCGGCGCCGGGACCCGGCGTCCGCGTAGGCCCCGCACGAGGGGCCGCCGAGGTGCCGGCGGCGCGACCCGGGGCGGCGCCGGGCGGCCTCGCACGCATCGGCGACCCACGCCCCTCCGTGAAGGCCAGGTAGCGCGGCCGACCCCCTTCTCAGGAAAGAAGGCGTGATGATTCCGTTCCAGGCGCCTGCCGCGTCGGCACGGCGCCCGTCCGCGGACCCAAGACCTTGTCAGGAGGGAGGAACTCGATGACGACCAAGGTGCCTTCACGGCGCGCCTCCAGGGTGCGCGCCACCGTCGTGCTCGCCGTCTTGGCCTTGGCGCTGCCCGGCGCCGCGCTAGCTCAGGTCCAGGTCGGACCCGTCGACCCCGAGTTCGTCGCGAACGCCCTGGCCGAGTCGCCGGGGCCGTGGGCCGACGAGGCCATCGAGGTCGTGGTCAGCCGCGGCCTCTACATCGGTTACCCCGACGGCTCCTTCGGGTGGCGCGACGGCATCAGCCGCGCCGAGATGGCCGTGGTGATCGCCCGGCTCATCTCCACGTTCGGCCTCGACAGCTTCGACCCCGAGGCGCAGGCCGCGCTGCGGCAGGCGGTGGTGGAGCTCGACGACGAGCTGGCCGGCGCGCTCGAGGAGGTCTCGCGCCTGCGCGGCCAGATCGAGGCCGTCGGCGGGGACGTATCGGCGCTCGAGGAGGCCGACGCCGCGCTCGCGCAGCGGCTCGCCGACCTGGAGGTCGGCTTCGACGACCTGGGCGCTCGCCTGGCGGAGCTCGAGGAGGCGCTGGGCGTGGTGCGCGGCTACGCGACGATCGAGGACCTGGCGGCGCTCGAGGCCGAGCTGGACGGCGCCCGCGCCGCGGTCGCCGACCTCGAGGCGCGCGTGGCCGCCCTCGAGGGCCGTCCGGCGGGCGAGGGCGGCGCCCCGTCCGCCGAGCTCGCGGAGCTGAGGGACGCCATCGCGTCGCTGCGCGAGCAGCAGGAGGTCACGAACGAGAGGCTCGTCGCCCTCGAGAACTCGATCCAGGGCCTGGACGGCGTCGACGCCCCCAGCGTCGACTTCGGCGCCATCGAGTCCCGCTTCGAGCGGCTGACGAACGCCCAGTCCTCGCTCGATGCCAGGGTCGGCGACGTCGAGACGCGCCTGACCGGCATCGAGGAGCGCCTGGCGGCCCTCGAGGGGCGCGTGGACGACGTCGCGGGCGCGTTGCTGCCCGACCGCGGCGGGTTCTACGTGAGCGCGTCGGCGGTGATCGGCGACGACCCGGTGAACGACGGCGTGCTCGCCCGCGTCGCCCTGGGCCACGACCACCTGCTCGGGAACATAGGCTTCAGGCTCTCGTACGAGCACTCCTTCGGCTCCGCTCCTTCGGCGGCGGCCGCGGCCTTCACCTACACGACCGCGTTCGGCCGGAGCGACGGCTACTTCGGCCTGGGCGGCGGGGTGGCGTTCGAGGACCCCGACCCGGTCGGGTTCGGCGAGGCCCTCGTCGGCATCCAGTACCGGCTCTCGCGCCGCTTCGCGGTGTTCATGGAGGGCCGCTACCGCACCTACCTCGACGGCTCCGGCCAGCGGTTCCCCGGCTTCTCCGCCGGCCTCCAGTTCAGGTTCTGAGCCGGTCGCGGCGCGCGGCCCAGACCGCGGCCGCACCTGCGGGCCCGCCCACGCGCTGGGGCGGGCCCGCAAGCCGCCGGGGCGTGACGCAGGCCTTATGCTCTGCGCAGGAGGTCGCGCATGACAGCGATCGTCGTACTGGTGGTGTTGGCCGCCCTGGCGCTGTGGGCGGTCAGCGTCTACAACCGGATCATCCAGCTGGAGAACCGCTACCAGAACGCCTGGAGCCAGATCGACGTGCAGCTCAAGCGGCGCGCCGACCTGGTCCCGAACCTGGTCGAGACCGTGAAGGGCTACGCCTCGCACGAGCGGCAGCTCTTCGAGGAGATCGCGCGCTCCCGCGAGGCGATGATGAACGCGCGGGGCGTGAACGAGTCGGCCGAGGCGGCGAACATGATGTCCGCGGCCCTCGGGCGCCTGCTGGCGGTGGCGGAGAACTACCCCGACCTGAAGGCGAACCAGAACTTCGCGATGCTGCAGGAGGAGCTGGCGGCGATCGAGAACAAGATCGCCTACGCGCGGCAGTTCTACAACGACGCCGTCCTGCAGTACAACAACGCGATCGAGACGGTGCCCGGGAACTTCTTCGCCGGCCCGATGGGCAAGAAGGAGGCCGTCTTCCTCGAGATCCCCGAGCAGGACCGGGCCGTCCCGCAGGTCTCGTTCGGCGGCGCCCCGACGCAGCCGCCCGCCTGAGTGCCGGTCGCGGCGCCCGCTAGGCGGGGCGCCGGCAGGGGTCACCCCAGGCGAAGGAGCCTTCGCACGGGCCCAGGGACCCGGTCGCGCGAGGAGCGAAGCGAGAGGGCGGCGCCCCAGATGGGGCGCCGCCCTTCACTCGCGCCTCGGCCGCGCCTCAGGGCGCGACGGGCTCGTAGATCACGTAGCGGTGGTTGCCCCAGTCGGCGACGAACAGCTTGCCCTCGATGATCGCCACGCCGTCGGGCTGGTTGAGGGTGTCCGGGCCGACGCCCTTGCCGCGGTTCACGACCGACGACTCCATGTCGTCCTGGCCGAGGACGAGGTCGGCCGGCGCGCCGTTCGTCGTCGGCAGCGAGTTCCAGACCATCACGCGGTTGTTCGTCTCGTCGGCGACGAAGAGCTGGTTGCCGTTCGACACGGCGTCGGCCGCCCAGCCGAGGGAGCTCGGCCCCACGTCGTCGACCTGCGTCGTGAAGCTGCCCTGGCCCACGACCACGTCTGCCGGCTGGCCGTTCTGCGTGGGGAAGGCGTTCCAGATCAGCACCCGGCGGTTGCCGGCGTCGGCGACGATCAGCCGCTGGCCGTCGCTCCAGACGCCCTGGGGGTTGTCGAGCGTGTCCGCGTCGGGCTGCCCGCCGCGGTCGGGCTCGCACGAGACGAAGCTCGACTGGCCCAGCACGAGGTCGGCGGGGACGTTGTGGTTCGCGGGGAACTGGTTCCAGATCAGCACGCGGTGGTTCTCGGTGTCGGCCACGATGAGCTTCCCGTCCACGACGATGGCCATGTCGGGGAAGCGGAACTTGCTGGGCGCGCAGCCGCCGACGCCGCTCGTGAAGTCGGGCTGGCCGAGCACCCTGTCGGCCTTCGCGGTGCCGTCGGTCGGGGCCTGCTCGAACACGAGGATCCGGCTGGCGAACGTGTCGGTCATGATGAAGCCGTTCCCGTACGCCGCCAGGCTGCCGGGGTCCTTGAACTTGTCCGCGTCGAAGGCGAAGTTCTCCGGCCTCTCGTTGGCGCCGCTGCAGTCGGCCACCTTGCAGGGGGCCGGGCCGCCGACGACGAACGCCGCCTCGACGCCGGACTCCTCGGGGATGCCGTCGAACGCGAGGATGCGGTGGCCGTTGCTGTCGGGGACGTACAGGGTCCCGTTCACGTAGGCGGGGCGGTAGTACGGCTCGCGCACGCGCATGCCCTCGGGAGCGTTCGGGTCGGCCTCCTCGGGGCTGAGCTGGCCGATCACGACCGCGGCGGGCTGGCCGCTCCCTAGCTCGACGAACGGGTAGTGCAGCGTGAGCGTGTCCTTGTCGGTCTTGACGCCCGACTCGTCCTCGGCCCTGACCGTCACCTCGATGACGTTGTCGTGGTTCGCCAGCTCGACGGTGGCCCTCAGGACGTTGCCCTGGCGCGTGAACGCCAGGTCCGCGCCGTTGTGGCTGCCGGTCACCTGGGCGTCGGCGGGGGCCTTGACGTTCGCCCTGACCTCGATGGTCCTGTCGCCGGTGACGACCTGCCCGTCGGCGTGCGAGACGAACTCGACCGAGACCACGAGGGGCGGCGCCTCCGGCGTGGAACACGCCGCGAGGACGAGGAGGACAAGGCCAGCGAGGCTGCGCGTGGTTCGACGCATGTATCTCCCTCCGGTTGCTGCAAGACGTGCGCGGCCTGACGGCCTCCTTGGACACGCCTAGGCTGGTGCGCCGCAAGTCTAGGCGAGGGCGCCGCCGGGCCGCTGTGCCGGATGTGCCTTACACTGGCCTCATCCGCATGGTGAGCCGGGAGGCGGGCACGGGTTGACGAGCACGGCCAAGCGACTGCCAGACGTCCTCACCGACCCGGTGAGCGGCAGGCGCATAAGCCTGCTCGACTACAAGGCGAGGAACGTGCGGCTGTCCTGGCTCCTGGCCGTGGGCACCGCGCTGATCCTCGCCGCGCTCGCGTACCTGCTCGCCCAGGTCACCGACGTCGCCTCGACGGGCTTCTTCGTCGGCTCCGCGCTGGCGATCGGCGGCGCGCAGGGCGTCGTGGGCTTCCTCCTCTCCGACAAGATCGCCCTGGCGGCGGCGGGCGCTCAGAAGGCCACGGCCGAGCAGCACCGCTACCTCGTGAACGTCGCCGAGGCGGTGGCCATCGGCGCCGGGGTGCCCACGCCCGCCGTCTACGTGATCGACTCCCCGGCCCCCAACGCGTTCGCCACCGGCAGGGACCCGAGCCGTAGCTCGATCGCCGTCACGCGCGGGCTGCTCGAGCTGCTGGACCGCCAGGAGCTGGAGGGCGTCGTCGCCCACGAGATGGCGCACATCAGGAACTACGACGTGCGGTTCATGTCGATGCTGGTCGCGACCGTGGGCGCGGTGATCGTCCTGCGCGACCTCGTGCTCAGGTGGATGAGGTTCGGGGGGTCGTCGCGGAGCCGGCGCTCGGGCTCCGACAGGGGAGGGGGCGCCGCCCAGGGCGTCGTGCTGCTCCTCCTCGTCGTGCTGCTGGTCCTCGGCCCGGTGCTGGCGACGCTGCTGCGGCTCGCCGTGAGCCGGCGCCGCGAGTACCTCGCCGACGCGTCGGCCGCCTACATCACGCGCAACCCCGAGGGACTGGCCAGGGCCCTGGAGAAGATCCGCGACTACCGGGGCCCGGTGCTGGAGGTCAGCGAAGGCGTCAGGCACATGTTCTTCGTGAACCCCGTCAGCGGCCGGGACGGCAGCGCCCTGTTCAGCACGCACCCGCCGATCCAGGAGCGCATAGACAGGCTCAGGCGGATGTGAGTGCTACATTCTCATCCAGGTCCAACCGTCGACCTGAGCGTGAGGACGGCCCGTGGAGGACCACGCGGTAGAGCCTGCGCCCATGAGTGACACCATCGCCTTCACCCTCACGCCGGACGGGCGCGCGGCCACCTGGTGCCCCGCGGTCGAGGAGGCCTTCGGGTACGCCGCGCACGAGTTCGTGGGCCGCCCCTTCGGCGAGCTCCTGGCCGTCGACGGCGGCGACGCACCCGACGACGCGGTGGAGCGGGCGCTGGCCGAGGGCCGGGCCGTGATCGCCGGCTGGCGCGTCGGCAAGAGCGGCAGGCGCGCGCTGGTGGCCGGCACCCTGACGCTGCTGACGGACGAAGGCGGCCGTCCGGCCGGCATCGCCGCGTCGCTGCGGGCCGCCGCCGGCGACCCGCCCCCGGTGAGGGCCCGCCCGCCCGCGCCCGACGAGGAGCGCGACCTCGTCGCCGAGGCGGTGTGGGCCCTGCCCGAGTCCTTCTACGTGCTCGACGCGGAGCAGCGCTTCGTCTACGTCAACCAGGTCTGCGAGCGCCTGTGGGGCGTGAGCCGGGAGGACCTCCTCGGCCGGCACGTGGCCGAGGTCTTCCCGCAGGTGCGCGACTCCGAGCTGCTGCTCAGGCACGTCGAGGCCAGGGCCGAGCAGAGGCCGGTGCGGTTCGAGTCGTTCTCGCCACTCAGGGGCCGGACCGTGGAGACGCTGCTGGTGCCCCTGCGCGGCGGCACGGCGGCGCTCGTGCGCGACCCGTTCGAGGACGCGATGGTCGCCGACCAGCGGCGGGCGGGGACGCTCGGCTCGGCTCTCGAGGTGTCGGTGCAGCGCTACGTGCCGGCCTCCGGGACGCTGGCGGAGGTGGGCGCGCCCACCGACGTGTTCGGCCTGAGGGACGGCGAGGCGCTGGGCAGCCTGGAGCGGAAGCTGGAGCTGGTCCTGCCGGCCGACCGCCGCGCCTACGAGGCGCAGGTGCGCGAGGCGGTGAGGCGGCGCGAGCCGTGGCAGGCGCACTACCGCGTGCTCCGCCCCCGCGACGGCGCCACGGCCTGGCTCGCCGAGAGCGCCACCGTCGAGGAGGCCAAGGGCGAGCTCGCCTACGTCGTGATGACGTGGGACGTCACCGCCCTGCGCCGGGTGGAGGAGCAGCTCCGCGCCGGCGGCCGCCGCCTGCGGCGCGAGCTCACCGTGAACCGGCGCCTCTACGAGGTCCTCACCAAGGCGGTGGAGGCCGAGGACGTCAGGCAGGGCGTCGAGATGCTGCTGCGGGCCGCCGTGGACCTCGTGGGCGGGCGGCGGGGCGGCGTCTGGGTGCTCGACGAGGCGGAGCGCACGCTGACCGTCTACGCCCAGGTCGGCTTCAAGGCGGCGTACCTCGTGGAGTTCGGCGTCGTCCCCGCGGACGACGACCGGCTCGAGCGGCTGCCCACGGCGGGCCTCGTCCTCGAGGACCTGGACGAAGCGCAGGTGGAGGCGCTGGCCGAGGACGGGGTCGACGCCGCGGGCGTGCGCTCGCTGAACCTGTCGCTGGTGGGAGGCACGGGCACGACGCTCGGTTTCGCGAGCCTCCACGTCGACGCCGGCGTGACGCCGAGCGAGCGCGACTACTACGCGCTGAGGATCCTCGCCATGCAGATGGCGGCGCTCATCGACAGGCACCGGCTGGACGAGAGGTCGAGCGAGCTGGTGGGGCGCCTGGAGGAGCACGCCCGCCTCGCCGGCGACGCGCTCCTCGAGAGCGAGCTGATGTTCCGCCGCGCGTTCGAGCTGGGGCCGGTGGCGGCCGTGATCACGACGCGGGACGAGGACAGGTTCCTCGAGGTGAACGACTGGTACCTGAAGCTCACGGGCTACGAGCGCCACGAGGTCGTGGGGCGCACGGCCCGCGAGCTGGGCATGTGGTCCAGCCCCGAGGACCGGGAGCGCCTCGACGAGGCGCTGCGGACCGGCGGCCGGTTCCGCGAGCTGCACCTCCGCCTGCGCACGAAGGACGGCCGGGTGAGGGACATCCTCCTCTCGGGCGAGGAGGTCAACTACGCCGGCCAGCGCTGCATGCTGCAGATGTTCAACGACGTCACCGAGCAGCACAGGTCGCAGGAGGAGCTCCTGACGGCGATCCGCGAGGTGATGTCGGACACGGAGTGGTTCAGCCGCTCGGTCGTGCAGCGCCTGGCCGAGATGCGCCAGGGCGAGCCGGCCGCGCCTGAGGACCACGACCTGACCCCGCGCGAGCGCGAGGTGCTCGAGTACGTGGCGGCCGGCCTCAGCGACGAGGAGGTCGCCGCCCGCCTGGGCATCTCGCAGCGCACGGCCCGCAACCACCTCACGAACGCGTACGCCAAGATCGGCGCCCACAACCGCGCCGAGGCGATCGTCTGGGCGCGCGAACGGGGCCTCGTCGCCCGGCTGGGCTGAAGCGCGTCCCCTACGGCACCGAAGCGAGCCTGGCGCGGAAGGGCCCGGACGCGACGGGCTTCTCGCGTCCAGGACGGAGAACGCCCCGTTCCCGACGGGCAGATGTGAGATTCCTCATCTTGCGCAGGGACTTGGGTACGTTGCCCTACTCGACTAGTGCATCTGCTTCTTCCGGCTTGACCCCGGGGGCGCTAGGGTACCAGCGTGCCGGAAGGTCTCTCGGCGCATCTCGGGAAGAGGAGGGAAGACGCGATGGATAAGGTTGGCCCGTCTCGCGATCCGACCGCGAAGCACACGAGCCCGACCTTCGACCGCGGTCTGGAAGAACGACTCGCCGAGGCCCTCAGGCAGGTGGCCAGCCTCAAGCTGGAGCTGGCCCGCGTGCGCGCTGCGTACGCGGCGGTGCTAGCGGCCCACCAGGCGGGAGCGGCCGCGTCCGATCCCGCTCGCCCGGCGCCTCCGGCGGAGAAGGACCAGGACCGTCACGACGACTTCGACTGGGAGACGTGGGCGCGCGTCACGAAGGCGCGCATCCGCGGCGAAGACGTCGAGGCCACCGCGGCATGAGCGCGCGGCGCCAGTCGGCCCGGCTCTTCGACCGGCTCATGCGGCAGGCGCTGCGCGAGAGCCAGTCGGCGAGGCACGCGCGCGGGGCGCCGAGCGCGCCCGACTGGTCGCTCTCCGTCACGGACGCCGACGCCGTGCCGGTCTTCGACAGGGGACCCGCGTGGGTCCGTCAGGCGAGGGAAGGGCGATGAGCCCGCGTCCCGAGGCCGAGGCCCGCCGCACGCGCCCGCCGCGCGCCGCGCCACGCAGGCCGGGCCGGCTCGAGCGCCTCCGCAACCAGCGCCCTCCGCGCTTCAAACGCTTCCTCCAGGTGCGGCCCTAACTCCGACCCCCCAGACCGGGGCCGCCCTTCTTCTTCCAGGAGCGCTCTCTGCCTAGGAGGGCGCTCTTCTCTTGCGCCCGGGCGCCCCAGCCTCCGCCCGCGCGAGGGTCCCTCGCGGACGCCTCGAGGGACGGGCCCGCCGCGGACGGCCCGCGCCACGCGGCGACGGCAGCAGGGACGGCCACGCCAGCAGGCATGACGAAGCGCCCTCCCCTAGGGGAGGGCGCTTTCCCACTCGGGCTTGGGGCCTAGACGCTCAGGCCTCGTCCTCGTCGGCGCCGGACTGCTGGTCCTCGGCCGCCTTGGCGGGGCGCCTGCCCTCCTTGAAGGCGGCGGCGAGGAGCGCGGCGGCCTCGGAGGGGTCGATCACCTCGGAGGGGTCGACCTCTTCCTCGTCCTTCGAGGCCCTGGCCTCGGCCGGCTGCTCGGCGGTGGCCTCGGCGACCGTCTGGGCGAGCTCGCGCTCGGTCACCGAGCCGGCCACCTCGGCCGCGGCCGCGGGGCCGCCGGAGTCGCCGGCGGCGTCGATCGCCTCGGCGATCGCCTGCGTGTCGACGGCGGGCTCCTGGGAGCCGGAGTCGGCGGCGGCAGGCTCCTCGGTGACGGCGTCGGCGGCCGCCTGGGCCGGCTTCTCTTCCTTCTCCGCCTTCGCCTCGCCCTTCGTGTCGGTCAGCCCGAACTGGGCGAAGAGGTCGGCGTAGACGTCACCGAGCTTCGTGGTGGTCTTGGTGCCCACCTCGGCCGCCACGTAGCTGTAGTCGTAGTCGATGTCCGAGGCGCCGCGACGGCCCCTGCGACCCCGGCGCTGGCCGCCGCCCTGCTGGGCGCCCGCGTACGCGCCGCGGCCGGAGGGGGCGTTCCCGCCGAACTCGGCGGCGTTCTCGGGCGTGTAGGGCATCAGGCGCTTGCGCGAGAGGCTGGCGCGCTGCTCGACCGGGTCGATGTTGAGGATGACCGCGGTGATCTCGTCGCCCTTCTTGAAGTGGTCGGAGATGTTCTCGATGTGGTCGTGCGACAGCTCCGAGATGTGGACGAGGCCCTCGATGCCCTCCTCGATCTCCATGAAGACGCCGAAGTCGGTGATGCCCGTGATGGGGCCGGTGACCTCGGTGCCCGGCGGGTAGCGGTCGGGCAGGCTGCTCCACGGGTCGGGCTGGGTCTGGCGCAGCCCCAGCGAGATCCGCTGCTGCTGCGTGTCGATCTTGAGGATCATCGCCTCGACCGTGTCGCCCTCGTTCACGACCTCCTTGGGATGGCGGACGCGCTTCGTCCAGCTCATCTCGGAGACGTGGATGAGGCCCTCGAGGCCGGGCTCGATCTCGACGAACGCGCCGAACGGCGTGAGGTTCGTGACGCGACCCGAGACCTTCTGGCCGATCGAGTAGTTGGCCAGGACGTTGTCCCACGGGTTCGGCGCGAGCTTCTTCATCGAGAGGTTGATGCGCTCGCGCTCGAGGTCCATGTCGAGGACCTCGACCCGGACCTTGTCGCCGATCTTCACGACCTCGCGCGGGTGGTTGAAGCGGCCGTGCGTGAGCTCGCTGCGGTGCACGAGGCCGTCGATACCGCCGAGGTTCACGAACACGCCGAAGTCGGTGATCTCCACGACCTCGCCCTCGAGGCGGGCGCCGGGCTCGAGCCGCTTGAGCGTCTCCTCCTTGAGGTGGGCGATCTCCTCCTCGAGGATCGCGCGCCGCGAGATGATCACGCGGTTGCGGCGGCGGTTCAGCTCGATGATGCGCACCTTCAGGCGCTGGCCCACGTACGGGCTGAGGTCGTTCACGCGCCTGACGTCGACCTGGCTGGCCGGCAGGAAGGCGCGCACGCCGAGGTTCGCCACGAGGCCGCCGCGGACCTTCTCCACGATCTCGACCTCGACGGGCTTCTTCTTCTCGTAGATCTCCTGGAGCAGGTTCCAGGCGCGCTCCTGGTCGGCCCGCTTCTTGGAGAGGACGATCGTGTTGTTCGCGATGTCGGCGCGGACGACGTAGACCTGGATCTCGTCGCCCGGCTTGAAGTACTTGGCGGCCTCCTCCTGGTTCGTCTCGAACTCGAAGAGCTGGTTGTAGGGGAGGATGCCTTCGATCTTCGCGCCGACGTCGACGACGATGCCGTCCTGCTGCAGCATGATGACCTGGCCGGTCGTGATCATGCCGCGGTGGACGGGGCGGCGGGCGAGCTGCTCGTCGGACGCCGCCAGGACGTCCTCCATCGTGATCTCGCCGTTGTCGTCGTCGGCTTCCTCGGCCACGAAGCTCGGGGAGCTGCTGGCCGCGCTCGCCGACGCGGCCACGGAGGCCTCGGGGCTGACGGTCTCCTGGACCATCGCGTCCAGTGCCGCCTGCGCCGAGGCGTCGTCCGTCACGACGCCCGCGGTGGCGCGAGCGCTCTCCTGCATGGCCTGGCCGTTCACCGGCTGGCCGTTCTCCTGACCGTGGTCAACGTCCTGAGAAGGAGCCCGTTCGTCGCTGGAGACTGCGTTTACCAGCTGCGTACCGTCTTCGCCCTGAACGGTCTCCGCGGCTGGAGCCTGGATTGAGCTCTGGTCGTTGGCCTGGTCTGTGCCCGGGGCAGGGCTCCCCGTGGCGGGGCGTAGGTTTTCATCCATGAAAAGGGGTTCCTCCTGAGGACGGGTTGACTCGCAAGTGCTCATTACATCACATGGGAGCGGGCCAAGGCAAGGTTATTCGTGACCGATTAGCGGCTCGTGAAGCGGTCTCCCGCGCGCGTGGGTCACGGCGTTCCCGTCGGCACGGCGAACGACGCGGCCGGGCCGCGGTCCGGCCGCTCCAGGGCGGCGTCCCCGCTGTGTGACTGGCCCGCTGTGCCTGGCTGGCGCCTCGCGCAAAGGGTCGGACCCCGCGTGGGGGGACCGCGGGGTCCTTCGGAAGAGGATGGGGAGAGGTAAGGGAGTTACCTCGGCCCACGATGGAAGGGTCGATGACCCTTCGAGGCTCACTATGGAGCGCGCTAGTGAGCGGGGCCTGACAGGGCCGTTAGAGGCGGGAGCTCCGCTCCGAAGGAGTATATTGACCAGTCTACATAGATTCCGCGGTCGCGCGACCTGCGGCTCCCGGCGCGAGCTCGGGACGTGCCAGGCGAGCCGGCGACGGAGGCGGGCTCGTCCGGCGCGCCTACCGAGCCTCGAGTTATCAAATCTACCGTTCCGCTGCGCTCGCCGCGACGTCCCCGCGTCCCGGTCGCCGCCCCACGCGCGAGCTCCCTCGGAGGGGTGGATCGCCCGCACCCCCTGGCGCCGGGCCTTCATGAGGTCGAACGCTTGCCCGCACGCCCTGGGGGTCTCGCCCGCGGGACAGGGAGGACCAGAACGGGTCGCGGCCGCCGTCTCCCCACGGCGGCCGGCGACGACCTCTTTCCCCCATCCCCTTCTGGCTGCGAATCGTAACCGGAACCGTACGGGCGGCGTCTAGGCAGGCGTCACGCCCTGTTCCCCCGCGACCTGCTTGCGGTAGGCCTCCAGCTCCTCGTCGACCGCGCGCGCCCACGCGTTCTGGGAACCGGGGAGGAACCGGCCGAGCCGCGCCACCTCGCGCCCGGAGCGGACCTCCTCGACGTCCCAGATCACGTTGATCTCCGACGCCAGGCGGTACATCTTCGCCTCGGACTCGTACTCGATCGCCAGGCCGTCCACGTGCTCGCGGAGCTGGTGCCTGAACTGGTGGAAGTACGACTTCGCCGAGGACAGCTTCTCGTTGGGGAAGACGTCCTCGATGACGTCCTGCAGGGTAACGGCCTTGCGCTCGAGCAGGTAGGCGAGGAGCTCCACGCCGCGCTTGAGCGGGATGTGCACGGGCTTGCCGTCCAGGACCACGCTCTCCTCGCCCAGCGTGTGCACCTCTAGGGTGGGCGTGCGCCGGCCGGCGATGCGCGGGTGGGTCTTCTCGGCGATGGCCCGCAGCTCGGGCAACAGCGCGAACTCCCGCGCCAGAAGCGACGGGTTCTGCAGGGTGATCGAGAGCGTCTGCAGCTCGTCGAGGATGCCGGAGAAGTCCCGGCCCATGACCCGGTAGAGGTCGGCCAGGTGCAGCTTCACCGCCGCCTGCTCCTGCAGGAGCCCCATCTCCCCGAAGGCGTGGATGAGCCCGTTCAGCTCGTCCGCCGCGTGCGACTGGGTGTACCGCCCCTGCCAGAGCATGAGCAGCACCTCGCGGAAGCGGAAGGCAAGACGGTCCGACTTGTCGGCGATGAGCTCTTGAGCTCGCGTTATATGCTCGTTCGCTGCAGCGAAATCGCCGCGGGAGCCTAACACCGAGACCAGCGCAAGGCGGCAAAGGAACTCTTCATAGGCGAGGCCGTTCATGTGAGAGGCAAGGTCAAGGGCCTGGCTGTACATGTGAATGGCCTCTCGCATGTTTCCTTGTGCAAGCGCAATCTGCCCGAACAGCCAAAGCCGCTCTACTTGGTGAGCCCCGATTGCATCGGCAAACTCTCGTGCTTCTAGTTCGAGGAGTGCCTCCTGCAAGCGCCCAAGCGAAACCAACACGGCTGCGCGTCGCAGCCGTGTCTTCTGTCGTTCCAGGCCCTGGCTCGCAGGCATACTGCGTTCGAGGAACCAGAGCGCCCGTTGAGCCCTGCCGATGCGGGCGTAGAGGACAGCCAGCTGTACAAGGATGGATGGTGCAAGGACCTTGTATTCAGGAATTCCTTGTATTCGGTTCCACGCGTCCTCAGCGGCCTTGAGCGCTTCGCGTATGTTGCCGCTATTCTCTTTGCGTATGCTGAGGACCCTCATGTATAGGGCCTTGTCGTAATCAGATAGGCGGTCAAAGGCTACCTTCTGCAATTCTTGTACGGCTTCATCTCCTCTTTCCAGGAACGGGAGGAGGTGAGCCATGTTTATGCGGGCCGCGTCTTCTCCGCGGGCGGCAGCCCTTTCGAGAGCTGCTAGCGCTTCTTCATCCATGAAGAGTTGGTAATAGCAGACGCCTGCCCAACGGTCGTCCGCGGGAGTAGGATTGTCAAGCGAATTGTAGTGGTGAATACCTTCCTCAAAGCGCTCTAGGAACGCGTATCCCTGAATCTCGCTTTGCAACAAGATTCCGGGGAATGCGGCTTCGACCTCGTCGCGGACGCCGCTCACAGGCTTAGTCTAATAAGTGCTCAGAAGCCCCGCTACCCGCTCGATCATGCCTAGTCATTGGAAGCGCGGTGGTGACGGCGCTTACGCGCGGTGGCCGGACTATGCAAGTTCCTCATGCCCTTTACATCTGTGATTGACGTTCCTTCGTAGCCTTGCTAGGCTTCCATCCAAGCGAACGGATTGGGAGGTCCGTTGGCTTCGGAATCTGGGAGGATTCCGCGTTCGGCTGGTGGCGCTAGTCATCAGTCGAGTAGAGGGGGCAAGCCCCGTCTAGGGCCGCTTCAAGCGGTGTCTCGGAAGGATGGGAAGAGTTATGAAGAATACCGGCAGGCGCATCTTCCGTCGTCTTTTCGCCCTGATTCTGGTTTTGCTGCCGTTTGTCGCGTTGGCTGGTCAGCACGCGTCGCAGCGCTAAGTTCGAAGGCGCGAAGCAAGTCGAAGAGCTAGAAGGCGAGATTGAAGAGGATCCGCGGCAGCGCATGCGCTGCCGCGGATCCTCTTCAGCAAGAATTGACTTGCTAGCAGGGACTGGGACAGCAAAGGTCAAGCGGCATAGCTGGCAAGCAATGCAGCGATAAACTGGGATCGGGACTCATATCCCAACTTGGTTATCGCATTTGACACATGCGCATTTATCGTCTTGGGTGTAACTCGCAACCTTTCCGCTACCGTGGCGGTGTCTAGACCCTGAATCAAGAGCCGAGTAACGCGCAACTCCATGTAAGTGAGACCGGATCGCCAACTGTATGTTCTCATCGCCGCTGCCGCCGCGTAGATTCCACTGATCAGTGCATCGTCGTCTCCTGCGCACACTACGCCACTTACGTGATAGCTCGCCACCACGTCCGTATAAGGCCCATTAGCACTCTGTACGACTACTAGAGTCCTCGCTCGCTCAACACTGTTCAATTCGTCAAGCTTGCCAAATGCCCAGGTTGTGGGAAAGTCCAGAAGTACCCTGGCGGAGAATGGGCCAAGTTCGTCGACGAAGTAGATGTTGCTGATTTCTGGTACATGCTGGACTAAGGCCCTGTAGGCAGGTCTTGCCGCGATTACAGCAACGCCAAGCTTCTTCGCCACCTCCACCCTCCTCTTTTGGCTCTCGCATACATGATGAAGGGCGGGGGTTGAAGCACGGTTGAAAAGGGGTTGAAGACTACAATTAGCGGTAGGAGCCTCAACTGCCCACGCTGATGTCGAACAGCAGGATGAGGCCAATTGATTATCGAAGCCGGCTAAATCTTGGTCCACACTTGGTTCACGCCGGGCAGTGAAGCCTAGGTTAAGTCTCTAGGCCCGAAGACATAACCTCCTGGCTTGTGCATGGCTGACTATGCCGGCAGGGAGGCAGCATGCAGACCAAGTCTCAGACAACTTTTCACGCTAGAGTCGAGGCAGCTCGAGTGCTTGGAGCGGGCTTCCTCCGGGCCCTGAGCGTCTCCATCGTAATGCTGTCCGTTCTGGCATTAGGCAACGCTCAGGCACCCCAGTCGATCGGAATCACAGTTAATGGCGTCGGCACCGCCTACGGCGCGCCTGACACGGCGGTCCTGGACCTAGGCGTGAGCCTCTACCACTCCGACGTGTC
>Ga0207872_100212_pt1 | contig 47115 bp, 46 predicted proteins | sample Passage260B_FD_187372 | JGI IMG/M metagenome (GOLD analysis project Ga0207872, IMG submission 187372) | Cellulose adapted compost microbial communities from Newby Island Compost Facility, Milpitas, CA, USA - Passage2 60B (SPAdes) (version 2) ...
GGGGAGTTGTCTGGCTGGGAACTTCCCTGTTATTTACAGGGTGTTATGCGCTAACATCTCGTGATTTTACCGAAACAATGGGCTTTCGAAATTTAGGTTAAAAACTTTAGCCAAAAAGATTTCGAGCGAATCTTGGGATATAATGAAACAGATTATCGTAAAAGTCGGAACCGAGACAGTTAAAGAGCAATTAGGTTTGAAATAGCACTTCATGCAGTGCTTTTTTCTTTTATCGTGAACTTATTTGGACGATTATTTCAGCCGAGTCCAAGCAATTAATGGGAGTGGGCAAGCGGTTGAGGTATTGATGAAAAGATACCTTTCCGACGAAGCGATTGCACAATTGATAAAAACGGTCGCTAAATCTGCAGGGGAATTTTATAATCCTAATCCGTAGCACCTTCGGGTGCTTTTTCTTTTGCCTTTGTGTGAGGTGGTGGTCGTATAGTGGCAGTGGAAAAACAACCTCATGCAAACTACTGCGGCGCCAAGACCCGCAGCGGGCTGCCGTGTCGAAACTGGGCAATGGCGAACGGCCGCTGTCGCATGCACGGCGGAAAGTCCACCGGGGCACCTAAAGGGAACAAAAACGCCGTCAAGACCGGCGAATACGAAACCATCTGGATGGACGCCCTCGATCCCGAGGAACGCGTCCTTTTTCATATCGTCGACACGGACGTCCTGAAACAGATCGACGAGGAGCTACGCCTCATCACGATCCGGGAACGCCGCATGTTGCAGCGGATCGAGCGTCTGCGCGCGGCCGGGGATTTCACGGTTGTGCGCCATTCGGTTGGCGTCGAGAAAGGAAAAAAGACGGACCTGCGAGAAGCCGAGGGAACGCTTGGCCAAATCCAGGCGATCGAGGAAGCGCTGACCCGGGTGCAGGAGAAAAAGGCGAAGCTGCTCGAGCTCAAACACAAAATTTTGAGCCAGGGCGTTGCGGACGAAAACAACATCAACGCCCAAATCACCGCGCTTGCCGATCTGATTAATAACCCTGCGCCGGATCGGGTGATGAACGATGTCTAGTCTGATCCCATATGCACCGCTGACGGCGAAGCAGGCGGAATATATCCGGCGCAGTCTCGACAGCTGGTTGAATGTGGCCGAGGGCGGCAAGCGTGCCGGCAAGAACATCATCAACCTGATCGCGTTCGCCATGAACCTCGAGGTGCATCCGGATCGGCTGCACCTGGTCGCGGGTGTCACGCTGGCCGCCGCAAAGATGAATATTATTGACAGCAACGGTTTCGGCCTACAGTACATCTTCGCAGGCAGATGTCGGGAAGGAAAGTACAAAGATCGCGATGCGTTGTACATCCAAACGAAAGCCGGCGAAAAGATCATCATTGTTGCGGGCGGGTCAAAAGCAAACGACGCAGCGAAAATTAAGGGTAACAGCTATGGCATGGCGTATGTGACCGAAGTGAATGAATGTCATCAGACGTTCGTGCAGGAGGTTTTCGACCGTACGCTGGCGAGCTCGGATCGGAAAATCTTTTTCGATCTCAACCCGAAGCCGCCTGCGCATTGGTTCTACCGCGAGATTCTGGACCATCAAGACGATTTGAAAAAACGCGGCGAAAATCCCGGATACAACTACTCGCATTTTACGATCTTCGACAACCTGAGCATCCCGAACGATCGTCTGTGCGAGGTTTTGCGGACATATGATAAGTCGTCGCTGTGGTATCAAGCGGATATTCTGGGGAAACGAACGGCGGCTACGGGACGGATTTACACCGGATATTCGTACAAGGACGTCGTTGTGACTCCGGAGTTCATCCGGGACAAGAAGTTCATTCAATTCAGCATCGGCATCGACGTCGGCGGTACGGCGGCAACGGTCGCGACGCTGGCCGGGTTCACGATTGGTTACAAAGATGTCGTATTGCTGGACGGCTACTACCACAAGCAGGGCGCGAACACCGGATACACGCACGACCGTTATGCCCGGGAAATCGTTGACAAGATCGCAGAGTGGGCGAAGACGTACCCTGCTTTTTTTGCTTCGGCGCATATCTTCGCCGAGGAAGCCGACAAGCTGTTTCGTCAGGCGCTTGCCAATGAGTTACGGCGCCGTGGGTTCCATATCCCGGTAACGCCCAGCTACAAAAAAGACGGCATCGTCGATCGGATCCGGCTGACGAACATCTTGATCAATCAGGGGCGGTACAAGGTGATGCACCACCTGAAACCGTGGATCGAAGCGTTGGAGAACGCGGTCTGGGACGAAGAGGAGCGCGCAGAGGGCGAATGGGTCCGGGTGGACGATGGCAGCTATCCGGTAGACTGCCTGGACAGCAGCGAGTACGCCGTGCAGCCGTTCAAGCGCAGATTGGAGGTATGACATGAGCATCTTCAGCGCGATCGGAAATGGGGTGAGAAACGCGGTTATGAAACTTCTTCGCATACAGCCGGCGCCCGTGCAGGCATCGATTATCATCCAGGAGCCGCTCAGCTTCGAGGCCAACGTGCTGCGCAACCGGCTTTGGTATCGCGGCGATCCGTCGGAGCTGGATCAGTTCTACAAACAGCTCGCCAGCGCGACCAGCGACAGCGTGGCTGCGTCTCGGTTTTGGGCTGCAGTGCCGAGTGCCGACCTGCAGATCCGAAAGATTCACAGCGGGCTGCCGGCGCTGATCATCGACCGGATCACGGACATCGTGACGGCCGATTTTGACGGCGTGGAGTTAGAAGCCGAGGACCAGCAGCGCCGGTGGGACGAAATCAGCGAGGACAACCGGTTCCCGGAGCTGCTCGGCGAGAGCATCGTTGAAACGCTGGTGGCCGGCGACGGAGCGTTCAAGCTGGTCGTCGATCAGGAAGTCTCGCCGTTGCCGATCATCGAATTCTACAGTGGTGAGCGCGTCGAATACAGGCAAGTCCGCGGCCGACTGCAGGAAATCGTGTTCCTGTCGGATTACACCTACCGGGACAAGACCTACCGGCTGGAGGAAACATACGGCCGCGGCTACATCCGGACGCGGCTCGTTGGCGAGGACGGAAAGGAAGTGCCACTCGGAACAGTTCCGGAGACGGCGAAGCTGGTGCCCGAGGTGACGTATGCCGGCGACTTCCTGATGGCCGTGCCGATGCGGTTTTTCAAGAGTCCGAAGTGGCCGGGCCGGGGGAAGTCCATTTTCGAGGCGAAGGCTGACAGTTTCGACGCGCTGGACGAGGTCATCAGTCAATGGATCGATGCGATTCGGGCGGGCCGGGTGCAGAAGTACATTCCGGAGGACCTGATCCCACGCGATCCGCGCACCGGTGCGACCCTGCGCCCGAACCCGTTCGACAACCAGTTCATCAAGATCGGCGCCGTGATGGCCGAGGACGCGAAGGGGCAGATCACGACGGTCCAGCCTGACATTGCCTACGAGGCGTTTGTGGAGGGCTATGCCAACGCGCTGGACATGTGTCTGCAGGGGATCATCAGCCCGGCAACGCTCGGGATCGACCTGAAAAAGACCGACAACGCCGAGGCACAGAGAGAGAAAGAGAAGACGACGCTTTATACTCGCGGAAAAATCATCGATACGCTGAATGAAGTTATTCCGCGCCTGGTGGACGTGACTCTGAAGGTGCAGGACACGATGGAACGTCGAACCCCGGGGGAATATGCGGCTAGCGTGAAGTTTGGCGAATACGCTTCCCCGGACTTTGGTACGGTGGTTGAGACTGTGGGTAAGGCTCGGTCGTTCGGTATCATGTCCATCGAGCGCGCCGTCGAAGAACTTTACGGCGACAGTTGGACCGACGAGGAAAAGGCGGCAGAGGTGGCGCGGATCCGGGCGGAGCAGGGATATTCCACATTCGACGAACCGGCGGTCAACATTGACGGCCGCCAGTTCGGCGGGACGCCGCCTGAAGGTGACGAATGATGGCCCAGCGTGATCCGTACGATATCCAGCGGATTATCGAGGACATGGTGCTGGCGCTGATCGCGTCGATGAAGCGAACGTTCAAGCGGCATATTCGGGAAGAGATGAAGGAGGGATTCCGGTGGGACCGGTGGCAGTTCGTTCTCCTCCGCAATCTGAACCGATTTCGCGGCCAGAACAGCCGGATCATCCGGGTTGCTTTCCGCGAGGCCGAACGTCTGACGGAAAGTGTGCTCCGCGAGAGTTTCGAGACTGGTCAGCGCGCAGCCGAACAACAGATCCGGCAGGTCATGGTCGGGGACAGGATCGCGGCGGCCGAAGTGTCCGGAAAAGTCCAGATCCCGATTGACGAGAAACCGCCACCCGTTCCGAAGGGTCAGAAACGTCCGAAAATCCCGTACAGCCAACTGCCACGAGCGGCGCCGGAAACACAGTTTTTTGGTCTGAACGAGCGAAAACTTGCGGCTTTGCAGCAGTCCGTTGTGTCCGATCTCATGCAGGCTGAATACGGCGTCCTGCGCAAGATGGACGACGTGTACCGACAGATCATCTACCGTGCCCAGGTGAACATGACGGCCGGCGCGAAGACGCTGGATCAGGCAATCGATATGGCTACGAAGGAGTTTCTGGAACGCGGCATTGACTCTATTACTTACAGCGACGGTCGAAAGGTTAACATCGCATCCTGGGCGGAGATGGCGCTACGGACGGCCAGTCAGCGGGCTACATTTTTGGGCGAGGGTAAGAAGCGCGATGAGTGGGGCGTGTACACCGTGCTCATGAGCGCGCACGACAACTGTTCACCGTGGTGCCTGCCGTATCAGGGCAAGGTGATGATCGATGATGTGTATACGTCGATCACTCCGGAGCAGGCTGAGCAGCTGGCGAGGGAACACGGTGTGCCGCGGCTGTCCGAGGCCATGCGGAATGGGGCGTTCCATCCGAATTGCCGCCATACACTGTCGACGTACTTCCCAGGGATCAGCCGGTTGCCGGAACCAGTGGATGACGAAGCGGCTGTAAAGCTATATAAAGCGGAACAATATCAACGCTATATTGAGCGCAACATCCGCAAATACAAACGCCTCGCCGCCGGCTCACTGGACGAGCAGAACGTCCAGCGGTACAAGAACAAGGTCAATGAATGGTCCGCCCGGCTCGAGGAACTGCTCGAGGCGTATCCGGACCTGCGCCGTAACCGGACGCGGGAGGTGGACCGTACGATGGTCGTATAGTTTCGAGTCGCTCAACCGAGCGGCTTTTTGTTTTGCCCTGTCGCATGGCGTAAAACTAGGCGTACCCGCGGCCGGGGTATATCGGTCGACACCTAATCAGCGGATCGAACCGCTATACAAATTCGGAGGGTGATCAATCGTGGAATGGTTGAAAGAACTGCTCAAGAAAGCGGGCATCGAGGATTCGAAACTCGACCAGATTGTCGGCGACATCAACAAGACGCTGCCGGAGCACTTCGTGCCGAAGGCCAGGTACAACGAGGTGGCTGAAGCGAAGAAGAAGCTGGAGGCCGACGTCGCCGAACGGGACAAACAGCTGGACGAACTGAAGAAAGCGGCCGGGGCCAGCGAAGAACTGCGGAAGCAGATCGAAACGCTGCAGGCCGAAAACAAGGCGGCCAAGGAAAAGTACGAGGCTGACCTGAAGGAACTGAAGTTGTCCACCGCCATCAAAGCGGCCATCGCCGGCAAGGTCCACGACGAGGACCTGGTAGCCGGCCTGTTCGATCGCAACAAGCTCGTGCTGGACGGCGACAAAGTGGTTGGGCTCGAGGAGCAGCTCAAGGCGCTGCAGGAGAGCAAGGCGTTCCTGTTCAAGCAGGACAACTCGCAGCAGCAGCCCGGCTTCCAGATCGGCGGTGGGGGTGGCCAGCCACCGACGAACATCAATCAAGACCAACTGGCCGCCATCTTTGGAAACACGCAACAAAAATGATCGGGGAGTGATCAAGCAATGGCGTACAACTATGTCACTGCGTTCGAAACGCAACTCCAGCAAAAGTATGCGCGCGAGCTGACCAGCTCCGCGCTGACGACGGACCGCGTCCGGTTCGTGGGGGCGAAGACGATCAAGATTCCACGGCTCGACCTGGCCGGATATAAGGACCACAGCCGCGCTGGCGGGTGGAACCGGCAATCGCTCTCGAACGACTTCGAGACGAAAGAACTGCAGCACGACCGCGACGTGGAATTCTTCGTCGACGCGATGGACGTGGATGAAACGAACCAAATCTTGTCTGCGGCCAACATCACAAATGTATTTGTGACGGAGCAAGCGATCCCGGAGCTGGATTGCTATCGATATTCGAAACTGCTTTCCGAGATGCAAACCTACGGTGGCACGCCGGATACGACAGAGCTGGACGTGAACAACGTCCTGCAAGTGTTCGACGAGCTGATGGAGCGCATGGATGAAGCGTCCGTACCGGAAGAAGGCCGGCGCCTGTATGTCACGCCGACGGTGCACAAACTGCTGAAAGAAGCTCAAGACGTCCAGCGTGTCTTCTATGTGCAATCCGGTCCGGGTCGAGTAGCGCGTGCCGTCAACCAGCTGGACGATGTCGAGTTGGTTAAGGTACCGTCCGAGCGCATGAAGTCCGTGTATGACTTCACGGATGGATTCGCTCCTGGCGTTGGCGCCAAGCAGATCAACATGATTCTTGTGCATCCTTCGGCTGTCATCGCTCCTATCAAGCACAGCGCGATCTATCTCTGGCCTCCGGGATCGCATACGCAAGGCGACGGCTGGCTGTATCAAAACCGTTCGTACACGGACCTGTTCGTGATTGAACGGAAGGTCGCCGGTGTGCAAATCAACATGGAGGCCTGATTTAGGGCCTCCCTATCCTTTTTCACGAGGTGATGATTGTGAGCGCATTGTATGCGGTCAAAGGAAACAAGCAGCTCAAAATTGACGAGGCAACCAGACAGCGGTATCTCAATCTCGGTTATGACATTGCCGAAGATCGGGGTGGCAAGCTGGAGATCGTCCAGCACAGCCCGAGCAAAACGGTGCCGTATGCGCAGTACGAGAAGCTGCTGAAGGAGAACGAGGCGCTGAAAGCGCAACTGGCGGAGGGCACGAAGAAGAACGCCAAAAAGACGGAAGAATGAGGCGGTGATCGCATGTATGCAACGCCGCAGGATTACGAGCAATACGGCGCGGGCCTGATTCCGGCTGACCAGTTGGAACAGACCCTTTCGCGCGCCTCCGATCAGATTGACGCGCTGACGTACAACAGGATCGCAGCCCGCGGCTTCGAAAATCTGACTCCGTTCCAGCAGAAGAACGTGAAGAAAGCAGTCTGCCGGCAAGCGGATTTTCTGCACCAATACGGTGACATGCTGACGGCGCCCATGACCGGGTTCAGCGCGGGATCGATCAGCTGGAGCTTCGGAGAATCGGGCTTCGTTCAGGGCGCCGGCGGCGTTGCGACGTCGCAGGAAGTGATGGGTCTGCTCTTGCCGACGGGACTCGCGAATCGGGGGCTGCGGCGATGAAATTCCCGTTCCCGAAGTGGCTGCCGAAAATCCCGGTGCGCGTGTATTGGGAAGGCACGGACAGTGACGGAGAGTACCGCGAAGAGCTGATCTACGACGGTCTGGCCTTTCTGGACGAAAAAAGTCGGCAGGTGCTGGACGCCGAACGCCGGCTGGTCATGCTGTCGGGTCTGGTGATCATCGAGGGCGACATCCTGCCTGGCAAGCCGATTCAGGGGTATGTCCAGATCGGTGAGGAGCGCAAAGCGATTCACAGCACGCTGCGGCCACGCAACCCGGACGGGACCGTGTACAGCACGGAGTTGATGCTGGCATGAAGGTGACAGCAAAGGTCAAGATCGACAAATCGAAAATGGCGGAACTCGAAAAAATTCAACGCCAGGCGCTGGAAATGACCGCCGAGGCCGTGCTGACCGATATCCGCACATCGGCCGTCGTGCCGAAGGACACCGGTGAGCTGGAGCGTAGTGGCTTCGTAGACACATCCGAGATTTTACAAGGCGTGGTGAGCATTGTTTTCTCCACGCCCTATGCCCGGCGCCTGTACTGGCATCCCGAATACAATTTCCGCCAGGACAAGAACCGTAACGCCCGCGGGAAATGGATGGAGCCGTATCACACACCCGGACAAAAGAAGGAATGGGTCATTGAGGTGTTCGGCAAGTTTGTTCAGATGCTGATGAAACAAAGGGGGATGATCCGATGACGCTGGCGGAATTTCGCGATTGGCTCAAGACCGTCATCGACTGCCCCCAGTGGTATTTGAACAGCATGGCGGGTAAAGTGGATCGCTGCATCACTCTGTACAACACAACAGGTGCCCCGGGACGAATGGCCGTCGGCGGCCCGCAGGCGACCGGATACGCGATCAAGCCTGTATCTATCCTCGTGCATTGGGGCAAGAGCGCCAGCGCAGCGGAGACGAAAGCGCAGGAAGTGTACGACGCCTTATTCGGTCAGTCCGCGACGATCGGCGGCAAACGAGCCTGGTTTCACATGCCTCAGTCCGGTCCGATCAGCGTCGGGGTGGACAGCGAGGGCGTGTACGAATTTGTGATTGAAACGCACATTTATCATGAGAGGTGATGGAAGTTGGCAACGGTAACGAGCGGGGTTTTCCCCGTTTTTGACATCGTGTTCAAGGTCGGCACGAAAGGTCGGGCCTCCACACCGGCCGACATGGTGCCCATCAAGGAGATGGAGACGTTCAGCATCGCCATTGACGGGAACGTGGAAGAGTGGACACCGATGGAAACCGAGGGTTGGATGCGCCGCCTGATGACGGGCAAATCGTTTACCCTGACCCTCAACGGAAAACGCCACGTCGGCGATCCGGGGAACGACTATGTGGCGGAAACCGCATGGAAGTCCGGCCTGGACTGCAGCACGAAATTCCAGGTCGAATTTCCCAGCGGCGCCACGCTCGACTTTGACTGCATCTTGAATGTCACCGAAGCAGAAGGCGGCGACAGCACGTCCGTCGCGGCGCTTTCGGTCGAAGTCATGAGCGACGGCAAGCCGACCTACACGCCGGCACCGACGAACGGTGGAGGTGGAGACTGATGGCAAAAACCATTGACATTTCGAGCAAACTGACGAACGAACGCCCTCGGCTGAAACTGGCCGAGGGCATTGAATTTGAAATCGACAACCGCAAAAACACGATCCTGATCCTGAACCAGAAGATCCAGGAAACGGACCTGAACGACTTGCGTGAGGTGGACGGAATCCTCGAACTGCTGCTCGGTAAGGAGGCCGTGCAGAAGATCGGCGAGATGGACATTTCTTTCGCCGACTACCAGACCATCTTCATCGCCTGCATGGCCGGCGCCATGGGAGAGGAATTCGAGACCGTCGAGGCTCGATTTCAACGGGCGCGCGAAGAAATCTGAAACTTGGTATGACCTGTACGAGGATTGGGATCTGATCGAAGCGTCATTCGCTGCTCAATACGGCATCCGGCTCCGCAATGAACCGGACATGACCTGGGAGGAATTTTCCTCGCTACTCGCCGGGCTTCTTCCCGACACACCGCTCGGATATATTGTGCAAATCCGCAGCGAGAATGACCGGGAGAAGCTGAAACACTTCACCCCAGAGCAAAAGCGGATTCGGGCGGCGTGGCGAACCAGGAACATGAAGAAGGTCGAGATGAGCCCGGAAGAAGCGCGGAAGGAAGTTGAACAGTTTGAGAAGATGATGGCAGCGATGTTCGGCAAGGGAGGTGGTAAAGGTGGCCGATGAAGTTGGAAAGGTAAGTCTGGGTTTGGAGCTGGATCAGTCCGGCTTCGGAAAGCAGATCAGCTCCGTCGCCAAAGGAATGGGCGAGACCTTCACCAAAACGTTCCGTTCGTCGTTTCGGGGGCTGATGAAAGGGTTCCGGGCCACCTCACCTCAGATCAATGCTGAAGACACTCAAGCTGAGATTGAGCGCTTGTCGGCATCGTTGGAAAACACTAACGAGAAAATTAGGACTCAGGAAGCCATCATCGCGAACCTGAAGGCTGAATATGCCAACTTCGGTGAAACATCCAAACGGCAACTGGAAGGACTAAACGCGCAATACGAGGCTACTGTTGCCCGGGCCGAGGCGCTGCGCGCCAAACTGAAGGATCTGAAACAGTCTCTCGAAGCTGCGGTTACACCGGAGCGCGAAAACAAACTGCGCGAAGAGATCGCAAAAACGGAGTCCTCGATTGCTCGGTTGGGGTCGCAGGCGGACAATCTGCTACTCAAGATCGAAAAGTTGGAAAGTGATACGGGTAGATCTGCATTACAGAAAAAAATCCTTGATGCAGAAGCGCAACTGCTCAAGCTCAATCAGCAGGCCGAAAAAACAACAAACAAAATCAATGAATTACGGGACAGCACAAACAAAACCGACAAAACGCTCCAGAAAACCAACAAAACCCTCGGCATCACGGGCAAGGCATTCGCCGCGGCAGCTAAGGGCGCCAATAACATGGGCAACCAGTTCACGGCGGCGTTCAAGCGGATTGCTAAACAGGTGCTCATCTTCTCCGTCATCTATCGGGCGATCCGGGGACTGCAGCAATACATCAGCAGTTCACTCCGGACGAACGAAGAATACGCGAAATCCCTCGCGCAAATCCGGATGAATCTGAAGGCAGCATTTGCGCCAATCTTTCAGGCAGCGCTTCCGGCGATCAACGCCTTCATACGAGCGATGGTAACGGCGACAACGTACGTCGCCGCTTTTGTTTCCGCGCTCTTTGGTAAGACGTACAAGCAAAGTCTGCAAGCCGCCATAGGGCTGGATAAGGCCCGCGCGGCGATGGATAAAACAGCGAAATCCGCGAACAAATTGGCTGGTTTCGATGAGTTGAACCTGCTTGAAACATCCGAGGGTGGCGACGACGGCGGGTTCATGTCCGACATTCAGGCGTTCGAGATGCCCGAACTGGACATCGACCGCATTCAAGCGGAGATGGATGCCTTGGCACTTGGCGTCCGCACGACCTTCGACCGCACATTCCGCGCGATACAGGACGGATGGAATTGGGCAACTTCCACGTTCGGTCCCGGTATCCAGAAAGCGTGGGGCATCATCCAGCCCGAGCTGGCCAGGTGGAAAGAAGCTTTCGGAGCAACTTTTCAGGACATCCTCTCTCTCGGCGAGCCGCTAAAAAACTGGTGGCAAACCGGTGTTTTGCCGCTTTGGGAACAAAGTGTCGCAGGGGTCGCGACGATTCTTGCCGGTCTGTCCGAAAGTGTGCGTAATGCGTTTGTTTCGATCTGGCAGGCGGCATTCCCGATCATTGAAAAGTTTGTCTCCGATGGCCTGCCGAGGATTACGGAGTTTGCAACCGAGGTCCAGAACATATTCTTGGGTATGTTCGACTTTGTCAAAGGTATCTTCGATGACATCTGGCAAGGCGTCGTTGATCCAGTGCTTCGGATCATCTCGCAGATCATCCGGGACACGCTCGATATCGTTTTTGACTGGTGGGATAGCTGGGGCAAAAAGATCGTCGCAAACATCAGTGAATCCCTGGGTCGAATCAAAGAGCTTTGGAACAATCTCTGGGAGAAAATGCTGAAGCCGATCGTTTCAAAGATGCTCGATACAATGTCGAGGCTTTGGAACGATCATCTCAAAGGGCTGCTCAAAGAGATCGGCAACTTCATCGGCAAGCTCGTAACGGCGGCGCAGGATATCTTCAACAAATTCATCATGCCGATAGTGAACTGGCTCGTGAAGACACTCGGCCCTGTTTTCTCTGAGGTCTTCGGTTTGGTCGCGGACGTTGTCGGCAACGTCCTCGGCGCGATCATCGACGCGGCGAAGGGTATCATCCACGCGCTCGGCGGAATCATCGATTTCATCGCAGGGGTTTTCACCGGTGATTGGAAAAGAGCCTGGGGCGGAATCAAAACCGTTTTTGAAGGTGTAGGCATGGCGATTGAGGGGATATTCAAGGGTGCGATCAATTCGATCATCGACGCCATGAACTGGATGATCAAACAAATCAATCGCATCAAAATCGACATCCCGGATTGGGTACCTGGGATGGGTGGAAAAAGTCTCGGATTCAACATCCAGTCTATTCCTCGCCTGGCAGAAGGTGGCCTGGTATCTGGGCCGACGCTTGCATGGGTTGGTGACAACCGCCATGCGAATGTGGACCCAGAAGTCGTGGCGCCGCTCTCGAAGCTGCAAGAGATGCTGGGTGGAGCCAATCAGGAAACGGTCGAAGTGCTGTACATGATACTCTCGGCGCTACAGGATTTTGCGCGCAGGCCGGTGATTCTCGAAGCCAACGGCACCCAGTTGGCCAAAGTAATAGACAGCGCCCGGGATGATCGAACGCGCCGCGCCGGCAGAACGTTGGCACTGACGTAAAGGAGGGGGGGCCGATATGATCAAAATCAACGGGGTGGACCTGCCGGCCGCCCCTTCGTCGTTTCAAGTCACCGTGATCGATCTGGACGACAGCGAAGCAACCAAACGCACAGCGGACGGAACCCTGCATCGGGACAGGATCGCTGTAAAGCGAAAGATCGACATGTCGTGGGGTCCGCTCAATTGGTCGGACACGGCTGCCATACTGCAGGCGGTGCAAAACGAGTTTTTCCAATGTACCTATCCGGATCCCATGACCGGGCGGATGGAAACCAAAACATTTTACGTCGGCGACCGTGTCGCACCGTTCGCGGTGAGCCGGGGCAGCGAAATCTACTGGAATGGGCTCAAACTGACGTTAACTGAGAGGTGATGCGGCATGTATCCGGTACCGACAGTGGTCGCGGACTGGCTCAGGAAGCCATACCGTGAATTCGCGGTCAAAGCACTTGTGAACGATGTGGAATACGGTGACGATGTCATCGTCGATTTTAGCATCGAAAACAGCCTGTCGCTAAGTGACGAACTGGAATTGGGTACCGTCATTCCAAACAAGCTGACGATCCGTTTCCGCATGCATAGCCAGTTCCCGCCCAACGCCAAGATCGTTCCGTATATTGCGCTCAAGTCCGACAACCTGACATGGGAAGAGGCGGATATGGCGTGGGAAGATGCGGACATTCCGTGGGAAGGCGGAACGACAGACTGGATTCCGCTCGGCGAATTCTACGTTGATAATCGAACGAAAGACCGGGACATCTGGACATACGTCTGCTATGACCGACTCGTGTTTGCTGATGTGGAGTATGTGTCTGGGCTTACCTATCCGACGACCATGAAGGCTGTTTGGGACGAGATCTGCGACTTGATCGGTTTCACCTACGATAGCAGTGTGCAGATCGACCCGTCGTACACGATCCCGGCCGGCCCGGCGGGCTTCACGTGCCGGCAGGTGATGGGGTTCATTGCGTCCGCAAATGCGGCCTGTGTGTATATGGGTAAGGATGGGGTGCTACGGTTCCGGAAGATCAGCGCGGCCGCGCAGCCGGTCTTTGAAATGAACGAGTCTGACTATATACGGGCGAAACAGGTCAACCCGCTGAAAACATACTCTCGGGTCGTCATCATCTACGATCCAGATGATGGCTTGTACTACGAGGCGGGAACCGGCAGCGAGGCGGAAACGTTGTATATCGAAAACCCATTTGGCACGCAAGCCATGGCCAACAAGATTCTAGCCCAGATCAATGGGTTTTCCTATGTGCCCATCTCCATGCCGGCGATCGGCTTCCCGCATCTCGACCAAGGCGATATCATCAGCTTCGAAACAGTGGAAAGCATGTCCTGGGAAGATGCCGATATGAGTTGGGATGAGGCAGATTTCCCGTGGGACGGAGCGAAACAGTACCAGACGATCATCCTGCACCAAGTACTGGACTTCCGCGGCGGGCTGTCCATGCAAATCGAGGCGCCGAGCATTTCGGAGCAGCAGTCCGAATTCCCGGTGGAGGGAACGCTGACCGAAGCGGTCAATCGTCTCAACCGAAACGCTGTACGCTATGGAAAACCCTACTATGGCGTCACTCACAGCCGGACAGAGGGCATCGTCGTACAGCGCGAGGACGGGGCGGCCAAGGCGGTCTTTAACGCGGATGAGCTGAGCTTTTACGCTAACGGCAATCGGGCGCTGTGGTTTGACATCCCGAACAAGAAGTTTAAGTTCACCGGCACACTCGAAGGTGCAGACGGCATATTCAGTGGCACGATCCAGGCCGGGACGATTATCGGTGGCGTCATCAACGGGGCCGAGATCAACGGAGGGGAAATCAACGGCGTTGTCATAAATGGTGGCGAAATCTACGGGGCATATATCGCCACATCCGCATCAATTCCGCGCGTGGAGATGTCGGCATCCGCCAATCGAATCAGAGCGTCGCTTGGAACTAATAACTATACTGAAATTGTCCCCGTCTCTGAATCGAATGCTCCGGCTCTACGGTCCTATAACGGGTCCACTGTAGGCGCGTCTTTTGTGTCGGGAAGTCAATACGTGATTTTCTCGTCAAACAACATCGGATTTTTATCCGGGGGTTTTATTTATTTTCCGTCATGGGGAACAATGGTGAACAGCGTTACGTCTAGGACGCTACAACAAGATTTAGACAGCTTGCAAATGCAAATCAACTCACTTAATGTCAGGGTTACGGCGTTGGAGAATAGATAAAATTTGGTATATTGGAGGAAAAACGACGATGAGGTGAAACGCGGTGAAGAAATTCATGGCGGGTTTACTTGTCGGATTCCTCCTGACAATCCCGGCTTATGCTATAGCAGAGCAAGCATCGATGGTCGGGAAAAAGGTTCAAACTGAATATCCTGTTTTTGTGGATGGGAAAAAGTTGAATGTTAAAGCGATTGCCATAGACGGAACCAGTTACGCTCCGCTTCGGGCAATCGGCGAGGCTATAGGGTATGACGTGAAATTTCAAGACAAAACAGTGGTGTTCACGATGATTCCAAAGAAGTCCGAAGGTTCTTCATCGGAAGAGGGTGAACCAGTGGGTACGCAAATCACGCCTACTACTACAACCCAGGAGCCGGAATTTCCTTATACGCTAGAAAATATAGACATTGCAATTGAAAGCAAGGAAATTGAAATCGGCGCGCTGGAAATGTCGATAAACATGTTCGTGTCGTCCGGCGGTTCTCCCGAAAAAATCGAGGAGCTTCGGCAAAAGAAACGCGAGGCCGAAGAGCTTTTAGAGAGATTGAAAAGATTTAAGGAACAACTTCAAGCCCAACAACAAAAATGACGCCCATTAACGGGCGTCTTTGCTTTTACAGAAACGGTCTACCTTCAGACGCTCCAATGCGGGGCGTCTTTTCATTTGCGCAAAGGAGTTGAAAACATGGCCCACATTCAACCTATCGTCCGTGTTGAACTGGACCCGACGCACCCTGTACCAGAGGTATGCGCGGTTATCTCCGCGCTCATCCCATACCATCCCGGACAGGAAGAGGCGATCCTGCGAGGGGTTCAAGAGGCTATCGAAAAGCGGCTGAAGCAACTGAAAGGAGCTGAACGGAAAGATGGCTAACCGCTATGCAAACCTGGTCGGTAGCAACAAAATCAAAGACGAATACATGAAAATCAACACCGGTTTCGACTTGGTACAGGCTGATATGGACGAGAAAGCGGATGCCAGCGATCTGGCCATCCTGCAAGGCACCGTCACCAATCACATTGGCAGCGGTGGCAACGCCCACGCGGAGGCTACAGACCAGCAGGCCGGTTTTATGTCGGCCACGGACAAGCAGAAATTGGACGGGATCGAGGAAGGGGCACAGGTAAACCAGAACGCTTTCGCCCGCGTGAACGACGTGGAGGCTTCCGATCCGTCCGATGAGCTGACCATCACTGGCGGGACGGGGATCACCGTCACCACCAACCCGAACACGAAAGAGGTCATCGTGACCGCAACCGGTACAGCGACGCCGGGGGCGCATGGCTCCGCTCATACCGAATTCGGCGCCGACCCGATCCCGCTTGCCACTCCTACGGAAGGCGGGCTGATGAGCGCGGCAGATAAAGCTAAGCTCGATAAAATCACACCTGTTTTTGATGTCGTTTGGTTTGGCGCTGATCCCACGGGTGTGGTTGATTCCACAACGGCAATCCAAGCGGCGGTTAATGCCGCGTTGGAAAATGGTGGCGTTGTGTATTTCCCTGCCGGCAATTACTACATCACCGACACAATCAATATCGTTAGAGAAAGCACTGACTTCTTCCCCGACACCTATCCGCAACTTTACAAAACGGTCGCAATCAAGGGTGGCGGGAATGCAAGGATTGTGTTCAGTGGGATCACTGCTTTTGAACTGAATTACATGAAAAATATTACGATTGACGGCCTGACGTTCGACGGGCAACAGGACCCTGACAGCATCGCCATTAACTTGAAAACGGTGTTGAGGGTTTTTATTGAAAATAACGTCTTCATGTTTGTTCAAAAGGGTGTTGTTTCCGAAGACATTAACGATTCTCACGAAATCGTCGTCAGGAACAATCATTTAATCACGAAAAATTTCGTCGGGAGCGTGGCAATAGAATTCCAAAGCGCCGACAACTACGCTGTAGGAAATATCATTCACGGTTTTGAATGCGGGATGAAAGTTTCGCGAGGTGGCCATATTATCACACACAACCATTTCTATGAATATCCCAACCTGTCCAGTTCAAATTATTGTGTGTACTTCATGCCCGGAGCATATTTCACGATGCTTACAAACAACTATTTCGACAGCGCCATGATTGCGTCGGTTTGCTTCGACAATGTGGACGGCCAGGGAACTTTCACTATTTCGAACAACATATTTTTGCACAAACAAGATGTACCGTTTATTCAGTTTAAAAACAGAATCGACCAGTTTGATGTCGTGATCACCGGGAACCAATTTAAAGGGCTGGGGACAACGGTCACAGTCCCCATCGAATATCCTGCCGGGGTTGCGAACGGTAGCAGAAGACATTTTGTCCAAAACAACGGATTCCACAACTCAAATGTGGTAGCTAGTTCCTGTCACAAAAAGGGAACAATCCCTTCTGGATCATCTTCTGTCGTCATTACTTTCCCCGAAATTCCTTCGGGCATTTATAGCGCTGTTGCTACTGGAAGGGGCGTACCTGTTTACATTCAAAACATTGCTGGAAATTCGGTTACAGTTGCAACTCAATCTCCCGTCGCAAGTAACACGGAAGTTTACGTCTACGCGCATGGAGTCATGGAACATCTGTCGTGGTCTTAAATATTGTAAGGCGGGAAGGAAATGGGTAATATGAAGGAGGAATCCTAAATGTAGGAGCGCTTAATTATGAAAAAGAGATTAATTCTTCACGTGGGGATACACAAGACCGGAACGACAGCAATACAATCCTTTCTAAGCATCAATCATGAATTGTTGCGAAAAAAAGGGTATTACGTTCCGGTCAACCATTTCACTTATGAAAATAAAGCCACCGCATTTAGAGAGGCTATATGGAACAATAAACCAGACGATTACGAGCCTGTTATTCGCGACATTATTGAGAATAGTGACTATTACAACTGTGATACTATCGTCCTTTCCGACGAAGACTTTTATCATTTTGCGCTACAAAGAAATAAAAACATCAATGTTCTCGAAAAGTATTTCGACATCGAACTTATCATGTACATTCGCAGGCAAGATAAATTTGCCGAATCCGTGTATGGGTTTAGCGTTCAGTGGTTTTCAACCAGGTTTACAGAAGAATTTTCATCGTGGGTAAAAAAGTTCCCTCTAAAAAACTACAAATGGGACATCGACCAGTGGGAAGATTTATTCAAATACCCGATCCTCAAGCTGAGGGTTTATGATGAAGTGATTTTGTTCCAGGACGTCATACTTGATTTCATTCACACGATCGGGTTAAACATTGACGACAATTGGTTTTTCCCAACGCCCGATAAATCTAACGTAACGTTGAACAAACACATTATTGAATTTTTGAGAAGAACAAATCACATCAAGATGACCAAGGGCGAGTTCGAATCACTCAAAGAATTTCTGGTAAATGAAAGTTCCATTCGAAGCGGCCCAAAAGCGATTTATCTATCTTTTGACGAACGCACCGAAATGCTGAAAAGGGCCGAGGAAACCAATAGATATATCGCAAAAAAATATTTCAATCGGAACTTTTTGTTCCCCAAAGTGGAAAAGACGCCTGTACCAGAAGAGTTAACAGATAAAATGTTTGAAATAGTGTTGAATGAGTTGAAAGAGTCGCCAAAACACAGAGAAACCATCGGGAACAAAATTTTATCTCAGATAGGCTCCGCCTAACGCGGGGCCTTTTCAATTGGAGGTGGTCACTCTGGATTGGGCAGTCATTGTATCCGCCGCCGCCGCAATCAGCGGTATCATCCTGGGATGGCTCGGCCGGTCCCGGACCGTGCGACAGGATGGGGCGGCGGACGGAGAGCTGCGCGCCAGCGTGGAATACATCGCGCGCGGCGTGGATGATCTGCGGATGGAGCTTCGCTCGTCCAACCAGCGCTACGACATGCTGGCCGAGCGCGTGACGCGTGTGGAGGAGTCGGCGAAGCAGGCGCATCGGCGGATCGACCGACTGGAGGGAAATGAACGATGACCCGATCCGAATTCATCGCCACAGTGGCGCCGGTCGCCGTCAGGGTCCGGGTCGACGGCGGCCCGCTTTTCCCGTCCGTGAGCATCGCGCAGACGCTGCTGGAGACGGGCGGGCGAATCCCGGCGTGGAACAACCTGGTGGGCTACAAGGTCGGCAGCGGACGGCGCACGCCGTACTGGGACGGCCGAGCCGTCCGAAAGGGGACCTGGGAGGTCTACGACGGCCGCACCGTGCAGACCGCTGCGGACTTCCGCGCGTATGACAGCATCGAACATTGCCTCAAGGATCAGGCGCTGCTGTTCCTGAACAACCTGGGCCGTTATCGGCCAGTCGTCGAGGCGCCGGACCCGGAGAGCCAGGCGCGGGCGCTACGAGCATGCGGATACGCCACGGACCCGGCGTATGCCGAAAAAATCCTGACGATCCGTTCAGCGTACAAGCTCGAAATATACGACGAGGAGGCGAGAAAAGCCATGGAAGTGTTGAAGGAGTTGCGCGAGGAAGTGGCGGCACTAAAGACTCAGGTCGGTGTGCTGCTCGCCGCCCACAACATGGACAGCATACCGTCGTGGGCGCAGGCGGCCGTTGATGCCGCGGTGCGCGCCAAACTGGTCGACTCGCCGGAAGGCGGGTCGTTTGATTTTTACCGGCTGGTGACCATTTTGCACCGGGCCGGGCTGATTCCGGAGGTGAAATGATCGTGAACTGGGAAACGCTGTTCGGACTCATCGATCCGTCGCTGGTTGTTGTAGTGGCCGCCTGCTGGGTGCTCGGAATCGTATTGAAAAACACGCCTCGGGTCCCGGACTGGACCATCGTCTACATCGTCACGGCGGCCGCCGTCGTGCTTGTGGTGGCGCTGCAGGGGATGACCACGGAATCGGTCATCCAGGGCGTGCTGTGCGGCGCGTTCGCGGTGTACGGGCACCAGGTCGTGAAGCAGACGCGGGAGCGCGAATGAACGAACCCCGCCTGGCCGTGTGGCTGGGCGGGGGGGTTGCCATACGAATGACCTTTATTAGTGAAACGTACTTTCAATAATGGTTATAAACAAATTTTATTGTTTGATGTAAAATTTTTAGGAAGGAATCCGGGTCTCCTTATGGAAACAATTTCATACATTAAGCATTAAGCAAGGAGGCCATTGGGTTTGGGGATTTACTCTGAATATTTGGACAGAAGAATGGATATTAATGAAATACATCGTGAGCGAAAACGTCAATTACAACGCATATCAGAACTTCGTGGACGAGATATCATTGTGTTTGCTGCGGATTTAAATAAGGGAGGGAAAGCACCCATATCAATTGGTTACGATGATCTCCTCCCTTTTAGCGATCAACTTTCCAATTTATCAGGAGAAAAACTTGATATCATTCTTGAAACACCTGGTGGAGTTGCGGAAGTTGCTGAGGATATTGTTAAAATGATAAGGCAAAAATATGATGATGTAGCGTTTATTATTCCTGGAACTGCTAAGAGTTCAGGAACAATTATGGCAATGTCAGGCGATGATATCCTTATGGAACCAATGTCATCGCTTGGCCCAATTGATGCTCAAATTGTAACTCCCCAAGGAAAACGCTATTCAGCTGAAGCGTTAATAAAGGGAATTGAAAAAATAAAAGAAGAAGCAGACCGAACTCAAATTTTAAGTAAGGCATACATACCAATTTTACAAGGGATATCACCAGGAGAGATCGAGGAAGCGCAAAATGCCCTTGATTTTGCCAAAGTTCTTGTTTCTGAATGGCTCGTTAAATATAAGTTTAAAAAATGGACACATCATTCTTCATCGGGCGAACCTGTCACAGAGGAAGAAAAACGTTTGCGAGCAAACGAGATAGCCTCTTTGCTTTGCAAGCATGAACACTGGCTTTCTCATGGAAGATCTATTAAAATAGAAGATCTACGAAAAATGAAATTAATTATTAATGATTACTCTCAAAATCCTGAATTGGCTGATGCAATTCGTCGATATCATGTTCTTATGCAGATGACTTTCCAATCAAATATATACAAAATATTTGAAACTGTTAATTCTCAAATTTATAGACTTATTGGAAATCCCCAACAACAGCAATTTCAACAGAACATTGAAAGTGCGGATATAAAGATAGAATGTCCACAATGTAAAAATGTCTTTCAGATTCAAGCAAATTTTGAACCAGACGTTCCTTTAAAACAAGGAAGAATTCCTTTCCCCGGTAATAATCAATTCGAATGCCCAAAGTGTCATTTTATAATAGATGTTTCCAGAATTCGTAACGATGTTGAATTGAAAGCTGGAAAGAAATTAATTACAGGAAGGGGGCTAGCGAGATGAAAAATTTAAATTACAGTCTAATTTTCAATATTGATGTTAACGCAATTGAGTTGGAACAAATTCAAGAAGTAATGAATTTTTGCGAAGAAATTTCTGAATTACAAAAAATAGTGAATGAGATTGACGAACCTTATCAAGCAACGTATAGTTCAACATAAACAAAATTTTGGTATAATATAGACGTCCCCCGCGTGCGGAAGCACCGCCCGGGGGATTTGTTTTTTCTTTTCGTATCACTGTCCCCATTTTGTCCCCATTGATCGAAAAGGCGCATAAACGCCACTGCGGAGTATCCCCGATGAAAATGAAAGAAGCCTTGCAACGCAAGGCTTCTCGGATTTCGAGGTAATGGAGCGGGTGATGGGAATCGAACCCACGTCTCAAGCTTGGGAAGCTGGCGTTCTACCATTGAACTACACCCGCGCGTTCCGCTCCGCGCCAAAAAGATCAACGGGCGAAGCGTAAAAAATAATAGCACAGCCTGCGCGTGAAATCAACCGATCCGAAGGAGAGGCAAACGCCGACAACGCGAAAACCGGTTGCCAACATTGTGAACCTATGTTAATATTAGGACAAACAGGCAGTTCGGTTGGGGAAGCACCTCACCGCATTCAGGCGGTGGGGTGCTTTTCGTTTCGCGGCCGCGGACCGGGCTGCCGGAAATATTTCGGTTTTTTGCGGAGGAGGAAAAGGCATGAAAATCGTGTTCCTCAACCGGCTGGAACGCTGGAGCGGAGCCGGAGAACCCGAGCGGTGCCAGGTTTACATCGGGGAGGATCAGGGCGTCTGGACGGCGGGCTGCAGCCCGGAACAGGCAACCCCGGATGACGCCGTGTCCGGGGACATATGGTATGAAGGGCTGAGCTGGGAAGAACTGCTGGCTTCCTTCCGGCACGGCGTCGCCACCGTCATGCGTCGGGGTTTCCGGCCGGTGATCGACGGCATGCTGGAGGATTTGCCGTTCTGGGAGCGCAGGCCGTCGCTGCAGACGCTGATCCGGTGCTACGCGGAATCCCGGCCCGAACCGGAAGCGACGGAGGAGCTGAAAGCCTGGCGCAGGGCGAAGGCGGCCGAGGAGAAGCGGTCGGCCTACTTCATCGCCACCAACCGGGAACTGCACATGCTGGCGGTCTACGTGCCCCACACGCCGGAGGAACTGCTGCAGATTCCGGGATTCGGCAAATGGAAGGCGGAAAAGTACGGCAACGAGCTGCTGGAAATCCTGCGGAAGAGGGGCCGGGAACACCGTTTTCCGCTGGAATGGGTGGCGGAACGGGTCGATCCGGACATGCTGGCGGACTGGCTCATCGCCCAGCGGGAGCAGAAATACTCGAGAATCCGGGAAGCCATCGCGGCCAAGCACCGGCTGCTGGCGCTGATCCGCGAGGGGAAGACGCTCAAGGAACTGGAAAGCCAGTTGCAATGTTCTCCGCGCGAACTGGCGGAACGTCTGGAGAAACTGGACGAAGAGGGATACGACGTGCTGCCGCTGGTGGAACGCGAGCTGTCGTCGCTTTCCGAAGAGGAGCTCAGACGTTTCGAGGAAGCTTTCGCCGAACTGGGCGACCGTTACCTGAAGCCGCTGTATGAGCGCATCTACGGGTCCGGGGAATCGGCCGAAGATCCGGTGATCCAATACAGCAGGCTCAGGCTGGCCCGCATCCGGTTCCGGCGCCGCCAGGCCGCCGGCGCATCCTGACCGGCCGCGGCCGGACCCGGGGCAAAGTCCGGAACCGAAACCAAACCCGGGACCGGATCTAAGTCCGGTCCCGGTGCACGGGCGGACAAGGGCATGACAAAAAAAGTACTATAATCCAAAAAAACTGATACGGAGCAAGACCGGGAATGACTTATATGAATAAAAGTGTTAACGCTTACAAGTCAACATGAACATGAACCATACGGGAATGGAAAGAGGGGGCACGGCCGTGCATTTGCTGATTGTCGATGACGAAGTCCGCCAGGTCCGGTCCTTGTCGGCAATCATCCGCAGAGTGAAGCCCCACTATACCGTAACGGAAGCCTATGACGGCGAAACGGCCTGGAACGTGATCCGGCAGCAGCCGGTTCAGGCCGTCATCACGGATATCCGCATGCCGAACATGGACGGCCTGGAATTGATCAGCCGGATCCGTTCCGTTTCCGACGACATCAAAATCGCCCTGTTGAGCGGATACAGCGAGTTTGATTACGCCAAAACCGCCATCCGGCTGGGCGTCATCGACTATATCGTCAAGCCGGTCAGCTACCAAAACATCCTGGATGTCCTGGGGCATTTCGAAGAACTGCTGGAAAAAGACCGTCAGCAACGGAAACTGCGAAAGACCTATGAAGCCGCGTTGTGGCGCAAGGTCATCCATGGCCTGGGCGGGCGGGAGGAACGGGAAGAGCTCGAAAAACATTCCCTGGCCCGCCAACCAGGCCTTGTTATCGTCGCCGAAACGCAACAGCCGGACAAAAGGCCGGACCTGCCAGACCTGGCTGCGGACGCCTTGTCCGGGGCCGGGGAAGCGATCGCCTTCGCCGATGACGTCCAATCCGGGCGCATCGTCATCCTGGCGGGTCACGAGACCGGGCGATGGACGAAACCCCAATTTATCGCCAACGTATCCAGAAGGATTGAAGAATGCCTGCTGCCGGCCGATCCTTCTCTGGTCGCCGGCGTCAGTTCATTGGCCGCAAGGCTGCTGGACGGCGCCCCAATGCTCTACCGGCAGGCCATTTTGGCTTTGGAGCACCGGTTTTATCTGGAACATGCGCCGGTCATCTTTCACGACCGGGTGCAGCCGTTTCTTCCCGCCGCTCCGGGAGGGCGGCCCGATGTCGACGCATTCGTCCAATCCGTCCTGAAAGGCGACCGGCTGTGCGTTTCCGATGCCGTCCGGCGGCTTCTGGGCTTCGACGGGGCCGATGGCGGACGCCATTTGGATCCCCGCGTGTGCAGAAACCAGGCGGCTGATTTCCTCGCCGAGGCTTCGGAACGGCTCAGGCCGTTCATCGGGGAACCCGATTTTGGCGCCTGGGTTTCCCGCCACCGGGAAGCGGCCTTGAGGGCGTCAACCCGGTCCGAATTGCGCAGCGGGATCACCCGCTGGGCGGAAGAATGCATACGGCTGGTCCGCAATGTGCAGCAGGACAAAAACGCCCGCATCATCCAGGACTGCCTCCATTTTCTCCGGCAGCGGTACATGGAAGACATCACGCTGGACAAGGCGGCGGAGCAGTATCATTTCCATCCCGCCTATTTCAGCAAATTGTTCAAGGAGAAAACCGGCAAAAATTTCTCTGAGGTTCTCATGGAAATCCGCCTGGAAAACGCCGGCCGCCTGCTCAAAACCACCGATGGCAAAGTGGCCGATATTGCGCGGCAAGTCGGCTTCCACAATCCGGCCTATTTTATCCGCATGTTCAAGCGGAAAACGGGATTGTCTCCAAACCGGTATCGCCAGCTGGCGGGTAGAGGGACGACATGATCCGGAAATGGCTAGACCGCATCGAAAGCAGCCGGCTGCACACGAAATTGATGGCCACCTTCATCCTGTTGCTCGTGATCCAGCTTGTTTTTCTGAGTTACAGCCATTACCGGCTGAACCGAAGCACCGTGCTGGAACTGAGCCAGAACGACATGCACACGATCGTGCAAAAGAACAATGAACTCCTCGACGCCAAGCTGTCCCGGGTTCGGGAGATGATCCAGGGATTCATGATGGACGGCGACGCTTACGACATTTTGTCCCGGGTGGATCGGACGGACAAGGTGTCCATCCTGATCTCGGACATTCATCTGCGCACGGTTCTGGCGAAATATTTCGGGCAATCGAAAGACGTGTACTCCGCTCTGCTGGTCACGTCCTATTTTACTTTCGGAACGGCTTCCTCCGTAAACAGCGAGCACGCCAAAGATTTCATTCCGTACGACGCGTTTCCCGCGACCGGCCTGTATCGGGCAGCATGGGAAGGCGAAGGCAAAACCCGCTGGGTCCCGACCTATTCCTTCGCCGAGATGTACGACATCGAATACCTGAAGGACAAGGAGTTCGATTACAAGCGGCTGTTTTCGGCCGTTACGCTCATGAACGGTTTTTATTCCCAGAACGCGGTTTTTCGCCAGCTGGAAGAAAAACCGGTGCTGGTGGTCAATTTCAAGGAATCGCTGTTCGGAGACGTGATCGAAGGCAGCCTGCCGACCGAAGACGCCGTTTACTTCGTCGTCGACAGAAGCGGCTGCGTCATCTACCATTCGGATGAAAACCGGATCGCTTCCCGCCTCGAAATTCCCGATCTGGAGCGATTGTTCGAAAAGGGGCAGGGCGTCGAAATGCTGAAAATGGGCCCGGAGACGTATCTGGCCGCCTTTGCGCTCTCCGATGTCACGGACTGGTTGTCCGTCGCCCTGGTTCCGCCCAAATCGCTGCTCAGCACCACCCTGACCCGTTCCATCGCGAATGCGGTCATTTCGGCCATCGGCATTGCGGTCGTGTTCATCGGTCTGTCCATTGTGCTGTCCCGCCTGATCACGGAGCCGTTCCGCGCCATGATCCGGGCCATCAACAGCACCGGCGAAGGACGGTTTCAGACCCGGTTCGAAGAAAAGGGCAGCTACGAGTTCAAGGTCGTCATGCGGAAATTCAAGGAGATGAACGAAAACATCCAGCGCCTGATCCAGGAAAATTACGAACGCGAAATCCGGGAAAAGGAAGCCCAGATCAAGGCCCTCAACTTGCAGCTGGATCCCCATTTCATGTCCAACACGCTGAACATGGTCAGCCTGATGGCCCTGGAGAAGGAAGAGTACGAGATCAGCGAGATCGTCGTCAGCCTGTCCAACATGATGAAGTACCTGATCCGCAACGACACGCCCCTTGTTCCCTTTGAAACCGATCTGACGTATCTGAAAAGCTACATCCGGATCATGACCATGCGGTTTGAAGGCGCGTTTGAAGTCGAATACGACATCGACGCCTCCCTGAATCCGCTGCCGGTCCCCAAGTTTTTCCTGCAGCCGCTCGTGGAAAACGCCTTTGTGCACGGACTCGACGGGGTAAGGAAGGACGGGAAGGTCCGGATTGAATGCAAGCGGGACGGACCCAATGCCCGGTTTGTCGTCGAGGACAACGGCCGCGGCATCAGCGAAGAGAAGCTGGAGAAGATTCTCCGGGGCGACGGACGGGTCGGACTGATGAACGTAAACGAACGGATCAAGGCTTACTTCGGAGAACCGTACGGACTGACCGTCGATTCAAAACCGGGGGAAGGCACGCGGGTGACGATTCTGCTCCCCGGCTTGGAACGGCAGGGAGGGGGGATGCGCCTTGCCACGTAGAATGCCGGTCATCATCGCGGGCGCGGCCGTCCTGGTCCTCGCCGTCTGCCTGGCAATCGGCGATTTCGGGCCGGGGGAACGGGACGCGCCCGCCGCCCATTCCCAGGCCACGGTCCGCCTCCGGTTTACCTATTGGGGAAGCATCGAGGAAAAACGGGCCATTGAGCAGGCCATGGCGAAATTCATGGAGCGGTATCCCTGGATTTCCGTGGAGGCCGTCCAGATTCCGAATCCGGATTACAACACGAAACTCTTGGCGATGTCCTCGGCCAACGAGGAACCGGATCTCGGCTACATGACCACCGAATTGGGCGAACTGCTCGCCCAGCAGGGCAAATTTCTGGATTTGTTCGCGTTCATCGACCGGGACGAAAATCTGTCCAGGGAAGAATTCCTCGATTTCGTCTGGCACCAGATTGAACCCGAAGAAGCCTGGGGCGTGAGCATCGCCGTCGAGTGCTACGGGTTGTTTTACCGGAAAGATCTGTTCGAAGAGGCCGGCATCGATCCGCCGCCTTCCCGGGCGGAAGAGGCCTGGACGTGGGAGGAGTTCGTCGATGCGGCCAAGCGCCTGACGCTGGACGACAAGGGCCGAAACGCCCACCATCCCGACTTCGACAAGGACCGGATCGTCCGGTACGGCGTCATGTTCGAGACCTGGAGCGAACCGATCAGCAATTTTGTCTTCAGCAACGGCGGGCGCTGGATCGACGGGAACGGGGAACAGTTCCTCCTGCACGAACCGGAAGCGGCCCAGGCGATCCAGATGCTGGCCGACCTGATCAATGTCCATCATGTGGCGCCTTCCCCGTTCGAATCGAAGTCGATGCCGGCCTTGAACGTTGCGCTGCAGGCCGGTCTCACGGCCATGATCATCGACGGTCAGTGGATCAATCTCGATCTTGGCAAAGCGGGCGTCAACTACGATATCGGCGTCCTGCCGAAGCTGAAGGACAGCGTGACCGTCGCGCTGTCGGGCGCCAATGTGATCTTCGCTTCGACCCGGCATCCGGAAGAAGCGTGGCTGCTTCTCAAATGGCTGCTGGATCCGAACGAGGCCATCGATCTGTACGCCGACGGGCTGTGGATGCCGACGCTGAAAGCCTGGTACACCGATCCGGCGCTGATCGACCGCTGGGTCGGCGCGAACCCCGCCGCGCACCCGCCCGGATTTGCCGATGCGATGATGAATCAGCTCCTGAAAAACGGCGTGAAAGGGATCGGTTACTACCTGAAGCATCAGGCGGAAATTTTTCCGATCGTGAAAAGGGAATTGATCCCGGTCTGGCTCGGCCAAAAGCGCGCCAGGGAAGCCCTTGACGAAATCCGGGAACTGGTGGCCCCCTATTTTCCCCAATGAAATGCCATTTTCCAAAAAGGTTGCAATTTTTGCCCTCCTTTTCCGCGCTATATTGGGATCGCAGCCGGTGAAACCGCTTCAATCGCGCTGCAACCAGGAAACGCGAAGGAGGGTTTTTGGGCATGAAAAAACGGATGGTCGTCGTCTGGTCCTGTCTTACGGTTCTGGCCCTGGTCCTGGCCGCGTGCAGCGGAAGTTCCGGTCAGGGCAACGATTCGGGTCCCCGGCAAAGCGCGGCTCCCTCGTCATCCGCTGCGGATGGAGAAGTCGTGACCCTGCGGTTCATGGGCTGGGAAGTGAGCCCCCTGGAGACGGAAAGCGTAAAAAAAGGATTGGAAATGTTCATGCAGCAAAATCCGAACATCCGGGTGGAGTACACCACGCTTCCGACGGGCACCGATTACGTGGCGAAAATGCAGACCATGTTCCTCGGGGGCGAAGAGCCCGACGTGTTCTTCCTGCAAAGCGATTATTACCGGGATTTCGTGAAACGGGGTTATCTGCTGAACCTGGACGAGTACATCGCCCGCGATTTTTCCACGGATGACCTCATCGATTCGTCCTATATGCTGAGCACCGTCGACGGCCATTTCTACGGGATCCAGTCCTGCATCGTGGCTCCCGTGCTGTTCTATAACAAGGCCATTTTTGACAAGGCGGGCATGCCTTATCCGCCGAGCGATCCGGCCGAAGCCTGGACCTGGGAAGAGTTCGTCGACGTGGCCAAGCGCCTCACGATCAAAAGCGGAGACCGCGTGGAACAGTACGGCGTGTACGGTCTGGAAGACTATTATCAAACCCTTGCGCTCATCATGTCCAACGGCGGCAACTGGTTCAACGAAGACTACACCGCTTCCGCCGCCAACACGCCCGAAGTCCGGGAAGTGCTCCAGAAAATCTACGACCTGCGGGTCGTCGAGGGCGCCAGTCCGGAAGCCCGTCTCCTGCAAAACGCCGGCATGAGCGCTTCGCAAATGCTGCAGACCGGCAGAATCGCCATGCTGGTGACGGGTTCCTGGGCGCTGCAGGAGCTGTCCCACATGGATTTCGAGGTCGGCGTCGGCGTCCTGCCCAAATTCAAGGAAGCCGTCACCCACGCGCAAGCCCATCTGCACGTGGCTTCGAAAAACACCAAACATCCGGAGGAAGCCTGGAAACTGGTCAAATTCCTCTCTTCCGAAGAATACCAGCTCCAAAACGTGCGGGCGGGTCTGTGGCTGCCGAACCGCAAGTCCCTCTATACGAAAGAAGGGATTCAAAAATGGCTGACGGAAGGCGTCCATCCGGAAGGTTTTGAAAAGCTGATTCCCTATTTCCTCGGCTCCAAGGTCTACTCCTACGCGATGCTGCCCAGCCAGCGGATCCAGGAGGAAACCACCGCCCAGCTTGACGCGTTTTTCTACGGCGGCCTTGATCTCGATACGGCGCTGAAAAACATTGAAACCGCCGTAAACCAGATCATGGCGGACCTCTGAATCCGCACCGGCGAAAGGCCATGTTCATCGCGGGAGCCCGGAAGCGGCATCGGATGCGTCCGGGCTCCTTTTTGGGGTGAGGGAATGAATCGGCTAAACGCGCTTTTTTACAAGGACGGCATATGGGCGTTTCTCATGCTGCTGCCCAACCTGCTCGGTTTTCTCGTCTTCATCGTGTTTCCCGTCGGCGCCACGTTCGCCCTCAGTTTCGCCCGGTGGGAACTGCCGGCGGACCCCGAGTTTGCCGGGCTGGCCAATTATCGGCGACTGTTCGAGGACGGCGTGTTCGCCAAAGTGTTTTGGAACACGATCTATTTTTCGGCGGTCAGCGTGCCGGTCGGGATCGCCCTTTCCCTGTTTCTCGCCCTCATGCTGGACCAGAAGATTCGCTTCGTCCGGTTTTACCGGGCCGCCTTTTTCATTCCGGTCATTTCCTCGATGGTGGCCATTGCGGTCATCTGGCAGTGGATCTACAATCCGGAATTCGGCCTCCTCAATTACGTGCTGAGCTGGTTCGGCATCCGGGGACCGACCTGGCTGACCAGCACCAAATGGGCCATGGTCGCGGTCATCATCACGGCGGTCTGGAAAAACCTCGGGTTCAACATGCTGATTTTTCTCGCGGGCCTGCAGTCCATTCCGGATACCTACTATGAAGCCGCGGCCATCGATGGCGCCAGGTGGTGGGCCCGTTTCCGCCATATCACCGTTCCGCTTCTTGCGCCGACCACCTTTTTCGTCACCGTGATGGCGATCATCAACTCCTTCCAGGTGTTCGACGTCGTGTATCTGATGACGCAGGGCGGTCCCGCGCGGTCGACGTCCGTTTTGGTCTATTATATCTACCAGAACGCCTTCCAGTTTTTTGACATGGGTTACGCCAGCGCCGTCGCCTATGTGCTGTTCTTCGTCGTGCTGTTTCTTACGCTGCTGCGGTTCATGCGGCAAAAAAGAGTGGGCGTATTCTACTGACGGGAGGCTTCGCGCGAATGGGCATCAACCGAAGGATGAAATGGCTGGCGCACGGCGTGCTCGCGGCCGGATCGGTCATCATGCTGTTTCCGTTCATCTGGATGATCGCCACCTCCCTGAAGGACTTGAGCGAGGTATTCACGTACCCGCCGCGTTTTTTCGGAGAACGGCTCAAGTTTGAAAATTATCTGGTCATGACGGAACGGTTTCCGTTTTTCCGGTTTTTCCTGAATAGCGTAAAAGTCACCCTGATCGTAACCGCTGCCCAGCTTGTCACCAGTTCGATGGCGGGTTACGTTTTTGCCCGGCTCCGGTTTCCGCTTCGCGACGGGCTGTTCGGCGTCTATTTGGCGACGCTGATGATTCCGCCGCAGGTGACGATGATCCCCAATTTTCTGCTCATGAGGTTTTACGGGCTGGTCGACTCGCACGCCGCCCTGATCCTGCCGGCGCTGGTCTCGGCTTTCGGCACGTTTTTGCTCCGTCAGTTTTTCCTGACGATCCCGTCGGCGCTGGAGGAGGCGGCCAAAATCGACGGCTGCACGCCGTTTGGCATCTATTGGCGGATTTTCGTGCCGCTTTCGAAGCCGGCGATGGCGACGCTGGGCATTTTCGTCCTCATCGGGACCTGGAACGATTTCATCAATCCGCTGATCTATCTGCATACCGAAAGCAAGATGACGCTGACCCTCGGCCTGGCCAACATGCAGGGCCTCTATTCGACGGACTGGCCGGCGCTCATGGCGGCCACGACCCTGAGCATTTTGCCGATGACCATCATCTTTCTGTTCGCCCAGGATTTGTTCGTCAAGGGTGTCACACTTTCCGGATTGAAAGGAGAATGACGGCTCGTGAACGTGGTGTTCGAGGATCGTTTCTGGGCTCCCCGCGCGAGGCTGATGGCCGAAGAGGTGATCCCCCATCAATGGAAAGCGCTGAACGACCAGATTCCGGGCGCCGAACCGAGCCATGCCGTGGAAAATTTCCGCATCGCCGCCGGCGAGGTGCAGGGGGCGTTCCACGGCATGGTATTCCAGGACAGCGACGTCGCCAAATGGCTGGAAGCCGCGTGCTACAGCCTCCAATACGCGCCGAATCCGGAACTGGAGCGCCTCATTGACGAAGTGGTGGAGCTTTTGGGCCGAGCGCAGCGCGACGACGGCTATCTGAACACGTACTTCACGATCGCGGCTCCGGATCGGAGATGGAAGGACATGTCCTTCGGCCACGAGCTGTATTGCGCGGGGCACCTGATCGAAGCGGCGGTGGCCCACTATGAAGCGACCGGCAAGACGAATTTCCTGTCGATCGCGCGGAAATACGCCGATCTGATCCGCCGGGAAATCGGGCCGAACCCCGGGCAGAGACGCATCTACGACGGCCATGAAGAGATCGAGCTGGCCCTGGTGAAGCTTTATCGGGCTGCGGGCGACGAATCATACCTTCAGCTGGCGAAATATTTCATCGATGAACGGGGAAGGCAGCCCAGCTTTCTGCTGGATGAACCCACGTTTGGCGGCGCGTATAAGGATCGCTGGTTCCATCTGGACTACCATCAGGCCCACGCGCCGGTGCGGGAGCAACGGACGGCGGAAGGCCATGCCGTCCGGGCGATGTATCTTTATTCCGCCATGGCCGACCTGGCCTGGCTGACCGATGACGGCAGCCTCAAAGATGCGCTTTTCCGCCTTTGGGACAACGTGACCCAAAAACGCATGTACATCACCGGCGGCATCGGATCGCAGGAGCATGGCGAACGCTTCACCATCGACTACGATCTGCCGAACGACACGGCTTACGCGGAAACCTGCGCCGCGATCGGGCTGGTGTTCTGGGCCTCGCGCATGTTCCGGCTCGACCGGGACGCCAAATATGCGGACGTCATGGAACGGGCGCTCTACAACGGGGTGCTGAGCGGAATTTCGCTGGACGGGAAACGGTATTTTTATGTCAATCCCCTGGAAGTGCATCCGCCGACGGCGCGCTTCAGGCACGACATGCAACACGTGAAAACGGAACGCGTGCCCTGGTTCGGCTGCGCCTGCTGCCCGCCCAACATCGCCCGGCTCGTCGCATCGCTGAACCGGTACGTCTGCACCGCGGAAAACGGGAACGTCTATTATCACCTGTACGCGGGAAGCCGGAGCGAATTTGAAGTGAACGGCCGAAGCGTGCGGCTCGCCATGGAAACGGATTATCCCTGGGATGGACGCATCGCCGTCAGCGTGGAGTGTGCGGAGCCGGTCTCCTTCAATCTGTTCTTCCGATGGCCCGGCTGGGCGGACGAGGCCGATGTTTCCGTCAACGGCGAACCGGTGGACGCCCGCGGGGCGCTGCAGAAAGGGTACATCCGGCTCGCGGGGGAATGGCGAAACGGCGACCGGATCGAACTTCACTTCCCGATGCGGGTCAGGAGGATGGCCGCCCACCCCCTTGTCCGCGAGAATGCCGGAAAAGTGGCCTTGCAGCGGGGACCGCTCGTCTATTGCCTGGAGGAAGCCGACAACGGGGCCAATCTGGCGGATATCCGCCTGTCCGCCGATCCGCAATTCCGGACCGAATTCCGGCAGGATCTGATGGGCGGCATCGTGGTCATCCGAGCGGACGGATATCGTTCCGATTCCGAAGCATGGGGAAATGCGCTGTACGGAGAATATTCCGGACGGCTGAGGAAAACGACGGTCACCTTTGTTCCATATGCTTATTGGGGAAACCGGCAGCCGGGCGAAATGACGGTCTGGATAAGGCAACAGGAACGCGGATGAACAATCCGGAAACGCGAGAAGGAGGCTGAGAACCGTGATGCCGTCCGATGCGGCGGAAGCCGTGTCCAGCTTTGAAATCGATCTTTCCCAGCCCTACCGGCCGGTCACCCGGGTCGCATCCGGCATGCTGTACGGCCTGGCGGAAGAAGGCCGCCCGGCGGACCGGTGGATCGCGCCCCTCAAGCCGAAAAATTTTCACGCAGATGGCGCCGGGCGGCCAGCAACTGCCGAACGGAGAAACCGCCCCCACCGGCGATGCGCTGGTCGTGGCCCCCATTGCCGATCGGCACGGCGCCACGGTGACGATCCGGATGCCGGACATCTATCCGAATTTTCCCTGCCAAAAAACGGGCCGGAAAGCACCCGGACGCATCCGGTGCGAAGCCGGCCCTTCTTTTTCGTCAGAGCCATTTTTTCTTGCGGAACAGAAAGAACATGCCGCCGCCCAAAATCGCCATGAGGGTTAGCAACACCACGGAACCGTAAGGACTGTCCATGCCGGGGATGTATTCGAAGTTCATGCCGTAAATGCCGGTGATGAAGGTCAGCGGCATGAAGATGGCCGCGATCACCGTAAATATGCGCATCGTTTCGTTGGCCTTGTTGTCCACGCTGGACTGGTACGCTTCGCGCAGGTTGCCGATCAAATCGCGGAACGTCTCGAACGTTTCCGAGATCTTCACCATGTTTTCGTAAATGTCGCCGAAGTATTGCTGCAGCTCGTCGTCGATCAGCGCCAGGTTCCGCTTGTGCAGCATGCTGATGACGTCGCGCTGCGGGCCGAGTCCCTTTTTCAGCCACAGGATTTCCCGGCGCAGCCGGATGATTTCGTTCAGATGGGATTTCTGGATGTTCATCAGGATTTCTTCTTCCAGATTCTCGATGTGGTCTTCCACCCGGTCCGCCACCGAGAAATAATTGTCCACCACCCGGTCGACGAGATGGTACAGAAAATGGTCGGGGGAGTCGACCTCCTCTTCGAGGAGGATCGGCTTGACCGTGCGCAGCTCGTTGATCTTCTGGCCCGTCACGGTGATGATGTAGTGCCTGCCCAGGAAAATGTTGAGCGCCCGCAGGAAAATTTCCTTGTCGTCGTAACGGATGCTGTTGAACACGAGGAAATAGTGGTCGTCGTAGATTTCCAGTTTGGGCCGCTGTTCTTCCTCCGAAAGACAGTCTTCCACCGCCAGGTCGTGCAGCCCGAACTTCGGCTGCAACACGGACAGGTCTTCCAGATCCGCGTCGATCCAGTAAAAGCCCTCGGAAGGAGGCACGAGCGCTTCATCGAGATTGTCCAGCAACGTGAAAACGCCGCGGTTGACGCGTCTGATTTTCATCCATGGTCGCTCCTTCGCATGCCGAATTCGCAGTACATGCGGGAACCGGTCCGCGGAAGGCCGCTCGCCGGAGAAGCCGGCGCGGGGCCCCTGATCGCGGACGCGGCGTCCGCCGGAAGTTACGGACGGTCCATCGTCGTGCCTCGGGTTCGGGCGAATCTCCATTCATGCCGGCTCCTCCTTTCCGGACCATGGGATTGGCTTGCCCAACTCGTGTTCAGTATAATCCTCTCCCTCCCGGCGGTTCAAGACATTTTTTCAAGGTTTGACACGCGGGTTGCGGTTGCCGCGTTAATTGGCGAAGGACGATATGTCCGAACAAAAATGCCCGCGCAAAACGCTTGACGGGGAGATCGTTTTCGGGTACATTTGATTGTAAATTGCGAGCGACAATCGAATACCAAGGCAGCCATCTTATCAAGAGCAGGCGGAGGGACTAGCCCAATGAAGCCCGGCAACCGGCGCATGCGCCTCGAGGCGGTGCGCACGGTGCTAATTCTTGCGGAAACGGTAGCCGTTTTCGGGAGATGAGAGAGGCGCTCCGAGATGACGATATCGACGGCCCTTTCTCACCGGGTCGTCTTTTTTTGCCTCCGAGACGTTCCCCCCGGCGGCAAGCGGCGCCGCGCAAGCCAACCTGTCTCACGGGGAGGGAAATCGACATGCCCATCAAGATTCCGGACAAACTGCCGGCCAGGGAGATTCTGGAGCGGGAAAACATCTTCGTGATGGACGAAACGGTCGCCTACCACCAGGATATTCGGCCGCTTCGCATCGCGATCTTGAATCTCATGCCGACCAAGGAGACCACGGAAACCCAGCTCCTCCGGCTCATCGGCAACACGCCGCTGCAGGTGGAGGCGGTGCTGCTCCATCCGAAGACGCACGTGTCGAAAAACACGCCCGCCGAACACCTGGCGACTTTCTATAAAACGTTCGACGACATTTCGGACGAACGGTTTGACGGCATGATCATTACCGGCGCGCCTGTGGAGCACCTGCCATTCGAGGAAGTCGACTACTGGCGCGAGCTGCAGGACATCATGGACTGGACAACGGTGAACGTGACGTCCACGTTCCACATCTGCTGGGGCGCGCAGGCCGGTCTGTACCACCATTACGGCATTCCGAAATACCCGCTTGGCAAGAAGCTGTTCGGCGTGTTCCCGCACCGCGTGACCAAGCCGAACACGAAGCTGCTGCGCGGATTCGACGAGGTGTTCTGGGTCCCGCAGTCGCGGTACACGGAAGTGCGCCGGGAAGACATCGAGAAGCGGCCGGAGCTGGAAATCCTGTCCGAATCCGACGAAGCCGGCGTGTACATCGTGGCTTCCAGGGACGGCAAGCAGATTTTCGTGACCGGCCACTCCGAATACGATCCGACGACGCTCAAATGGGAATATGAACGCGACAAGGCCAAGGGACTGCGGATCGATCTGCCGAAAAACTATTTCCCCGACGACGATCCGACGAAAACGCCGGTATCGACCTGGCGGGCGCACGCCAACCTGCTGTTTTCCAACTGGCTCAATTATTATGTGTACCAGGAAACGCCCTATATCCTGGGCAAAGCCTTCAAGCCGGTCAAACAGGGGGGGCAGGCATGAACATCGAAAGCAGGCTCGCGCAAATCGGTTCGAACTGCGATCCCGACACCGGGGCGGTAAGTTTTCCGATTTACCATGCGACGGTGTTTCGCCACCCCCGGCTGGGACAGAGCACGGGTTACGACTATTCGCGCACGAAGAACCCGACCCGGGAAGTGCTGGAGAGGACCGCGGCCGAGCTGGAAGGCGGAGACGGCGGATTCGCCTGCAGCTCCGGCATGGCGGCCTTGCAAACCGTCTTTGCGCTGTTTTCCCAGGGCGACCATCTGATCGTGTCCCTGGATCTGTATGGCGGCACGTACCGCCTGCTGGAACAGGTGATGCGCCGGTTCGGCCTCACCGCGTCTTACGTCGACACGGGCGACCTGAAGGCGCTGGAAGGCGCCCTCCGGCCGGAGACGAAGGCGTTGCTCATCGAAACGCCCACCAATCCGCTCATGATGATCACCGACCTGGCCAAAGTGTCCGCCTGGGCCGCCGAACGCGGGCTGCTCACCATCGTGGACAACACGCTGCTGACGCCGTATTTCCAGCGGCCGATCGAGCTTGGCGCCGACATCGTGGTGCACAGCGCCACGAAGTATCTGGGCGGGCACAACGACGTGCTGGCCGGCCTGATCGTCAGCAAGGGCCGGGAGCTCACCGAGCGGCTGGCGTTCCTGCACAACGCCATCGGCGCCGTCCTGTCGCCCCAGGATTCGTGGCTGCTCATGCGCGGCATGAAGACGCTCGCCCTGCGCATGGAGCGCCACTGCGAGAACGCGCTGCGCATCGCCCGGTGGCTCAAAGGCCACCCCGCCGTGGAAACGGTGTACCATCCCGGCCTGCCCGAACATCCCGGCTACGAAGTGCAGCGCCGGCAGGCCACCGGCAACAGCGGCCTGTTCTCCTTCCGGGTGAAGGACGCCCGCATGGTGGAGCCGGTGCTAAGGAACATCCGGCTGATCGCCTTCGCGGAAAGCATGGGCGGGGTGGAATCCCTCATGACTTTCCCGGCCGTGCAGACCCATGCGGACATTCCCGAGCACGTCCGCCGCGCCATCGGCGTGGACGACCGGCTGCTGCGCCTGTCGGTCGGCATCGAGCACGTGGACGACCTGATCGCCGACCTGGAGCAGGCCCTCGACGCCGCGATGCGGGAGACCGGCGCCGCGTAGGACCCGCGCAGGACCGCGGGAAGCCGGCGAAGCGCGCGGCCGCCCTGCGACCGCTCGACCCGGTTTGCCCAAAGGCAAGCTGGCGGGCGGTTTTTATTTGGTGTACGATTAGGGAAGAGGAAAGGAGGAGCCGCCGTGGGAAACGTGGACCGCATCCTGCAACGGGCGCTCGGCGGGGAACGGCTGGACGTGGAGGATGTGGTGGCGCTTTTTGAATCGGACCAGGTCGAAAAGATCGGCCGCGCCGCCGACGAGATCATGCGCCGCCGCCATCCCGAGCCCATTACGACGTTTGTCATCGGCCGCAACATCAACTATACCAACATCTGCGACAAATATTGCCGGTTCTGCGCGTTTTACCGTCCGCCCGGTTCGCCGGAAGGATATGTGCTGCCCAACGAGGTCATTTTCCGCAAAATTCAGGAAACCATCGACGTCGGCGGCACGGAAATCCTGATGCAGGGCGGGACGCATCCGGATCTGCCGTTTTCGTACTACCTCGATTTGCTGCGGGAAATCAAGAAGCGTTTTCCGGACATCACCATGCACTCCTTCTCCCCTGCGGAAATCCTGAAAATGCAGGAAGTGGCCGGCGGCATCCCGCTGGAAGACGTCATGCGCCAGCTCAGGGACGCGGGGCTGGACTCGCTGCCGGGCGGCGGCGCGGAGATCCTGGACGACCGCACCCGGATGCGCATCAGCCGGCTCAAAGGCTCCTGGCGGGACTGGATGAACGTCATGAAGACGGCGCACCGGATCGGCATGAACACGACCGCGACGATGGTCATCGGCTTCGGCGAGACGATGGAGGAGCGCGCGCTGCACCTTCTCCGCATCCGCGAGGCGCAGGACGAATGCATCCGGAACGGCTATCCGTCCAAAGGCTTCCTCGCCTTCATCGTTTGGACGTTCCAGCCGGAAAACACGCGCCTCCCCCGCGAGAAGCTGCCGCCGGAGGAGTATTTGAAGGCCCTGGCGATCAGCCGGCTCACCCTGGACAACATCGAGAACTTCCAGTCGTCCTGGGTGACCATGGGCCCGGAAATCGGCAAGCTGTCCCTTTCCTACGGGGCCAACGACTTCGGCAGCACGATGATCGAGGAAAACGTCGTTTCCGCCGCCGGCACGACGCACAAGGTGAACATTTCGCTCATCCTGCGGCTCATCCGCGAGGCGGGCAAGATCCCCGCGCAACGCAACACGCGGTACGAAATCCTGCGCATTTTTGACGAAAACGCCGTGGTGGAACGGGACTTCGTGATGGAAAACTGAAAAAGTGTCAGCCCCGCTCCCTGATCGCATATTCCTTTTCCGGCCACCATAAACATAAGCAAAACCGACGGAAAAGGAAGCGGGAGCGCGCATGGGCGAGACATCGCTGCGTATTGTCACGGAGGGCGGTCCGCGGGCCGCCCTCCGTTTGCTGGAGCTGTTGAACGACGGCGGGGAGGAGGGAGCGTGGCGCCTGGAACCGGAAGGCGCGTCAGGGGACGGCCGCTTCACGCTGACGCTGCCCGCCGGCGCCGCCGATCCGGCGGCCCCGCGCCGCGCGGGAGCCGCCCTGGCCCGCTACGTGCTGGAGGCGGCGGAACCGGGGCTGCTGAAGGAATTGGCGCGGACGGAACACGGCGTCGAGGACGACGCGGAAGCGGACCAGTTATGCGCGTTCGCCGCCAGACGCCTGGCCGCCTCCGCCGCGCTGCGCGCGGGCTATCTCGCGGACGCCTTCGCCGGTTATCTGGAGCGGGAGCGGTCCCTTCATCTGGAAGGTTTCATCCGCTTCCGGCTGGGACCCGTGAAGGAGGAACTCCGCGAGGCGCTGCGGGCGGCCGTGCGGGAGCGGCTGCCGGAGCGGCAGTTCGAACAGTTCACCGCCCTGCTCCGGGTGTTGCTCGAACATCGGGAAAGCCGCGTACCGGCGGTGCATGTGTTCCACTCCGGCGGACAGGCATTCCGCCTGTATGACGGAAGCATGCGTCCACTCGTGTTCTCGCCCGGCCCGGACGAAAGGGAAGGCGGGCCGGCGGACGGAGAGGAAGCGCGGGAGGAAAGCCGCATCGTCAGTTGCCTGCTTTCCGCCGCGCCGCGCCGCATCTATATTTACACCGAGGAGCCCGAATCCCGGGTCATCCGGACCCTGGTGGGCATCTTCGGCGACCGGGCGGCGGTGTATTCCGGGCGTCTTCCGTGAACGCCTTCGATCAGGCGAAAAAGAAGAAGCCGGCTGCCGCGGAGCCGCCGGAAGATGCCGCGGACGTGCCGCAAAGTCCGGCAGCCCGTCGCCCCGGCCCACCATAAAAAATTGGTTCTTGCATGCGGACTTGTTGGCCCTTCGGACCCGGTTCCGAAGGTTTTTTATTTTGAATCCTTCCCCAAACTTTGTGATTATTTTCACATATTCGGCCGATCTTCCCTCCTAAGATGAAAGTAATCGGAAAACCTTGCCAACAAGGGTGAAGGAGCCATGGAGAACATCGGGGACCATGAAATCGGCCGGTTTCTGGCGGAGCAGGGCCTCATTTCCGAGGAGACGTTCCTGCGCTGCATGGAGGCGGCAGAGAGAACCGGAGAGAAACTGATCCACATCCTGCTGAAGGAAGGATGCGTCACGGAAAAGCAGCTGCTGCAGATGTGGGCCACCCTGATGGGCTATCCGTTCGTGGATCTGCAAAGGACGGAAGCGGACGAGAAGGCGCGGAAGATCGTCGACAAGAAGATCGCGGAACGCTACAAGATCTTCCCCGTCCACATGGAGGACCGGACGCTGCACGTCGCCACGGCGGACCCGCTCAACCTGTCGGTGATGGATGACCTCCTGGTGCTGACTTCCTGCAAGATTGAATTCATGGTCGCCCCTCCCGATCAGATCGAGTGGGCGATCCGCCGTTACTATCTTCCGGGGAAGCCGGTCCCGGCGCCGGACGGGCCGGATGCGGAAGAAGAACCGGACGGGGACGGGCCGTTTTTCCTGACGGAATCGGAGGCGCAGTACGCGCCGGCCATTTCCCTCGTCCATTCCATCATCAGCACGGCCCTGGCCCGGCGGGCCAGCGACATCCATATTGAGCCGCGGGAGGACGAACTGGCGGTGCGCTTCCGCATTGACGGCATGCTTTACGAGATCATGACCGTTCCGGGCCAGATGAAGGCTCCGGTGATTTCCAGGCTGAAGGTGATGGCTCGGCTGCAGATCACGGAGAAAAAACGCCCGCAGGACGGCGGGTTCCACCTCAAGGCCGACGGCAGGGTGATCGACGTCCGGGTGTCCGTCGTTCCCACGGTGTTCGGGGAAAAAATCGTCCTGCGCCTGCTGAACAAGGAGAACGCGCTGTCCCTGGACCGGCTGGGCATCGAGGGCGACAATCTCCGGAAGCTGCGGGACGCGATCCATGCGCCGCACGGCATCCTGCTCATAACCGGCCCCACGGGCAGCGGGAAGACAACCACCCTGTACGCCATTCTGCGGGAACTCAACCAGCCTGAAAAAAACATCACCACCATCGAAGATCCGGTGGAAGACGTCATCCCGCGCATCAACCAGATCCAGATCCATCCGCCGGGCGGGCTCACCTTCGCCAGCGGGCTTCGGGCGGTGCTGCGACAGGATCCCGACATCATCATGATCGGCGAGATCCGGGACGAAGAAACGGCCAAAATCGCGGTTCAGGCCGCCCTAACCGGCCACCTTGTGCTGAGCACGCTGCACACCAACGACGCCGCCGGCAGCGTCGCGCGGCTGTTCAACATGGGCATCGAGCCGTACCTCCTGGCCGCGTCCCTGCGGGGCGTGCTCGCCCAGCGTCTGGTCCGTCGCATTTGTCCCGAATGCAAAGCCGAAGAGCGCATTCCGGAGCACGTGCTGGAGCGGACGGGCATCCGGCGGCACCCGTGGGCGCCCGCCGCATTCTGCAGGGGAACGGGCTGCAGCTGGTGCCAGTACACCGGCTACAAAGGCCGGATCGCGATCAGCGAGATGATCTTCGCCGACGACGAAATCCGGGAGCTCATCAGCGCCCAGGCCAGCGAACCGACGCTGAAGAAGCATCTGGAAAACCGCGGCTTCCGCACCATGGCGGACGACGGCTTGCGGAAGGTGGCGCAGGGGATCACCACCCTCGAAGAATACCTCCGCGTCATCCATACCTGAGGCGGCCCAAGGGATGGTCCGACCCGGACGCGGAATTCCTCCCCGGCTGCACCCCCGGGGAACGCGAAGGCGGCTGAACCCGCGAACACGATGGCAACGAGGGATTCCCGATGGCCCAGACGTTCCTGTTCAAAGCGAGAAACCCCGGCGGCCAAAAGGTGAAAGGTTACATCCAGGCGGATTCCGAGCGGGAAGCGATCGGCAGCCTCCTGCAGCACGGCTATGCCGTGACCCATTGTTCGGCCGTCCGCGGCGAACCGTCCGTTTTCGAGCCGAAGGTTCCGCTCAAGGAACTGGCCGTCATGTGCAGACAGCTCGGTTCCTTCGTGCGTACCGGCATCCCGATCGTGGAAGCGCTGAAAACGGTCCGCCGGTATATGAACCACGAGAGACTGAAAAACGTGCTCGGTCTTGTGATCGCCGACCTGTCGTCCGGGGAGCCGCTGGCGGACTCCTTCGACCGGCATGGCCGCCTTTTCCCGCCGTTTTTCATCAAGATGCTGCGCGTTGCCGAGGAAACGGGAAATCTTTGGCAGTCCTTCACGGTCCTGGCCGACCATTTCCAGAAAGAATATCAGCTGCGCAAAAAGATCCGGCGTGTGCTCACCTATCCGGCGGCGGTCACGGTCTTCGCCCTGATCATGATTCATTCGCTGATCATGCTGGCGCTGCCGGCATTCATCGGCATCTACGGCAAAACCGGGTCTTCCCTTCCCTGGATCACGCGGGCGCTGCTGGATTACCGGGCGTTTCTGGACCGGCACGCATTCGCGGCGCTTGCCGTTCCGCTGATCGCTTTTCCATTCCTGGCGAAATGGGTCTCGACTTTGCGGAAAAACAAGCAATTCGACGAATTCATCCTGCGCGTGCCCGTCGCCGGCAAAATCCACCGGAAACTCGCGGTCTACCGGTTCAGCAAGACGCTGCGGGACGCCTACGCCGGCGGCGTGCCGATCGACCGGGCCATGCAGATCGCTTCCGAAGCCGCGAACAACCGGGCGATCGCGGAAGCCGCGGACCGGGCGAGAGAGAAGATCCAAAGCGGCGCTTCCATCGCCGAAGCGCTCAAGGAGAGCCATGTGTTTCCGAACATGCTGATTTCCATGATGCACGCCGTGGAGGAGTCGGGGGACATCGACTCGCCGCTCGCCGACGTGGCCGAGTTCAACCGGTTCGAGCTGGAGCAGGACATGGAACAGTTCATTTCCTTCATCGAGCCGTCCCTGATGATCGCCGTTGGCCTGGTCGTGGGATTTGTGGTCATCGGCATCGTGCTGCCCCTGTATGAAGGCATGTTGCTGATCGAATAACCGGTGCGAAGCGGGAGTGTGATCATGATGACAAAAAACATCCGGTTCCGGAACGAAAAAGGCTTCACGCTGATCGAACTGCTGATCGTCATCGCCATCATTTCCATCCTGGCCATTCTCATCATTCCGAGAATCAGCGTGTCGCTGGACTCGGCGAAGCTTTCCACGGACAAAGCCAATGCGAAACTTCTGCAGTCGGCGGTCGAACGCTATTACTTCGACACGGGCCGGTATCCGACCGCCAGCGGCACGGACGGAGGAACCGACGGAGAGGAGATCAACGCGTCCGTCCTCGTGAGCCAGAAGTACATCGACGAAGAACCGGAAGACCCGTGGAAGCAAGACCGCAAATACAAGCTGGTCAACGGCGTCGTGGAAACCCTGGGGAAACCTTGAGACCGGCGGGGGCGCCGCAATGATCAGGCTGAACTGCCGCGGAGAAACGCTGGTGGAAGTGCTGGTTGCGCTCGGCATCGGTTTTGTCGCCCTGCTGGCCGTCCAGTCCGCGCTGGCCGGCAGCAGAGCCGCCGCCGTGGAATCCTGGAGCGGCACCGGGGAAACGGAGCTGGCCGCGCAGATCATGGAGCAGCTCAAAGCCTTGCCGTACAAAGATCTGCTGGATTGGGAGCGGCGGTACCGGACGAACGGACGGGCGGCCGGCCTCGATCCGCGAAACGGGGAGTTTCCGATCGTGATTGACGAGCGGTTTGACGGGATGGAAGCCGAATTCGACCTTTTGCCTTATGAAGATGTTCCCTTGGAGGATTTGCTGAAAATCGTGGTCCGGACCGGAAGCGTCGAGCTTGCCGGCATCCGGGCGAACCGGTGATGCGCCGTGAGACTGGCGGAAACCCTGGGAAACGAAAAAGGCGCGACCCTGACGGAACTTCTGGCGTCCATCGCCCTGACCGTGATCCTGGCGGGCATCCTGGCTTTTTTCTTTAAGGAGGGCATTTCCGTCTACGACCGGACGGTCGCGGAGGCGGATGCGCAGCTTATGCTCAGGCACAGGCTGGAAATCCTGAAGCGGGACATCCGTTCGAGCGTCTCCGGGGAAGCGGCGGGGATACGTTATCCGTTCGCGGATGATGCGAATCGCGAACTTGTGCTTTGCATGGGAACCGCCGATCAGCCATCCTTTGTTTCGTATCATTGGGAAGACGGCGTGCTGTACCGGTCTGCGGACGGCGAAGCGCGGGAACCGTTTTTGGACCGTGTGGAGGATTTCCGGGCTTCCGCAAGTCCGGACGGGCGGCTGGTTTTCGTGAAAATCGCGGTGGCCGTGCAAGCCGGTTATCAACCCGGACCCGAAGCCAAAACGGTTTCCGTGATCGCCCACCCGAGGGGGAAGGTGGCGGAAGGTGGCGGAACGTAAAAGCAACGAACGCGGCTCCGTCTCCATCCTGGCGCTGGTCGTGACCGTTCTCTTGATCGCGCTCGCGGGGATCGCGGCGGCTTATTCGAACACGGAGCTCAAAAGCGCGGGCAAGCACCGGGAACAAACCTGCGCCTATTACGTTGCGGAAGCCGGGCTGGACCTGGCGATCCGCGAGATGAACCGGCTGATCGGAACGGGCCTTGCGCCGGAGGAGATTCCGCCGGCGGTTTCGAAGCGGGACGCGCCGTTTCATAACGGTTCGTATTCCGTGCGGGTGAAAGAGCGTTTGAACGAATTCGGCGAAAACGCGGGGTATACGGTGTTGTCCAAAGGGCGCTGCGGGGGAGAGGAGAAGGTGGTCGGCGCCCTGCTGAAACAGCTGCCTTGGGACGGGCCGCCGGAACCGGCGCCCCATGCGCTCCGGTTTGCCGTCTATGCGGAACGGAACCTGTCCCTGCGCACGCTGTCCGGCCTGCTCGGCCTCTCCCTCATGGACCGGACGATCGTCGCAAACGGAAACATCACGGGCCTCCTGGAAGTCGGCGGCGTGGACCTGGTACGGACGGAGCTCAATCTGATCGCCAAGAAGGACATCCGGTTCCTCGGGGCGGTCACGGGCCTGCAGGTGGGCGGCGTTCTGTTCGCGGAAGGCGACATCGCCATCGACGGCCACGCCGAAGTGACGGGCTACACCGGGGCCCGGAACATCGACATCGGAGGCGGCATTCTGAGCGGCCTGCTGGGGCTTTTGACCGGAAGCATGCATTTCGGACACGAACTGGAATACGCCGGGAATTTTCCTCCGGGCGCCGGATTCAGGACGGAGCGGTTTTTGGTCGTGGAGCGGAAAGAATTGGACAAGGCGGCTTGGGACAAAGGAGCCTGGTAAGGATGACGGGCCGGTGGCGCACGAGAATTGGAATCCAGATCGGAGAACGGCACATACGGGCGGTGGTCGTCCAAAAAAGGGGAAGCGGCTGGGTGACGGTCCGACAGGCGGCCGATTCCCTGCCCGGCGGCATCGTCCGCGGCGGCGAAGTGCTGCAGCCGAACCTGCTGGGTCTGCGTCTTAAAGCCATGTTGCGGGAAAACGGGATTCGGGCGGGCAGGGTGTCCGTGTTCCTGGAGGATCTGCCCCTGTTCGTCCGCCGATTCACGTTTCCGCCGATGACGAAAAGCGAGCTGGCCAAAGCCGTGGAGTACAAAATGAAGCTCGAACTTCCGGTGGACGCGGACGATTTCTTCATCCGGCACGTTCCCGTCGAAGCAAGGCGCGGCGAAGAAGGCGGGCGTCCGGCGGAATACGCGGTGGCGGCCGTGCGGAAGACGTCGGTGCGCAGACTGGAAGAAGCCCTCCGTTCGGCGGGACTGTCCGCTCTGGCCGTGGGACTCGAGCCGGAAGCCGCCTATTGGGGACTTGCAGCACTGGAAAGGGCGTCCGGAACGGAAACCTTCCGCCGGGAACCGGCCGGTTCCGGCGCCGCCTCCGGGGCGGAAGCCGCGCATCGGGAGCCTGCGGAACCCGCCGTGGAATCCGGGACGGAATCCGTGCGCCGGGCGCCGGCCGCGCGAGCCGAAGAATGCGGGCCGGAACCCGTCCGCCGGCAGTTGCCGGATGCGGAAGCGGACAGCGAAGAAACCGTGATGATTGCGAAAATGGGCGAAAGCCGCCTGATGCTTTCGATCCATGTCCGGGGCAGGATGGTCCATGCGCGCTATCTTCCCGCGGATGGCACGCGGGAGGACCGGGAGCGGGAAATCCGCAGGGCGCTCCTTGCCTGGCACGCCGCGGAACGCGACAAGCCGATCCGGAAGATCGTGCTGCTGGGCCGTGAAGAGGATTGGAAAGGCATCAGGGAAAGCCTAGAGCGGTCTTTGCCGGTCCGGGTGGCGGCGGACGCCCCGTGGGCGGCTTGCCTGGGCATGGCCCTCATGACCCCGGCCCAATGCGATATGCGCCCCCGGCGGACGCCGGCTTCCGCCGTGGCCGATGCTCCCGTTCCGCTCAAGATCGGCATGCTGCTGCCCGTGCTGCTCGCCGCCGCCATCGCCTGGGAATACGGCTCGGCGGTGAAACTGGAGAAAGAAATTGAGGCGTTAAGGCAAAATATCGCTTCCCATCAGACCTTGGAAAGCATGCTGGCCGAACGGACCGCGCTGATCAACCTTTCCCGGGAAATGGAATCCATGCGGGCCCATTTTTCGCAGCAGCATGTCAGCCCATCCTCCCTGTACCGGTATCTGAGAAAACAGGCGCCGCCCCACACCGTCATTTCGCAGATCACGTTCAATCAGGCGGAACTCACGGTATCGGGGGAAGCCGACGGGCTGCGCGGAGCGGTCGGTTTCCTGCGACGGTTGCAGGAAGACGGGCGCTTCCGGGAAGTCCGGCTGGTCCATGCCGGCGAAGACGGGGAAAAAACCGCCTTTTCCATCCGGGCGTACGGAATGGGGGAGTTTGCCGGTGCGCAGGCTGAGTGACCGGGAAAAATCGTGGCTGGCGGCGTTCCTGATCATTGCGGTGCTGGCCGCCGGCGTGCAGTTTGCGTATTTCCCCCTCCTGGACAAGTCCCGCGGGCTGAAAGAGGAAAAGGCTCGGTATGCCGCGCAATGGGAGCGGATCGAGCGCAATCTCGCCCGGCAAAGCGAAATACGGGCGGATCTTGACCGCCTGCGCGCGGAAATCGAGGCCGCAAACCGGGTGATGGTTCCGGAAGGCGCGTCGCATCTCTACTGGGAACGGATTGCGGAGCTTGCCGGAAAGACGGGGGTAAGCGCCACCGTCATGCAGGAAGGAGAGGCGGGAACAAGACCCGGCACCCGGACGGCTCATCTTCGGGTCAGCGGTCCCCTTGAAGCGGTGCTGGCCTTCCTCGACGGTCTGGAACGGCTGAATCATCCGCTTGCCGTGACCGGCGTCGACATCCAGGTGCGGGACGGCGAAGCGGAAACGGCGCTCACGTTCCACATCAGCGCCATGTAGCCAATGCATGTTTTCATGCGAAAACCATGGCACATGTGGCGCCGTCCGGTCGCCGGTCTCTTGACGCGGCCGTCGGGCGGCATTATAATCGGGCTCATAGCAAACCCGCCAAAACCGCAAAGGCGATGAGAAAGACACCGGAGCCGGAAACGGACGGTCCAGAGAGAGGAACCCGAGGCTGCAAGGTCCTCCCGCAACCGGCCGGCCCCGACCCCTTTCGAGCCGCGCCGCGGAACGCCCCGGACGCCGCCGCGTAAAGCCGACAGGACGGCGGACGCAAATCGCGGGGTCCAGTATGCGGCGCCGGACCATGCCCGTTACGCATGCAGAGGACCCGGCCTGTGGAGCCGGAAGCGCAGCCGTTTGGGCGGCGCCGCCCGGGCCGGGGTCGAAGAAGGGTGGAACCACGGGCTGAAAGCACCGTCCCTTTGGGGCGCGTGCTTTTTTTGGTACGCCCAGCATGGGCGTCATCTCTACGGTGAAAGTCCGGAATGGGGGCTGGCGAGCGCCTACCATTAGCCAAAGGCAAGGGTGCCTGCC
>Ga0207872_100219_pt1 | contig 46217 bp, 35 predicted proteins | sample Passage260B_FD_187372 | JGI IMG/M metagenome (GOLD analysis project Ga0207872, IMG submission 187372) | Cellulose adapted compost microbial communities from Newby Island Compost Facility, Milpitas, CA, USA - Passage2 60B (SPAdes) (version 2) ...
TGAAGCTTTGCTGTGTTCCTCATCAGAGGGAGACGATTCTACAGGGGTGGGTCATTTTCTTTCCGGCGCTGCAGGGTCAATTATATCCCGGCGGTGACAATTAGCGTTCGCATATGTAGGAATTGAAACGATGAGCTGTCGGAAACACGTGGAACCGGGCTGAGAGTTTGGATCGTCCTTGCTGCGTTAATTCACAAGATTCATGTCAGTAGTTCGGCAAAGGTGTGTCAGAGATAAGCCATACAAAACAACTCGTGATTGAAAAAACAAAAGCGGCAATGCAATACGTTGAACACTTGTGCCAACAGCCGTTCGTGAATTGGAGAGGGGAAACGCGAGATACCGGTGAACCGTTTGCGGAACAGATCGCAGAGGTGTTGCTGCAGGAAAAAATTGCGGAAAAATTGTGTCCATCCGATAGGCGGCGCTTGTTTTCAAGGACAGCTTCCAGCATCAGGAACTTGAAGCGCTGAAGTCCCGCCCGTCACTTGATAAGCAGGCCAATGAATTGGAAATTGCCTCTTTAATCGTCGAGAAGACGTTCATGGTTCGCCGGTTTGCCTGACACGTTGGAATTCTTTCCCTTGTAAACCCCATCTTCTCCCCATCCCCGCCCAAATATTCTGAAAAGTGCGCGCGATCCCGACTCTGGTGATCTGATCCGGCCGCAAGCCGGTGATCTTATCCAGGACGTTATGGCCAATTGGATTTACCTCCGCAGACCCACCTCCATCAACCACAAACGAGAAAAAATACTTATTTTCCCAGAAAAAAGGTACTTCTATACTTGAAAACGCCATCATTCTTCATACAGCAGGAGAAAATCTTTCTATAATTCGGGAGGGATTCGATGTCTTGCAACACGCCTTTCCGGCTGGGTCTGCCCGTGGACATTCCCTGGCAGAAGGTCTGTGTGACCGAAGACATGGTGGACAGGGTGGTGTGCGACGACCGGCTGCCGCCCAAATGGCACAGTTCCATCGCCGTGTTCAAGTACGTGCCTGATGAAAAGTATCAGCAGTTTCCCGACACCAAGGTAACCTTCCTGAAAGTGACCGTCACGATCACGGGCTATCAGCCCATGAACGACGAAATCCAGGGCGAGATCGACTGGGACGGGCTGAATGTGACGGCGATCGACGGGCTCACGGACCTCCTCAATTCCTACTACCCCTGTCACGGCGCCATTTTGCAGGTGGTCGTGGGACCCAAGGGTCCCAATCCGAACATTCCGCTGGACAAGTACCCGTATTTCATGGATTTCGAGCCGAAAAAACGCGAAATGTACGAAATGGCCACCGACACCAAGGAACGCCTCTCCCGGTCCCTGGAGACGACCAATCTGACCAAATCCGCCGGCACGGTGCAATCGCTGGAGGTGCTGGACATTGATATGGGCGGCGGCGGATTCGGTTCGCAGGGCCAGGGATCCTATATGGGCACGGGAGGCGGCGGCGGATTCAACTACCAGGCCCCGAACGGACAATGGGGGACGAAGATCCTGAATACCGACCAGTCCCAGATGACCCGCACGACCGACAATTCTACGGAAAAAAGGGAGTCCTATTCGTTCTCCACGCAACTCTCCCAAATGTACCATCTGCTGGACAGCTACCATCTCGGAACCAACCGCGCCGTCTTCTTCATTCAGCCCCGCCCCCACATCATTGAAGAGCCTTCCGGATTCGTGCGCGGACCGCGCAAGGTCGAGGGAATCCAGGAGTTCATCCTGGTGGTCGGACAGCCGAAAGACCAGGAAGATTTTTGCGTTTCCGTGCGTCTGGATACCAGCCACATCGTCGAGACGGACATTCTGGAATACGAACGGAAAACGGATGTTACCGACCTGGCATCGGCTTCCGCGCGCATTCCGACAAGACAGGACGAGCCCGCGGGGACGAGGACGGAAACATCCTGCCTCTTTGGCTGGGATTGGGCATGCTCGGACGTGACTTACAAATGCTATCGTACGCGCGATGAGGATGATGTCATTTACACGGCTCCCGAGGGCTTTATCATTGAAGGCTTCACCTACCTGGTCAACAGTTCCCGACACGGATCTTCATCGGTCAGGATCGCCCCCGGAAGAAAGACGCTGACCATCCATGCCGAAGCGGAAGGACATATCTGCTTCGAGGATTCGGGCCTCTGCATCGGTTGTCCGGACGAAATTGACAAATGGTCCGGCTACGCCAGGCGCCAGGTACAGGTTCAGTTGCGTTCCGAGGAACGGATCCAAAAAGTGGGCACCCAGCTGCAGCTCGTGGTGACGACGCGCGGACTGTGCTGCTGCGAAGGTGGTCCCTATCCGTCCTACGTGCCCGCCGACAAGGTGATCGGCGTTTTTGAAATCCCCGCTCCCTGGGGCGGTCTGAGGGTGGATCCCCCGGTATTCAACCCGAACGTTGTCACAAACGTTCCGGAGCTCGACAACGTTCAGGAAGTTCCGGTCCCGCCCATGGAATTGCGCCGGTTTCATCAGGGTGTCTTCAATACTCCGTCTCATGCGGGCTATTTGGCCGGACCTGCGACCGGCCGGACAGCCGTCCCGATTTCCGGCAGTGTCTCCGGCGGACCTTCGGCAAGCGGGGACTGCGGCTGCGGAAAACGGAACGGCCAGCAAGGCGGCATGGCGATGCAGGCCCAAACCGCGCAGCTTGCGCAACGGCCGGAGGGCATGCCCATCCGTCAGGCCAACGCCATGATCGATTTCATCCGGGAGCGCATGATCCGCACCTTCACCAGTACATCCCTGAGCCAAGGCAAAAGCTTCATCGAAACGGATCTGTTCATCCGGCAGCTGTCGTCCTACGTGGCCAGAACGCGCGTCGGACGGACGGCGATCCGGCAACCCGCCGCACAGTATCTGGATGAACAAACGGCCCACGCCCTGGCCAAACATTTGAACATGGACGTGAAGACCATGACGGTGGGCGATGTGATCCGCATGCGCAACGAAGAATTGGCCAAAGCTGCCGGCATTGAGCTGAAGGATGCCGCGCGCCTGAAAATGGCCATGCTCGGCGTTCGCCTGAAAACCCTGGGGAAACTGAGGTTTCTGAAAAATGGGCCCCAATGAAGCTTGCAGCCGGAAATCCGGGGAAGGGAGGGGATGCCTATTCCTGGGTACAGATATCGAAACCTGACCGGCAGAACGCTGCGCACGTCAAATCTCACCCTGAGGCCGGGACAAGGATACGTGTTTGCGAACGTTTGTGAACTGACGTCTTTTCTGCACGAGTTGAAAGAAGCCGGTCAGGACGTCGGAATCATCGAGCGATGGCCCGGGGAGGTTGCGGAGATCAACCGGGCGGCCGCACAGGCGGGGTGTGAATACTTTGCCGAAAGCGCCGGACAGGCGACACCGGATGCGGAGGCGACGGAAGGCCCCCTGGAAGAAGACTCGCCCGAACTGCAGGGCGCTCCCCGCACGGAGGAACCGCCTTCCGAGGTTGAAATTCAACACGGACCGTACGGCGAACCCGGAGATCCCCGCACGCCCGCGGAGGCGTTGCATGATCCCCGGAATCCGGCCGGCGAAGGGGAAGTCCGGGATGGCCTGGAATCCCGCGGCATGTCCGGTGAACAAGCGCAAGGCGAAGTCGAGCGCGGGCTGAGAGGCGATCCGCCGCAGGGAGAAGAACGGTCGGATCATACCGGGGAACGGTCGCAGTCGGACGCGCAAAACGGGGACCCGTTGCAATTGATGTCCGGCCGGCTGCAGCTAAGCTCCGTCGATCTCGACGTGCCGACGCCGTTCATTCCGATCCGGTTCGTGCGAAGCTATCTGTCCGGCTTTCCCTATTACGGGCCGCTCGGCTACAACTGGGATCATAACTGGAACGTCTATCTCCGTCCGCTCAACAGCGGCGATATGGCCCGCTGGAACGGACAGCTGCACGAGGACGTTTTCAGGTGGGACGGAAGCGGCTCCTGGGAACCGCCCCGGGGGGTTTTTGAGCGGCTGGAGCGGCTTCCCGGCCCGGACGAACGCTACGTGATCCTGACGAGGGGCGGGGGCCGGCTGCTCTTCGCCAGACCTTCCGGCTGGACCGACGCGGAACGGATTCCGCTCGTGCTGGTTGAAGACAACAACGGCAACAAGGTCTCGCTCCACTATGACGCCTCGAACCGGCTGGCCAAAGTGGCGGATGACGACGGCAGGGGCTTGGAGTTTTTCTACAATGATTGCAATCTGCTCGCCGCCGTGCAGGATCATGCCGGCAGAAGGGTGAGTTTCGGCTACGACGAATACGGGCATCTCGTCTGCGTGTGCGAACCGGCGACGGACGACTATCCGGACGGCGTTCGTTCTTATTACGAGTACGATTCGGGAGCTCCGTACCGGGTCATGCGGCACAACATCCTCCGCAAGATCGACCACGACGGAAATGTGGTTCTGATCAACAAATATTGCGACGATCCGGGTGACTGGCATTTCAACCGGGTGATTGAGCAGTGGATCGGAGACGTGTGCTACCAGTTCCGGTACGAGCAGATTCAGTGGGTCCCGGAGTCGCCGGAATTCGTGGACATCGCGGCGAGGCGGACGATGGTCATGCATCCGGACGGGTCGCTCAGGACCTACACGTTCAATTACCGCGGGGATCTCCTGGACGAGCGGTTTCGGCTCAAACGGGACGGATCGTATCGGGTGGCGGTTATCAAAAGGAGGTTTGACGACGAAGGAAATCTGAAGGAACTGATCCGTCCCGACGGGAGCTCGACGCTGTGGGTGTGGGACGACAAGAACCCCGATCCGCGAAACAGGGGAAACCTCCTGCGGGTGGAACTGAGGGCGAGCCCTTTTCACCCCGTGCCGAGCAGGATTGTTCTGCAGATCGACCACGATCCGAACTTGCAGGTTCCCGTGCGCATCCGCCATGAAAACGGCAGCGAAGTGCGGCTGCGTTATGACGCCAGGGGGAATCCGCAGCGGATCGACTGGCCCGACGCCACATTGCCGGACGGCACGGTGCAGAAGGCGGCGACGCTTTTTGAGACGAACGCGCGGGGTCAGGTCACGGCGATGGTCAGTCCGGAGGGCGTGCGCCGGGAATACCGGTATGAACCCGCCGGGACTCCGAAAGCGGGGATGCTGCGCGAGGCGGTGGAGGACGCCGGCGGCGAGAACCGGACAACGGCCTATGATTACGACGCGTTCGGCTACCTGTCGCAGGAGAAACTGCCGGGCGGCAGCGTCCGCTCGTATCGTTACGACGCAAGGGGCTGCCTCCGCGAGCTCGTTCTCCCCGCGGTGGGCGGAAAGGCGGACGTCGTACGCTGGCACTATGACGCCGCCGGCCGCGTCCGCCGCGTGGAACGGCCCCGCGGGGAGTACAGCGACGGTGTCATTGCGGGAGATTGGATCGAGGACGTCTATGACATCGACGCGGCGGGACGGCTCCGCCGGATCGTCATCGGGAACAACACCGCCCGTCCCAGGGAGTGGAAGATCGAACCGGATCATGAGGGAAGACCCGTCCGCATCACGGACCCGGAAGGCACCGTCACGGAACGGTGCTGGGACGAGCGGGGGCTTCTCCTGCGGGAAACGGTGGCGGCCGGCACTCCCCACGCGGCGACGACGCGCTGGATCTACGATACGACCGGCCGCTTGACCAGGGTGTACGAACCCGGCTTGAATCCTTGCATTCTGGAATACGATCCCTTCGGACGCGTGGCCGAAGTGGTGTTCCCGAACGGCAGCCGGGGCGTCAACGAATGGGGACCGTTCGATCTGCTCACGGCGCAGCGGCTGGAAGGTGATCCCGGCGACGGGAGTCCGCCGCGCCCGCTCCATTCCGCCCGTTACAAATACGACGAGCGGGGGAGGCTCACGCATTACACGGAGCTCGTCTTTGACGATGATCCGGCGTCGGCCGCGGAACAGACGATGATCAAATGGTACGACGCCGACGGCCGGTGCGTCCGCAAGGTAAGCCCCTCCGGGCACGAGTGGAAGTACCGCCATAACGGCCTGGGCCAACTGGTGGCCGCCGTCGACCCGCTGGGCAACGCCAGGGAGATTGCCTACGGACCGGACGGACTTCCCGCCGCGATCAGGGAAACGGAAGCGGGACCGGCGGGGACGACGAGCCGCGAGACGCGATTCGAGCACGACGAACGGGGAAGGCTGGTGCGGATCCGGTATTCTTCCGGCGCGACGCATACCCGGGAGTACGATGCCCGGGACCTGCCCGTGCGGGAAACGGACGCGGGAGGCGTGATCCGTCAGCGCGCCTATGGTCTTCTGGGCGAGCTTCTCGAAACGGTGATCGATCCGGGCGGGCTCGGCTTGCGTTACCGGCATGCATCGGACCTGCTGGGGCGCCAGGTGTCCTTTACCGATCCCGCGGGGGCGACGACTTCCGTCCGGCGGGATCCCCTGGGCCGGATCACGGAAACGATCCTGTCCGACGGGTCCGTATTCCGCAGAAGCTACAACGCGGCGGGTCTCCTGGCACGGGAAGAAAGCCCGGACGGTTCCGCGGTGGAATACGAATACGACGCCGCGCGGCGGCTGATCGGGTTCACGGCGACGGCCGGAAGCGGGCGGCTGCCGGTGGCGCCGCACCGGTTCGTCTACGACGGGGCGAACCGGATCGTCCGGGCCGAATCGGCGGGGGCGGTGGCGATCCGCCGCTACGACAGCCTGGACCGGCTCACGCTGGACAGTTTCAACGGGCGGACGTTCAAGGCGGAATACGACGACGGGGCCATGCGGATGAACCTGGAATTCCCCGACGGCAGAAAGGAGCGGCACACCTGGGACGCGCTGGGCCGGGTCACCGCGATCCATCTGCTGTCGGCGGGCGGCCTGCCGGTGGACGCCGGTTCCGCTTCCCCGGGACTCCTGCATGAAGTCCGCTTCGCCGGCGGGCAACGGATCGCGGAAGAGCGGTTCGCAAGCGGCGCGTCCGGCTTGTGGCTCCACGACGGGGAAGGGCGGCTTATGCGCGTCGACCACCGCGATCCTTCGGGCGAAGCGCTGATCTCGGCCCGGTATCGGCACGACACGCTCAATCGCCGCAGGGTCGCGCAATACATGGGCTTGCACGCATCGAATTTCTGTTACAATTACGACTCCCGCGGGCGGCTGGTGGAAGAGCGGTCGGAGTTTCCGCTGGCGCCGCTTCCCGACCAGCCTTCCCAGGCGGAGCAGAACGCGGCCATATCGGCGGCGGAGGCCGCATCCGCGGGGGCAAGCCGCGTACAGGCGTGGGAACTCACGGGAGCGGATGTGCGAAAAACCGAAACGGTCATCGAAGGCGATACGGCAACGGTGTCCGTCTACACCGAGGGGCCGGCGCATCAGATCATCGCCGTGGACGGCCAGGCGTACCAGTATGACGCGGGCGGCGCGCGCATCGCCGATCCGTACCGCCTGTTCGTCTACGACGCGCTGGGGAGGATCGCCAGAATTCTGCGGCCGTCGGACGGAGCGGCTGTCATGGAATTCGCCTACGATCCGTTCGGACGGTTGGCGCAAGTGAAGACCCCTGCCGAAACGGCGAACCGGTACCATTTTTCCGAACGCTGCCTGCATGAGGAGGATGGCTCCGGCAACACCGTCCGCCAGTTCGCGCATCATCCCGGGCTCCTGGTTCCGTCGATCGTCACCACCGCGCGGGGCACCTTCGGCCTGCACTACGACGCCATGCATCGACTCGTTCTCGCCACGGACCGCGGCGGGCAGCCGGCGGAGACGTACCGTTACGGCGCCTTCGGCACCCCGGAGGTGCGGGATCCGGCGGGCGGAGCACGGTCGGGAAGCGCCATCGGCGTCCAACCCGTGTTCAACGCCATGCCCTATTTGCCGGAAGCGGGATTGTATCTGACCATCCATCGTCTCTACGACCCGCAGACCGGCCTGTTCCTGTCCCGCGATCCGTTGCTGCACACGCACAGCCCGAATCCGTATGTCTATGCCGCGCACGATCCGGTCAACGCCCTGGACCCGGACGGCGATCTCCCGCCGCTGATCGTGGCGGGGTTGATCGTAGGGGCCATCGGCGCGGTCATTGGCGCGGGAAGCGTGATGCTGAGCGGAGACGACTACGACGTCTGGGACGTGGCGGCCGGGGCGGCGATCGGGTTCGGCCCCGGCTTCATCGGAGCCGTAACGTTCGGCGCGGTGTCTTCGGCGGTCGGCGCCGCGCTGCTCCCGGCAGCGGGAGCGGCGACGGCGACGGCCTCCGCGGCCACCGCCTCGTCGGCCGGAGTCGGCGTCAGCATCGCCAGCGGGGTGGTTGGAGGAGCCGTGTCCGGCCTCGCATCCGGGGTGTTCTCCGGGTTCGCGGGCGGAATCTACCACGGCGGCATCCGCGGACGCGGGGATATGTGGGAAATGGCGCTGGAAGGCGCATACCGGGAAGGCATCTCGGGCATGGCCGCGGGGGCCGTCGGCGGAGCGTTTTTTGCCGGTTCCTTGCGGCTTGGGACCATTCCGCGCGGCATGTGGGCGTCGGTTCGCCGTTCGGCCGCCGGAGGTCAACCCATCCGCCTTCTTGGTCGCGGACTGATGAGTCCGTACGGCCTCGGGTCGGCTGCCGCCGGTTTCGCATCCGGCATGACCGGCGGCGTCACGCGGGAACTCCTGGAGGGCCGGGATTTCACTGATGCCGTCGCCGATTCCTGGAGTGACGGCGTCATGGGCGCGGGAGCCGGTGTGGTTACCACGGCGCTGCATCCGACGACTTACCAATATTGGAGAGTGAGATTCAACCCGCAGATTGCCCAAAGCGTGCAGGCGACCCGGCCCGGCGGCGTGCATCACCAGCGGAACGTGGCCCAATACCCGGAATTTGCCGTCCGCCGCCACTCGCAGAACCATCCCCACGACTGGATCGACCGTCTGAACAACGCCGTGACGAGGGGCAACATCCAGGGGCCCCAGTCGGAATACCACAGGCCGGGCAATCCGCTGACGCACCGGCAAATGCACGAACAGTGGAGGTTCGGACAACCCGGCAACTGGACGAACATTCCCACGCACGGGCCGTGGACGACGCCCTGGAACCCCAATTACTATTGGCCGAATGCGCTCCCGGTAAACCAGCCGGCGAAGCAAAATTAGGACTCTCATTGCGAATCCCCGGGCGGGAGAACCTCCCGGGGATTTTCCTGGGAACCGTTCATCCCGTTGACGAATCGGAAGAAATCGTTTACAATGGATTTAAATCGATTTAAAAAAGCTGATGCGGAGATATGCCCGGTTTCGAATGGAGAACCATGCCATGCACAAAAACGTGACAATGAAAGACATCGCCAAAATTGCGGGTGTATCGACTGCCACCGTTTCCCTCGCCCTGGCCGGTGATCCCCGGGTGAACGTCAAAACCCGGCGGCAGGTTGAGGAGATCGCGCGTCGGCTGAAGTACGTGCCGAATGAAATCGGCCGCAGCCTTCGCGCCAGGAAGGCGGAGACGATCGCGCTCATCTTTCCCAACACGCCACACAACGCGTTTTCGCATCCGTATTTTGTCCAGCTGCTCGAGGGGATCACCGAAGTGGTCGTGCGCCACAGTTTCCATCTGCTGGTGTCCACTTCGCCGACGGAATCCGACGAAGCCGCGTCCTACGACAAAATTTTGCGCAACCGCCGGGCGGACGGCATCATCCTGTGGCCTTCCTCCATCAGGGACGATAACATCGGGCGCATCGTGGAATCGGGATTCCCGGTGGTCTATCTGGGGAAATGGCATCGCGGCGACGTGCTCACGGTGGAGCGCGACGACTTCGGCGGGGCTTACATGGCGACGGAACACCTCATCCGCAGGGGCAGAAGAAGGATCGCGCACATCACGGGGCCGCTCGATTTTCAGGTGAGCATCGAACGGCTGGAAGGCTACAAAAAAGCCTTGTCGGACCACGGCATGCCGTACGACCCCGATCTTGTCATCGAAGCGGATTTCACCATGGAATCCGGCCACGACGCGGTCGTCCGGATGCAGAAGGCCGGCCTTAAGTACGACGCGGTGTTCGCCGGAAACGACCGGATGGCGATCGGGGCCATGAAGGCGCTGCAATCGTTCGGCCGCCGCATTCCCGATGACGTGGCGGTGGTCGGCTGCGACAATATCGAAATGGCGACGATGACGAATCCGGCGCTCACGACCATCCACCAGCCGATGCGCGAGATTGGCGCGATCGCGGCGGAGAAGCTCATCCGCACGCTGACCGGCCGGCCGGTGGAACCCAGGCAGACGGTGGTGCCGGCGGAATTGGTCGTGCGGGAATCCTGCGGAGGAACGGATCGTTGACTTTTTCACGAAATGAATTAAATCGATTTAAATCATAATTAAATCGATTAAATTCTGTCATCTTGCGAAGGGGTGATTTTCCGAAACGGCGGAGGCGGGACAAAGCGGATTTGCAAGCGGATTCATGAAAGCGGAACTAAAGTCGTGCAGCTTGCGGCAACCTGTTTGCGAGGAGACAGAACATGTTTAAGGGGAGATTGAATATGCAACTTGTCAAGTGGACCCGCGTCTCGTTCGCGGCGATGCTCGCCGTTTTCCTGCTGCTTTTGGCCGCCTGCGGAGGAGGAAGCGGGAGCGGCGGGACCTCCGGCGGCCAGTCCGGCGGCCAGTCGCCTTCGGCGGGAGGCGGCGCATCCGGCGGCGCTTCGCAGTCACCTGGGAAAAAGGTGGAAATCACGTTCTGGAACGGATTCACCGGGCCGGACGGGGAGCTCTTGATGCAGATTGTCAACCATTACAACAAAGCCCGCGAAGGGCAAATCGAAGTCAAAATGGACATCATGCCGTGGGATCAGTTGAACCAGAAGCTGCCCCCCTCCATCGCGACGGACACGGCGCCGAGTTTCGTGGCGTTCATCGCCGGCTGGGCGGCGCCGTACATCAAAAACGGTTCCTTCCAGGTCCTTGACGATTTCTTCGACGCCACGGGCACCGATCGCGGCGAATTTGTCAACGGGTCGCTGGATCTGGGAGCAAGCGACGGCAAGCTTTACATGCTCCCGATGCAGATGAACGGGCTCTATCTGTACTGGAACAAGGCGTTGTTCCGGGAAGCGGGGCTGGATCCGGAGAAGCCGCCGGCCACGCTGGACGAACTGGCCGAGTATGCCGCCAGGCTGACGGATCCGGCCAAGAACCGGTACGGATTCGGCATGCCGGTCAGCGGCGCCCCGGTCTATTTCACTTCCTTCATCATCGGCAACGGCGGCGATGTGGTCGATCTGAAAAACAACAAGTCCGTGCTGAACTCGCCGGAAAACGTCGCCACCTTCGAGTGGATGCAGGATTTGGCGGTCAACAAGAAGGTCACCCCGATCGGCGCCACCGGCGCGGATTTGGACCGGCTGATGCAAAGCGGCCAGCTCGCGATGTACATCAACGGCCCCTGGCTGGCGCCGGGCCTGAGGAGCAACGGGATCGACTTCGGCATCGCCCTTCCGCCGAAAGGTTCCGTCAGGCAATACACGGAACTGGGGGGCATCGGGTTCGCGATTCCGAAGGGCACGCCGGACGACGAGAAGCAGGCGGTGTACGACTTCATCAAGTACTGGAACTCGCCGGAAGTCGCCAAAACATGGTCGCTCAGCAACGGGTTCCCGCCCTTCCTGAAAACGGTCGTCGAGGATCCCGAAATCAAAAACGACCCGCTCGTCTCCGCCATGGCCGACATGGGCGACGCCGCCGCTCCGTTCCTGCCCGGGGTGCTCGGCGCCGACCGGATCACGAACGAAGTGCTGTTCATCGCCATCGAAGCCCTTCAGAACGGACAGAACGTGCAGGAGCTGCTGAAGCGGGCATCCGACGATATTGATGAAATTCTGGCATCCGCGAAGTGAGGAAAACATTAGATGGAACATCTGTGGCAGACGGTGCGCGCTTCCTGGAGCAAACCCGAACGGGCGGCCTATTGGTTCATCGCCCCGTCCATGATCTTTCTGTTCGTGTTCACCCTCGTGCCGCTCGCGGCGACGGTGGGCATCAGCCTTATGCGCATGGACATTTTCTTGAGCGGCGCGGAATTTAACGGCCTCGGGCATTATCAGCGCTTGTTCGGGGATGCGAGATTTTGGAACGCGTTGGTCAACACGCTGTATTTTGCCGCACTGGAGGTGCCGCTTCAGATCGGGGTCTCCCTTCTGGCGGCCCTTCTTGTTTCGCAAAACACCCGTTTTCGCAAGTTTGCCCGTTCCGCGCTGTTTTTGCCTTCGGTCTGTTCGCTGACGGCCATCGGCATCATGTGGTCGTTTCTGCTCGACCCTCAGACCGGCCTGTACGTCCATTACCTGACGGAGCTCGGCTTGCCGCGCCTCGGATTTCTGCGGGATCCGAACATGGCGATGCCGACGCTCATCCTGATCACCGTCTGGCGCAGCTTCGGCTATACGATGGTCATTCTGATCGCCGCCATCCACGCCATTCCGGAGACGTACTACGAAGCGGCGCAGCTGGACGGGGCGGGGAGGCTGCGGCAGTTCTGGTCGATCACCGTGCCGCTGATCGTTCCGGCGCTCGGTTTTTGCGTCATCACGGCGCTGATCGCCGCGCTTCAGGTGTTTGACCAGATTTTCGTCACGACGCAGGGAGGGCCCCTGCGCAGGACGGAATCGTTGGTCCTCTACATTTACAACACCGGATTCCGATCCGCGCCGTATGATCTCGGCTATTCTTCGGCGATTTCCGTGGCGCTGTTTGTCCTCGTGCTGATTGCCGTTTTGTCGCTGTACCGTTACTTTCTCCGCAGGGAAACATCGGATGTGCGCTGAGGGGAACGATCATGGGAATTTCGTCCTTCCGGAGCAAGGCGGTCGGATACGGAATCACGCTGCTCCTGGTGATCGCGGTATTGCATCCCTTTTTGTGGATCATCGTGTCCACGTTCAAAACCGAACAGGAGCTGATCCGGTATCCCCCGTCGTTTTTCCCGGACGCGCCCACCGTGATGCAGTACGTCTCGGTGTGGATCCGGATCCCGCTTCTCGACTTTTTCCGGAACACGGTCATTTTCGCCGGGGGAGTCGCCGTATTGTCCGTCTTTTTCGATTCCATGGCGGGGTACGCTTTCGCCCGCATCCGTTTCCGGGGAAACCGGCCTTTGTTCGCGCTCGTGCTCGTCACCATGATGGTGCCGTTTCAGGTGCTCATGGTCCCGCTGTTCGTGGAGGTTTACAAGATGGGCATGCTCGACACGTATTGGGGGCTCATCCTGCCGCGCGCGACCAGCGCCTTCGGCATTTTCATGATGCGGTCGTTTTTTGTCACGCTTCCGAAGGATTTGGAAGAATCGGGACGGGTGGACGGCGTGAACGAATTCCGGATCTACTGGCACATCATGCTCCCGCTCTGCCGGTCCGCCATGGTCTCGCTCGGGATTTTTCTCCTGATGAACAACTGGAACGATCTCATCTATCCGCTCATGCTGACCAGTTCAACGGAGATGCGGACGCTTTCCGCCGGGCTGGCGATGTTCGTCGGCCAAAGGTCCATCGAATACGGCGCGACGCTGGCGGCCGCGGCGCTTTCCCTCGCTCCGCTCGCGGCGGCCTATGTGCTGGCGCAGCGGTATTTCGTGCAGGGCATCGCGACATCCGGTTTGAAAGGATAACGATCAAAAGACTTGGGGTGGCGGCAACGTGAAACAGGCAACGATCATTCTCAGCAGGGATTTCACCATCGGACCCGTCAGCGACCGCATGTTCGGTTCCTTTGTCGAGCATATGGGAAGCGTCATCTACAACGGCATCTACGAACCCGGCCACCCGACCGCGGACGCCGACGGGTTCCGGCGGGACGTGCTGGAACTTGTCAGGGAACTGAATCTTTCGGTGATCCGCTATCCCGGCGGGAACTTCACGTCGAGCTACCGCTGGGAGGACGGGGTCGGACCGAAGGAGCTTCGCCCGGTGCGGCCGGATCCGGCCTGGAAGCAGATCGAGACGAATCAGTTCGGGCTGAATGAATTCATGAAGTGGATCCGTCTCGTCGGGGCGGAGCCGATCCTTACGGTGAACCTGGGGACCCGGGGCATCGACGCGGCGCGGGATTTGCTCGAGTACTGCAACTTTGCGGGCGGCACGTACTGGAGCGACATGAGAAAATCGCACGGCGTGCCCGAGCCGTATCGCGTCCGCACGTGGTGCCTCGGCAACGAGCTGGACGGCGAGTGGCAGGTCGCCCGCAAGACGGCGGAGCAATACGGCCAGCTGGCCCTGGAGACGGCGAAAGTGATGAAATGGCTCGACCCGGACATCGAAGTGGTCGCCGTGGGCAGCTCCTCCCGCCAGATCTCCACCTTTCCGGAATGGGACCGGATCGTGCTGGAGCATGTATACGAGTGGGCCGACTATCTGTCGATCCACCATTATATCGGCAAGCGCGAAAACGACACGCCCACGTATCTCGCGATGCCCCTCGAAATGGAGCGCCACATCGAGGAAGCCATCGCCGCGTGTGATTACGTGAAAGGCCTCTTGCGGAGCAACAAGGTCATGTACCTGTCGTTCGACGAATGGAACGTCTGGCGGGAACCGGACGTGCCGTATACGCCGTGGCAAACCGGAAGTCCCTACGACTGGGTGCGGTTCCGGATGGAGGACGTGCTCGTTTTCGGTTCGGCCATGCTGACGCTCCTGCGCCGCGCGGACCGCATCCGGATCGCGTGCCAGTCGCTCCTGGTCAACACGATTCCCCTGATTTTGACGGAAAAGGGCGGAAAAGCGTGGCGCAATCCCACCTTTTATCCGTTCCTGCACGTGTCCCGGTACGGGCGCGGCGTCGTGCTGCGCGGTTTGGTCGACAGCCCCCGGTATGACACGAAAACGTACACCGACGTGCCGGTGGTGGATCCGGCCGCGGTCTGGAACCCGGAAATGGAGGAACTTTCGGTGTTTGCCGTCAACCGGGGAGAGGAGCCGGTCGTCCTCGCCCTCGATTTGCGTGATTTCCCGCAGCTTTCGTTCCTGGAACACCACGTGGTGAAGCACGAGCGCCTGGACGCCTTCAACACGGCGGAGCGGCCGGACGAAATCGCGCCGCGGCGCGGAGCGGGCGCCCGGGTGGACGGGGGCAGGGCCGAGGCGGTGCTCGACCCCTATTCCTGGAACGTGGTCCGCTTCCGGACGAGAAGGGCGTGAAGCCGGGCAAAACCGGCAAAAAAATGCGCCTGTCATGACAGGCGACAGACGAAAGACAAACTCCCGTTGCGCGCGCCTTCGAAGGGATCGCCGCGGGAGTTTTTCGCGCCATCTTTCATGCCTTCGCGCAGCGGCGGTCGACGGGAAGGTCCGTTGACACCGCGTATTTTTATCGTTTAATATTTCAATTGTTTAAATTTTTACCGGACGGTCATGAAGCGCCGAAAATCGAAAGCATTGAGGTGGGTCCATGGACGCTTCGCGGGAGGAACAGGCGCGCAGAATCCAGATCGCGCTGCATCACATCAAGCGCTCCCTTGACGCGGCTACGCTCAAGGCGGCCGAGCTGCCCATGACGGTGCCGCAGATGTATATGCTTTATTTCATCAAACAGCAGGACAAATGCCGGCTGACGCAACTGGCCGACCGGTTCGGCGTCAAGCCCAGCGCCATTACGGTAATGGTCGACCGGCTTGAGAAAGCGGGGTATGTCAGGCGCTTTCCCGATCCCGACGACCGCCGGTCCATGCTGGCGGGCATCACGCCGGCCGGGAAAGAGGCGCTGGAGCGGGCGTTTCGCGCCAGGAACCAAGTGCTGATCGGCTACCTGTCCCGCCTGGAAGAGACGGAGATATCTGTCTTTTTGCGCCTGCTGGAGAAGTTCGCGGGCGTATCGGAAGGAAATGAATAAAGACAGAAAACGGGGAGTGGACGAGACCGTGGGAGATTTGCCTTCAGCGCGCAAATTGCCGGTCATGCTCGCCATCGTGGCGGCCATGTTTTTTTCGGCCATCAACCAGACGATTGTAGGGCCCGCCATGCCGCGCATCATCTCGGTCCTCAACGGGATGGAATATTACAGCTGGTGCATCACCATTTATCTTTTGACGTCGACCATCGCCACCGCCCTCGTGGGCAAACTGTCCGACATTTACGGCCGGAAGCCGTTCATGCTGATCGGCATCGCGGTGTTCATGGCCGGGGCGTTTTTGTGCGGGTTCTCGGGGAACATCTTCGAGTTTATCGCCTACCGGGGCGTGCAGGGCATCGGCGCCGGCATCGTCATGGCGACGGCGTTTACCGCGGTCGGCGACCTGTTCCCGGCGCGGGAACGGGGCCGGTGGATGGGGCTTATGTCGGCCGCGTTCGGGTTTTCCAGCATCGTCGGTCCGCCGCTGGGCGGCTGGATGGTCGACCATTGGGACTGGAAATGGCTGTTTTGGGTGTTCCTGCCGCTCGGGTTTGTGGCGTTTGCGATGATCCTTGCGCTTTTTCCCAAAACGGAGCGGCGTCCTCCGGAGCCCGTCGACTACGCCGGATCGCTGGTTCTGACGCTGTTTCTGACGGCGCTTCTGCTGGGCCTTTCCTTCGCCGGCGGCGAAGCGGGATGGGGATCCCCGCGGGTCTTGTGGCTCCTGGCGGCCGCCGCCGTGCTCGGCATCGCGTTCGTGATGGTCGAGGCGCGGGCATCCAGCCCCGTCATGCCGCTGTCGCTGTTCCGCAACGACATCGTGACCATCTCCAACGTGATCGGCTTCGTGATGAGCGCGGGCATGATGGGCGCGCTCATCTATATGCCGCTGTTCGTGCAGGGGGTGCAGGGCGTCTCGCCGACCTACGCGGGGTATGTGACGATGCCGATGTCGGTGTGCATGGTCCTGCTCAGCGGCTGGATCGGCCGGCAGATCACCAAGACCGGCAAATACAAACGATATGCCGTTATCGGCATGCCCGTCATGATCGCCGGCATGCTGATCATGGCGTTCATGGACAGCGTTTGGCAGGCGGCGCTCGGCATGGCGGTGTTCGGATTCGGGCTGGGCATGGGCATGCCGGTGTTCGCCGTAACGGTGCAAAACGCGGTGAGCCTCGACCAGCTCGGCGTGGTGACGGCCTCCAGCCAGCTGTTCCGAAGCCTGGGCGGAACGGTCGGCATTACGGTGCTGGGAACGATCATGAACAATGAAATGCGGCGCCATCTGAGCGCATCGTTTGGCGGAGACGCTTCCGCGGGAGCGGGGGCGGGTGCGGGGATGGCCGACGGTGCGGCCGGACAGACGGGGGCGGCTTTCCCGCTCGATACGGAAACGCTGCTCAACCAGCCCGAACTTGAAGCGTATCGGCAGTCTCTGCCGGCGGATCAGCGCGAGATATTCGACCGGCTGGTGGACATGGTGCGCGACGCCCTGGACGCTTCCCTGACCACGGTGTTTTTGACAGGGGCGGCTTTGGTGCTGCTTGCGGCGGTGCTTGTGTTTTTCCTGCGGGAGATTCCCCTGGCCACGGGCAGAGGAAATCCGGAAGCCCGTGAGCCGGCGCGTGAAAAGGGGGCGCCGGGGAAAGGATAAGAAAGCGCCAATTCTTGTGCGAATAGGGGAATGGGAATGACGCGACGAAGTTTGATCCCGTGCGTGATCGCGTGCCTGTGCCTGGCCGCCGCGGCATGTACCGGATCCCGGGGGGACGGACGCGAAACCGCTTCGCCGCCGGCAACGCATCTGCCGACCGCCGCGCCCGATTCCGGGGCGAGGATGCTGCTGAGGGATGCGGAGCAGGCGGCGGGAACGCTGGAGCGGTATGCTTTTTCGCTGAACCTCACCCAGAGGCTGGATCCCGTCTCCGGGGCGGAAGGCGAGGCGGCGGAGGAAGCCGAGACGGCAAGCGAAGGCCGGGTGGAAGTCCGGCCGCGGCGGGTGGATCAGACCGTGCGCGTCGCCTTTGAAGGGGAATGGCTGGCCGAGTACCGGACCATCCTGGTGCCCGAAGGCGCCTACGTTTACGAATACGGGCTGGATGAATGGGCAAGGGTGCCGAAGGAAGAGGCGGCGGAGATGCTGGAGACGCTGTCCGATTTTCAGGTCGATCTGCCGGAGGCGGTCCGGCAGGTGGCGGCGCTCGGTCCGGCGACGGCGAACCGAAACGAAGACGGCATCACGGTCCGGTACGAAGGCGGCGGCGAGGAAGCGCACCGGTTCGCGACCCGTCTGCTGGAAAGCACCTTCGCCTGGTCGCAGCAGGAGAAGAAAACCCGGGAGAGCCTTGAGGTCCGGCATCTCACGGCGGAGCTCGTGCTGGATCCCGATCGGCTGTGGCCCGCGGCGTTCCGCGTGGAAATGGAAGCCGCGCTGACCATGGGCGATCCGGAAGGGTCCTACGTCCTGACCCAGACGTTCACCGGCGCCTACCGCGAGCACAACGCGTCCGCGCCTGTCGAAGTGCCGGAGGAAGCGAAGGCGGCGCCCCTTCTCGGGAACCCGTGAGTCCGCCGGGATTCATCAGCCATGAACCGCCGGCGGCGGCGGACGCCCGCGAATGCCGGCCCCGGCCTGCGGCCAGGGCGCCCCAGTGGACGATCCGCTCCGCCGTCCGCTATAATGACGTGGGAATTACAGAGGCGGGAGAGGAATCCAATGCCGTTGTCATGCGGAATCGTGGGACTGCCCAACGTCGGCAAATCCACGCTGTTCAACGCCATCACGCGGGCGGGGGCCGAGGCGGCCAACTACCCGTTTTGCACCATTGATCCCAACGTCGGCGTCGTCGAGGTGCCGGATGAACGTCTCCGGAAGCTGGCCGGGATCGTGAAGCCCCAGCGCATCGTGCCGACGGCCTTCGAATTCGTGGACATCGCCGGGCTGGTGCGGGGCGCGAGCAAGGGCGAGGGCCTCGGCAACAAGTTTCTCGCGCACATCCGCGAAGTCGACGCCATCGCCCACGTGGTGCGCTGTTTTCAGGACACGAATATCACCCACGTGGCGGGCAAGGTGGACCCGCTGGGCGACATCGCCACCATCAACCTGGAGCTCATCCTGGCGGACCTGGAGACGCTGGAACGCCGCATGGAGCGCACCCGGAAAAACTTGAAAAGCGGCGAGAAAAAATACGTGCAGGAAATGGACGTGCTGGAGCGCCTCCACGCCGCCCTGACCGCGGAGAAGCCGGCGCGCGCCGTGCCGCTGACCGACGAGGAAAGGCTGATCGTGCGCGACCTGCACCTGCTCACCATGAAACCGGTGCTGTACGTGGCCAACGTCGGCGAAGACGAAGCCTCGGATCCGGACCGCAACCCGTTCGTGCAACAGGTGCGCGAGTACGCCGCCGCCGAAGGGGCGGAGGTCGTGCCCATCTGCGCCCGCCTCGAAGCGGAGATCGCGGAGCTGGACGACGAAGAAAAGGCGCTGTTCCTTCAGGAGCTGGGCCTGAAGGAATCCGGCCTCGACCGGTTGATCAAGGCGGCGTACAAGCTGCTCGGGCTGCAGACGTTTTTCACCGCCGGGGAGAAGGAAGTGCGGGCCTGGACCATCCGCGCGGGCACGAAAGCGCCGCAGGCGGCCGGCGTCATCCATTCCGATTTCGAGCGGGGCTTCATTCGGGCGGAAGTGGTTTCCTGCGAAGACCTGCTGGCGGCCGGCTCGATGGCGGCGGTGCGGGACAGGGGGCTGCTCCGGCTGGAAGGAAAGGATTACGTGGTGCAGGACGGGGACGTGATGCATTTCCGCTTCAACGTTTGACCGGTCCTGATTTTTTCCTTATTGTATTAATAAATTCCGACAACATCGGCCGAGAGGGAGGGTGAACGGGCATGCTGGATCGTCTGAAAGTGCTGGCGGAACGGTACGAAAAACTGGGCGAACTGCTTTCCGATCCCGACGTGGTCAGCGACCCGGCACGCCTCCGCTCGTACGCCAAGGAACAGGCTGAACTGGAGGATATCTACCAGGCCTATCGGGAATACAGGACCGTCGTTACCCAGCTGGAGGACGCGAAGGCGCTCCTGGAAGACAAGATCGACGACGAGCTGCGGGAGATGGCCAAGGCGGAAGTCGCCGAACTTACGGACAAAAAGGAAAAGCTGGAAGAGCGGATTCGCGTTTTGCTCCTGCCCAAGGACCCCAACGACGGCAAGAACGTGATCATGGAAATCCGCGGCGCGGCGGGGGGCGAGGAAGCCAACCTGTTCGCCGCCGACCTGTACCGGATGTACGTTCGCTACGCGGAGCGCCAGGGGTGGCGCACGGAAGTGCTGGACAGCCACGTGAGCGACCTGGGCGGTTACAAGGAAATCGTGTTCCGGATCATCGGCCCCGACGTGTACCGGAAGCTCAAATACGAAAGCGGCGCCCACCGGGTGCAGCGCGTGCCGGTGACGGAATCGGGCGGGCGGATCCACACGTCGACGTCCACCGTGCTGGTCATGCCGGAAGCCGAGGAAGTGGAAGTGGAGATCCTGGACAAGGACATCCGCGTGGATACGTTTTGCGCCAGCGGTCCCGGCGGGCAGTCCGTCAACACCACGAAATCCGCGGTGCGCATCACCCACATCCCGACGGGGATCGTCGTCACCTGCCAGGACGGCAAATCGCAGAACGACAACAAGGCGAAGGCCATGCAGGTGCTCCGGGCGCGGATTCTGGAGAAAAAACGCCGGGAAGAGGAAGAGCGGCTGGCCGGGGAGCGCCGGGAAAAAATCGGCACGGGGGACCGCAGCGAGCGGATTCGCACGTACAACTTTCCGCAGAGCCGCGTGACCGACCACCGGATCGGGCTGACGCTGCACCGGCTGGACGCGGTGCTGGCCGGCGAGATCGACGAGATCATCAACGCGCTCATCCTGGCGGAGCAGACGGAGATGCTGAAAAAGGAAACCCCGGCGTGAAGCGTCGGACCGCGGGGGAAGATCGGCGACGCAGCCCGGAGTCGGCGGTTGGAACGAAAGAACCGTGCGGACGAAAAGCGTCACGGGCGGTGCGGCGGCGAAAAGGAGCGGGTGGCGGTGCCGGAGGAGAAGGCGCCAGGATTTGCGACGCTGGAACAGGAATGGCGGCGGGCCGCGCGGCGGCTGGCGGACGCCGGAGTGGGGGAGCCGGAGGCGAATGCGGAGCGGCTCCTTTTGCATGTGCTCGGCCTGACGAAGGCGGAGCTCCTGCGGGATTTTCGCGAGCCGTTTCCCGAGGCGATGCGGGAGGCGTGGGAGGCGGTCCTGCGGCGCAAGGAGCGCGGCGAGCCGGCGCAGTATATCACGGGCGAGCAGCATTTTTGCGGGCGCGCCTTCCGGGTGACGCCGGCGGTGCTCATCCCGCGGCCGGAGACGGAGCTCCTGGCCGAGGCGGTGCTGGCGGCGCTGCCGGCGGACGAGCCGCTCGCGGTGGCGGACGTGGGCACCGGCAGCGGCGCGCTGGCGGTGACGCTCGCCGCCGAACGGCCGATGTGGCGCGTTGTCGCCACCGACCTGTCGGAGGAGGCTTTGGCGGTGGCCCGGCACAACGCCGCCCGCCACGGGGTGGCGGAACGCATCCGGTTTGCGCGGGGCGATTTGCTGGAGCCGTTCCTCACGGGGACGCGGGAGGACGTGCCGGACGCGATCGTGTCCAATCCGCCCTATGTTCCGGCGGGGGAGCTGCCCAAGTTGCAGCGCGAGGTCGCCGAATTCGAGCCGCGCCTGGCGCTGGACGGCGGCGCGGACGGCCTGGACGCGTACCGCCGGCTGGCCGCGCAGCTGGCCGCGCTGCCGGTCTTGCCCCGCCTGGTCGCCCTGGAAACGGGCGCCGGCCAGGCGGAAGCGGTGGCCGCCCTGCTCGGGACGGCCTCGGACTGGGCGGAGATCCGGTTCGTGCGCGACTATGCCGGCATCGACCGGCACGTGCTCGCCTTTGGCAGACCGCCGGGAACCCGGTCAACCGCCTGAGGCAATCTTGCTGCGAAAAATAATAGGTTGCTAGGTTTGGAGATTCGCAAAACGGACATACTGGTACCAAGACGTTCCGGAACGCATCGGGGAGCGCCCGCGGGCCCGGCGGGCGCTCCGGGGAGCGAACGCGATGCGTCGTCTTGGTGCTTTTTTGCTCGCAATCATGGGCTGTTTGGTGTTTTGGGCTTTTTCCCCGACGGATGGCGTGCGGAAGACTTGCGGTGACGGCTTTTCGCCTCGCGCTGCGGACGGTTCTCCGGACGCGGCGCATGCCGGCGGACCGGCGCCGGACTCCCCCATTCCCCCGGAAGCGATCCGCATCCGGATCCTGGCGCATTCGGACCGCCCGGATGACCAGGCGATCAAGGAGCGCGTGAGGGACCGGGTGATGGCGCTCATCGGATCCTGGCGGCCGTCGCCGGAAACCGCCGAAGAGATGCGGGAACGGCTCGCGGCCCATCTTGAGGAAATCGAGCGGGCGGCGGAAGCGGAACTGGCGCGTCAGGACGCGCCTTACGGCGCCCGGGCGGCGTTCGGGCGCGTGCCGTTTCCGGCCAGGACTTTTGCCGGCCGGGAGTATCCGGCGGGCGAATACGAAGCGCTGCTCATCGTTCTCGGCGACGGCGAGGGGGAAAATTGGTGGTGCGTGCTGTTTCCTCCCCTTTGCCTGGCGGGCGCGGTCGCGAAGGACGACGAAACCGGCTCCAAAGGGGACGACGGGCAGAAAGCGGAAGAGGCGGAGTCGGGGGCGGAAGCCCGTGCCCCCGGCCAGGCGGGCAAGACGGGGGCGGCGAACCGCGCGGCCAGGCCTGTTCCCGACGGGTTGGCGAACGGCAAGGCCGGTGCCGCGAATGGCGAAGCGGGTTCCGCGAATGGCAATGCGGTTTCCGCGATGGGCAAAGCCGGTTCCGCGAACGGAAAGACCGTTTCCGCGGAGGAGCCGGAACGCGGCCCGGCGCAGCGGAGCGGCGACGCCGGACAAGATCCCGCGAAACCCAAAGTGAAATTTCTCGTATGGGAACTCATCCAGCGGCTTGCGGGTTTTCTGAAAAACCTGTTTGCCCGGTGACGTCCGCCGGCCCGGTTCTCGCTTTCGGCCGGCGACGGCTTTCAATATAATAGATAATCATAGACAGCATTCAAGGCGTGATCGGAATGACGGTAATCCCCAAAACGAAATACTGGCCGCCGGGTTCCGGCGACGCGGCCGTGGCGGAAGCGGCCGAAGCGATCGTCTCCGGCGGCGTCGTCGCCTTTCCCACCGAAACGGTCTACGGCCTCGGCGCCGACGCCCGGCGACCGGAAGCGGTCCGGCGGATCTTCGCCGCCAAGGAGAGACCGGCGGACAATCCGCTTATCGTGCATGTCGGGCGCCTGGAAGACGCGCTGGCCCTCGCGAGGGAAGTCAGCCCGCTGGAAATGCGGCTGATGGAGAGTTTCTGGCCGGGACCGCTCACGCTGGTGCTGCCGGTTCGCCCCGGCGCGGTGGCGCCCGAAGTGACAGCCGGCCTGGACACCGTCGCGGTGCGGGTGCCCGATCATCCGCTGGCGCGAAGGCTGATCGCCAAAGCCGGCTGTCCGGTGGCCGCGCCCAGCGCCAACCGGTCGGGCAGGCCGAGTCCGACCACGGCCATGCACGTGCTGGAGGACATGCACGGGCGGATTGACGGCGTGCTGGACGGCGGCCCGACGGGCATCGGCCTGGAATCCACCGTGGTGCGCGTGAAGGACGGCGTCGTCCACATCCTCCGGCCCGGCGGCATCGACGCGGAGATGCTGAAGGAGTGCGCGGGCGAAGGCGTCGAGGTGGCAGAGGCGGGCGCGAATCCTTCCGATGCGGAGGCATCGAAGCCCCGGTCGCCCGGGGTGAAGTACGTCCACTACGCGCCGCGGGGCGAAATGACGCTCGTGACGGGCGATCCCGCCCGGATGCGGCAAACCGTGCAGGACATCGTCAACCGGAAACGGGCCGAAGGGCGAAAGGTCGGCGTGCTCTCGTGCGACGAACACGCGGCTTCCTACGAAGCCGACGCGGTCATTTCCCTCGGCCCCCGGGATGTCCCCGCCGAAGCGGCGCGGAAACTGTTCGCCGCGCTGCGGGAATGCGACGCGCGGGAACTGGACGCCATCGTGGCCGAAGGGTTTCCGGAGCGGGGCATCGGGGTCGCCCTGATGAACCGGATGCGCAAGGCGGCCCGGGGCGACCTGCTGACCGTTTGAGAAAGCGTTGATCATGTTCCGCCCCCCTGTCCGCATATGCTCCTTTAGACGCCTTGGCCTGTACAAGGCCGGGACGGGGAGGAAGGGGCATGATCGACGCATCCGGCGCGGTCGGCCATTTGGCCGCGCTGGCGCTTCTGGCCGTCGCTTTGGGGATGGACGCGTTTTCGCTGGGCGTGGGCATAGGGCTCAGGGGCGTCCGGACCGCGGAAATGTGGCGCCTCGGGCTTTGCGTGACGCTTTTTCATTTTCTGATGCCGCTGTGCGGCATGGTCGCGGGCCGGAATTTCCGCCTGATCCTGGACGACCTGGCGCATGCGGCGGCGGGCGTGCTGCTTCTGCTCCTCGGCGCGCACATGATCTACCATTCGCTCCGGGGCGGCGAATCCCGGAGCATCGATCACCGCACGTTCTGGGGCATGATGCTGTTCGCGCTGGGCGTCAGCATCGATTCGTTTTCCGTCGGGCTTTCGCTGGGCATGTTCTGGCCGGAAAACATCCCGCTGGCCGTCACCATGTTCGGGCTGGCCGGCGGCGGGATGAACATGGCCGGGCTGCTTGCCGGACGGCGCCTGTCGCAGCTGGCCGGAGAATACGGGGAGGCGTTTGGCGGCGCGATCCTGCTGGGCTTCGGACTTTTGTTCCTGTTTTGACCATGAAAGGGGATGACGGCATGATCCGGCGCGTTTTGCTGGTTTGCACGGGCAATACCTGCCGCAGTCCGATGGCGGAAATGATGCTTCGGGATCTGGCGGGGCGGCGGCGGATGCTCCTGGAAGTCCGCTCGGCGGGCGTGGCCGCCCTGGACGGCCAGCCGTTTTCGGAAAACACGGTCGAGGTGCTGCGCAGGCGCAACGTGCCGATTCCGCCCGGGGCCGCCGCCTCGTCGCTGACCGGAGACGCCGCTTCCTGGGCCGATCTCATTCTGACGATGACCATGCGCCACAAGCAGATGCTGCTGACCCTTTTCCCGGAAACGGCCGGCAAGACGTACACGCTGAAGGAATACGCGCTCATGGCCGAAACGTCCGGCGACGCGGCCGAGATCGCCGCGCTGACCGGCGAACTGGACATCGCCGATCCGTTCGGGGGCCCGCTGGACCTGTACGAACTGGTGGCCGAAGAAATTGGCGGGCTGCTGGAGCGGGTGCTCGACCGGCTGGTTTCGGACGGTCTGGCCGAGGCCGCGCCGGAGGATGCAGGGACGGTGTCGGGAAACACCGGGGCCGCGCCGGAAGACGCAGGGACGACGCCGGAGAAACACGGGACGGCGCTTGACGCGGCCGACCCGGCCTCCGGCGAAGGCGCGCGGGAATCCGCGGGAGCCGGTGTGACATCCGGGGCGGTCGAAGCGGCATCCCTGGAGACGGAGGCAGGGCCCGATGAAGACGAAGGGAACTCCGCGAAGGAGTCCCCTTGATCTTTGTCTTGTCCTTTATTTTTTTATACAGGAAAACCGGTATCACTCGACCGCTTCCAGCAGGATTTCGGCGATATCGCGGGTCTGCACCCTGTCCTCCATTTCCTTTGCCTTGACGCCGTCCGACAGCATCGTCAGGCAATAGGGACAGGCGCTGCAGATCGTCGAGGGTTTCGTTTCCAGGGCCATCTCGGTGCGCGCGAGATTGATGCGGGTGCCTTCTTTCTCTTCCAGCCACATTCTCCCGCCTCCGGCGCCGCAGCAAAGGGATTTTTCCCGATTCCTCGACATTTCCGCCAGTTCCACGCCGGGGATGGCTTTCAGGATTTCCCGGGGCGCATCGTAAATGTCGTTGTATCTGCCCAGGTAACAGGAATCGTGGTAGGTGACGCGTTCCCGCAGCTCGCGGACGGGCTTGAGCCGTCCCTCCCGGATCAATTGGTACAGCAGTTCGGTATGGTGGAACACTTCCGCTTCCAGTCCGAATTCCGGGTATTCGTTTTTGAACGTGTTGTACGTGTGCGGACATGCCGTCACGATTTTTTTCACGTTGTAGGTTTTGAAGGTTTCAATATTTTCCGCGGCCAGCTGCTGGAACAGATACTCGTTGCCGGCCCGGCGCGCGGTGTCCCCGGAGCTTTGTTCCTCGTTGCCGAGCACGGCGAATTTCACGCCCGCCTTGTGCAGCAGCCTGGCGACCGCCCTGGCCACTTTGATGTTGCGGTTGTCGTACGAGCCCATGGATCCCACAAAAAACAGGTATTCGAATTCTTCGGTTTCATGGACCAGGGGCGCGATGTCTTCGATGCCTTCCCGCCATTTGGCGCGGTCGTTGCGGCTGATGCCCCAGGGATTGCCCTGGCGTTCGATATTCTGGAAAGTCCGGGCCATCTCGGCCGGCATGCTGCCTTCGGTCAGCACCAGATGGCGGCGCAGATCGACGATGATGCCGACATGTTCGTTGAGCACCGGACAAGCGTCCTCGCAGTTGCGGCAGGTGGTGCATGCCCAAATTTCCTGTTCGCTGACCACGTCGCCGATGAGCTTCGGCAGCTCAAGCGATTCCGGGACGGCGACCGTGTCGCCGGACGCTTTCCGCGCGTTGGCCCGCGAGGCCAAAGCCAGGCGGTTCGCTCTCGTGCCTGCGAAGGCAAACGCGGGCATCCAGGGCGTGCGCGAAGTGACGACCGCCCCTTTCTCCGTCAAGTGGTCCCTCAGATTGGTCATCAGATGCATGGGCGAAAGCTTCTTGCCCGTTCCCGCGGCCGGGCACATGTCGGTACAGCGGCCGCATTCCACGCAGGAATACAGATTGAGCAGCTGCGGCCGGGAAAAATCTTCAATCCTGCCGACGCCGAATTGTTCGGCGTTCTCGTCCTCAAAATCGATGGATGGCAACCGGCCTTTCGGTCCGGGTTTCCGCAAAAAGACGTTGAACAGGGCGAAGATTTCGTGCGCCTGTTTCGATTGCGGCACGAAGACCATGAAAGAAAGGACGGCCAGCATGTGGATCCACCAGAACAGATAGAACAGCGCGGTTGCCGCCTGTGTCCCGATGCCGGAAAACGCCGCGGCGACGGCTCCGGAGAAGGGGGCATGCGCAAAATCGGGATTTTCCCCCAGCATGATCGTTTCAAAGCCGAGAATCGGGAAAACGGAAGCCGTAATGACAATCAGCGCCGCGTACACCACGGCCGCCTTGACGTCGCGCTTCCACTGCAACCGCCTGAGTTTCTCCACATAGCGCCGGTAGAAGGCATAGAAGACGGCCAGCAGCATCAGGAACACGGTCCATTGCTGCATGAGGCTGAACGTGTTCTCCAGCGGGCCGAGCGGGTACCGGTATCCGCGGATGAATCCCTTCAGGATGAGTTCGATCAATCCCGCCTGGAGAATGAAGAACCCGTAGAAAAGAAAAGCGTGCATGACGCCGCTTTTCCTGTCCTTGAACAATTTCCGCTGGCCCGCCACATAGACCAGGACATCCCGGAGGCGCCGCCTGAGATCGGTCTTTGGTTCCCCCGGCTTGCCGAGCCTCACAAACACGTACCGGGTATACACCACATGGACGAACAAATAGAGCGCATAGACCGTTACCGCGACAAAAGCGATGGTGTGAAGTGCGAACAGCATGTCGGCTCCTTTCCCGACGTCAACCGAGGATCTTCCGGAACTCTTCGGTGAGCATCGGAACCACTTCGAACAAATCCCCGACGATTCCGTAATCGGCCACCTTGAAGATCGGCGCTTCCGGGTCGGTGTTGATGGCCACGATGGTCCTGGAATTGGACATTCCGGCAAGATGCTGGATGGCGCCGGAAATGCCGCACGCGATATACAGGTCCGGCGTCACCACTTTGCCCGTCTGGCCGATTTGCATCGGATAGGGAGCGTAACCGGCGTCGCAGGCTCCCCGCGAAGCGCCGACCGCGCCGCCCAGCACTTCGGCCAATTCGTAGAGCACCCTGAAGCCTTGTTCGCTGCGCACGCCGCGCCCGCCGGATACGATAATTTTGGCTTCCGTGAGATCAATGCCTTTCGTTGCGCTTTGCGCGATTTCCCGGATGCGGGTGCGAATGTCGGAAACGGAGACGGGAAATTCCGTAATTTCCGCCGTGCGATTCGGATCCGGCTCGACGGGTCCGAAGTTGTTCGGCCGTATGGTGAACACAAGCGGCGCGGCGGTGATCTTCTTTTTTTGGAAAGCCTTCCCCGCGTAGATCGGGCGGGTGAACACGACGTCATCGCCGGCAAGCTCCACTTTGACGACGTCGGAGACAAGCCCGTATCCGTTGCGGGCGGCGATGCGCGGCGCGAGGTCCTTGCCGACGGCCGTATGGGGAATGATGATCCCGTCGGGCGCAAGCTGCCGCAGAATCTGGTTGAAGGCTTGCGTGTAGCCGTCCACCGAAAAATGTTCCAGCCCGGGATGCTTCACCACATACACGCGATCGGCGCCGTACCGGGCGAGTTGTTCCGTGAGCGCGGAATCCGCGTGGTTGTCGATGAGCACCGCGCTGACCTTTCCGTCGCCGGCCAGCCGCCGGGCAACCGCGAGAGCTTCGAACGTGACGTTTCGGAACCCGCCCTCGCGGGTTTCGGCCATGACCAGGATCTGTCTGCCCATCGGTTCCTCTCCTCGCCTTACGAAATCAGGTCTTTCAGAAGCTGCGCCAATTCCCGAACCTGGGAATCCAGAGAGCCTTCAAGAATCCTGCCGGCCGGTTTCGGGGGAGGCAGGTATTGTTCCGCAACCGCCGTTTTGGGCTGAATGGAGCCGAAATCCAGTTCCAGATCGGCGACCGTCCAGATTTCCAGCGGTTTCTTTTTGGCTCTCATGATATTGGGCAGCGTCGGAAATCTCGGTTCGTTCAACCCCTGCTGGGCCGTGAGCAGAACGGGCAGCGAGGCTTCGATGACCGCCTTGTTGCCCTCCATGTCTTTTTCCGCGACGACGGCATTCCCTTCGATGCGCAGGCCGGTAATGGCCGAGATGTGCGGAATGTCGAGTTCCTCGGCCACCCGGGGGGCGACCTGGGCCGCGCCGGAATCGACGGACATATAGCCGGCCAGGATCAGGTCAAACCCCGTTCGCCGGGCAACGCGGGCGAGAATTTTGGACAACGTGTGCTCGTCGCCGTACTCGATGCCGGACAGGGATTCGTCATGCACGAGGATGGCCCTGTCCGCTCCCATGGCCAGCGCCGTGCGCAAGGCGCTCTCGGTCCGCATGGGTCCGACGGAGACGACCGTCACCTCGCCGCCGTGTTCTTCCTTGATCCGGATCGCTTCCTCCACAGCGTATTCATCGTAGGGGTTGATGATGAATTTGACGTCTTCCTCCGAGATTTTGCCGTTCTCGATCCTGATTCTTTCTTCGGTATCGAACGTTTGCTTCAACAACACCAGGATATTCAACCGTACCCGTTCCTCCCCGGTTCCGAATGGTTATTTTCGGCCAAGCGCGAAGCGCGCCGCGTTCTCCCCGGCGATTTTTCCGAAAACGGCGCCGGCCATGAGCCCCGTGCCTCCCGGATAGTTGAAGTAAAACAGTCCGCCGACCAATTCCCCGGCCGCGTAAAGCCCGGGAATGCTCTTGAACGACGTGTCCTGCACCTCGGCTTCCGTATTGATGCGCAAGCCGCCGAAGGTGAACGTGATGCCGCAGGTGACCGCATAGGCTTCGAAGGGGGGCTGGTCGATGGTGTTGGCCCAGTTGCTTTTGTTGATGGCCAGGCCTTCCGTGCACCTTCCGTCCTTGATGTTCGGATTGAAGGGAATATCCGTGCGAACCGCCTTGTTGTACTCTTCAATCGTCTTCAGGAATCCTTGCGGATCGACGCCTTCCAGCTTGTGGGCCAATTCCTCCAGGGTGTTGGCCCTGACCTTCGTGACTTCCTTGATGCGATATTCGTCGCGCAGCAGATGGGCGACCTTCGCGTCGAAGATCTGCCACGCGAAGTGGCCGGGCTGGTTGAGGATGACGCGGCCGTACTTGGCGTACGTGTAGTTGCGGAAATCGGCGCCTTCGTCGACAAAACGCTCTCCCCTCGCATTCACCATGATGCCGAAGGGATAGCTGTGTTTCTGGTAACCGTCGCCGACTTTGAGATCGCCGAATTCCGGGGCGTTCAGGTCCCATCCGACGGCGTGGCATCCGGACCAGTTGCCGGCCGGGCTCGCCCCGATCTCCAGCGCCATCTTGATTCCCGCGCCGGTGTTGTAGCGGGTGCCGCGCACTTTGGCCAAGTCCCAGCTCGGTCCGAGATAGGCGGTGCGCATTTCCGTGTTGGCCTGGAACCCGCCGCAAGCCAAAACGACGGCCTTGCCGTAAATTTCGGTCGTTTTCCCGTCGATCCGGGCCCGGACGCCGTGGACGCCATCGTCGTCGTGGATGAGCTGTTTGGCTTCGGCGTTGTAGATCACCCGCACGCCTTCGCGTTCGGCGGCCTCGTGTTCGGCGTTGACCAGCCCTGGTCCTCCGCCAACCACTTCCACGGTCAGGCCGCCCCAGAATTTGAATTTGTTGTCGATTTTAAACGCCTGCCGGCCGTACAGCGGCTTGAAGCGAACTTTCTTGTTCTTGAGCCAGATCACCGTTTCCAGGCTTTTGCTCACGAGCACGTTGGCCAGTTCCGGATCGGTGCGGTATTGGGTCACCCGCAGCATGTCTTCATAGAATTGTTCTTCCGTGTACGTGCCGAAATCGGTGTTCTCGATTTCTTCCGGGGTCAAATCGGGCATGACCTTGAGCAGATCGTCGATGCCGTTGTATGCAAAACGGATGGCGCCGGCCGTGAACGCGCTGTTGCCGCCCCGTTCATGCTTCGGCGCGCGCTCCAGCACGACAACATCCGCTCCGTTTTCCCTCGCGGCAAGAGCCGCGCACATCGCGGCGTTCCCTGCTCCGACAACGATGACATCCGTTTTGATGGTTTCGCTCATCCCCACCGACTGAAGCTCCTTTCGACAGGTTTTGTCCGTTGAAAAATTTTTATTTTTATTGTAATATGGGTGAATCGATAAATGAAATATATAATTTTTATAATTATCCATAGGAGAATTTTATGATGAAGGAGGTGACAGGGGATGGATGAAAAGGACTGGATGCTGCTTCAAATCCTGCACGAGGAGAAGAACATCACCCGGACGGCGGAGCGCTTGTTCATCTCGCAGCCCGCCCTGACGTACCGCCTGCAGCAAATCGAGAAAGAGTTTGACGCCCAGCTGTTTGTGCGCGGCAAAAAAGGAATCGAATTTACCGACCAGGGCGAATACCTCGTCAAACATGCCAGAGAGATGGTGACGCTGTCGAGAAAGATCAAGGATGCCGTCAAGAGCATGGAAGGCAAGGTCAAAGGGACGCTGCGGGTGGGTTCGTCCAACAACTTTGCCCGGTTTCAATTGCCGAAGCTGCTGAAGAACTTTTTGGCGCAATATCCGGAAGTCGAAATTCACGTGAAGACGGGATGGAGTTCCAATTTGCTCCAGTTCGTTTCCAGCAATGAAGTCCACGTCGGGATCGTGCGGGGAGATTTTACCTGGCACGGGGAGAAACATCTGCTCAAGGAAGAAGAGATTTGCATCGCCTCGAAGAACGAACTCGATTTGAGCGAATTGCCCCGGCTGCCCCGGATACATTACAAAACCGATCCCCACTTGCAATTGACGATCGACAGCTGGTGGCAAAGCCAATTTTCCGAGCCGCCCTTGATCACGATGGAGGTGGACCGGATCGAAACCTGCCGGGAACTGGTGCGAAACGGGCTCGGTTACGGCATTTTTCCGGAAATCTCCCTGGATGAAAAAGACGACCTGTGGACCCATCCGCTCCACATCAACGGCCAGCCCGTGATCCGAAAAACCTGGCTGATTTATCACAAAGACAATCTGAATGTGAATACCGTCCGGGCGTTCGTGGAATTTTTGAAAAACCGGAGCGCCGTATAGGGTCGGGGCCGGTTCTTTTTTCGACTTTTCATAAAAATCATTTATGATTATAAATCGAAAAATCTTATTTTATTTATGGCATGCGATATATTAAATTTAAGATAACAATCGCATCGCCGAAGATCGATTTGAGGGAGGAACCGTACCCTTGAATTTGGGACTGGAAGGAAAAGTGGTGCTGGTTACGGGCGGAAGCAGAGGGATCGGTTTCGCGACCGCCAAGCTTTTCGCCGAAGAAGGAGCCCGGGTCATCATTTGCGCGCGCAGGGAGGAGGTTTTGCAGGAGGCCGCGAAAAGCATTTCCGACAGCACCGGCAACCGGGACGTGCACACCGTCAAAGCGGATGTGACGTCGGCGGCCGACATTCAAAAATTGGCGGAGTATGTGGAGAAGAATTTCGGTTGCCTGGATGTGCTGGTCAACAATGCGGGAACCGGGACCTACAAGCCGTTCACCGAAGTGACGGACGAGGAACTGCAATACGGCATGGAAATGAACTTTTTCGCCCAGTTCCGCATTTGCCAGAAGTTCGTGCCGATGATGATCGCCAGGGGCGGAGGTTGCATCATCAACGTTTCCGGCGAAACGGGCATCAAGGCGCCGAAAGCTCCGTTCTTCTCCACCTGCACGGGGCCGGCCAAAGCCGCGGAAATCCGGTTTACGAAAACCCTTTCAGCGGAATTGATCAAGCAAAACATCCGGGTGAACTGCGTGGTCCCCGGACTGGTGTCCTCGCCCGACCGGCTGGACAAGTGGGAACGGGAAGTGTTGCAGAAGACGGATCCGGCGAAAGCCGAAGCCGTCAGGGAAAAATGGTCCGCCCACCGGAAAAGCGGCTCGACCAAATTGATGGGGGCGCCGGAAGACATCGCCAACGTGATCGCCTTCCTTGCTTCCGAAAGAGCGTCGTTTGTCAACGGAGCGGTGCTGGTCGTCGACGGCGGGTGGGAAAACCTGTAAGGCCGACCGGCTTCAAGGAGAGGAATGCGCATGTCGAAATCCGCGATTTTGCAATGGATCGTTGTCGGGTTGGCCGTTGCGGCGTTTGCCGGCTTCGATTCGGTGAATTTGCAGGTCCGAAATTTCACCCTGTTTGTGCTGCTGCTTTTCCTGCTTAGTTTGCTGATGATCATATCCATTGTCGCACTGGAGAAAAAGAAATAATCCGGAGGTTGCGCGATGGCGGAGAACAAGCGATACTTCGAGGATTTGCAGGTCGGCGACGAATTCGTTTCGCCGGGAAGGACCGTCACGGAAGCGGACGTCATGATGTTTGCGGGACTTTCCGGCGATTATAACGTGCTCCACACGGACGAAGAATACATGAAAACGACGATATTCAAGACGCGGATCGCCCACGGATTGCTGGGGCTGGCCATCCAGTCGGGGCTTGGTTCCCGGGCCATCGTTCCTCCCGTGTATACGATGGCTTTCCTGGGAATCAAGGAATGGAATTTCAAAAAGCCCATTTATATCGGCGACACGATCAAAGTCAAACTTACCGTCCAGGAGAAAAGGGAGAGCAGCAAACCGGGGCGGGGCATCGTGTTCTGGAAGAGGGAAGTCATCAATCAGCACGGGGAAGTCGTGCAGGATGGCGTTACGGTAACCATGGTGCACCGCCGCACGTAAATTCGACTACAAGCATGAACGGGTGGAAGCGGCTTCATGGAAGACTTCAGAAGGAAAGTGGCCATTGTCGGCGTAGCCGAATCCGATTTGGGGGAAGTGCACGACAAAACGGAACTGCAGCTGCATATCCAGGCGGCCGTGAGAGCCATGGAGGACGCCGGGATCTCGAAAGACGAGATCGACGGGGTGATCTCGCTGGGCAATTCCCGTCTGATGAGGACGCCCAGCATGCAAATCGCCGAATATTTGCAGATCACGCCCACTTTCACCGACACCACTTCCATCGGCGGATCGTCCTTTGAAGCGCACGTGGAGCATGCGGCGGCGGCCATTGCGGCCGGGCTGTGCGAAACGTGCCTGATCACCTACGGGAGCAAACAGAGGACCAACCGGTCCAGAAGTCTTGGCGGCCATCCCGCGGAAGACTGGTTTCCGGGGTCCCAGTTCGAAGCGCCCTTCGGCCTGCCCATGATGGTGGGGGCGTACGCTTTGGCCGCCACCAGGCACATGCACCTGTACGGCACGACGCCGGAACAGCTTGCCGGCATTGCCGCGGCCAGCAGCAGATGGGCGGCGATGAATCCGGTCGCGTTCCGACGAGAGCCGATCACCGTACAGGACGTTTTGGCATCGCCGATGATCTGCTCCCCCCTTCACAAGCTGGACTGCTGTTTGGTGACCGACGGCGGCGGGGCCGTCATTTTGACCACGGTGGAAAAGGCGAAAACCCTGAAAAAAGCGCCGATCTACCTGTGGGGATCCGCCACGGCGCATACCCACCAGCACATCAGCCAAATGCCGGAACTCACCGTCACGCCGGCCAAAATCACCGGGGAACGGGCTTTCAAAAGCGCCGGGATCACCCCGAAGGACATTGACGTTGTACAGGTCTACGATTCCTTTACCATTACGGTCATCGAGACCATTGAGGATCTGGGCTTCTGCCCGAAAGGAGAAGGCGGCTCCTTCCTGTCCGAAGACCGCATTTCCCCGGGAGGCGATTTCCCCATGAACACGCAGGGAGGGGGACTGTCCTATTGCCATCCCGGAATGTTCGGGATTTTCCTGATCATTGAAGCGGTCAGGCAGCTCAGGGGCGAGTGCGGACCGAGGCAGGTCAAAGACGCGAACCTCGCCTTGTGTCACGGCACGGGGATCGCCCTTTCCTCCGGGGGAACTTTGATTTTGGGGAGGGAACCGCGTTGAGCAACCGTGAAAAGCCCCTTCCCGTTCCCGATCCGGAAACGGAAGTGTTCTGGGACGGGCTGAAGCAGGGAAAATTGCTGCTGCAAAGGTGCGGCGATTGCGGAAAATACCGGTATTATCCGAGAATGGTCTGTCCGCATTGCCTGTCCGGGAATACGGAGTGGGTGGAATCGGAAGGAATGGGCATCGTCTATTCGTTCACCATTGTCCATAAAGCGCCTCCCGCTTTCCAGGGGGACACTCCCTATGTGGTGGCCCTCATCGAATTGAAAGAAGGGGTGCGCATGCTGTCCAACCTGGTGACGGATGAGCCGGACAAAGTGCGGATCGGAATGCCCGTGAAGGTTATTTTTGAGAAAACGGCTTCCGATATCGTCCTGCCCAAATTCATCGCAGCATAGGCGGGCAATTCCACACGGGAATGGAGGAAAGGGGCAGAAACGTCCTGTTCTGCCGCGACCGTGATGAGAACTTTCTACGACGAGATGAAAACCATTTTTGCTCCCAGATCCGTTGCGGTTGTCGGAGCGTCGGACGACATTACGAAGGTCAACGGCAAATGCATTCATTTTCTGAAAAAGCACGGGTATCAAGGGCAAATCTATCCCGTCAACCCCAGGCGGTCGACGATTCAGGGTTACCCGTGCTATCCCGATTTGGGCAGCATCCCCGGCGAAGTCGATCATGTCATGTACGTCATTCCCGCCGGACAGATCGAGACGATCTTCGAACCGTGCAAACAAAAGGGAGTCCGTTCCATAACGGTCATCAGCTCCGGATTTGCCGAATCCGGCGATGAGGAAGGGAAAAAACTGCAGGAGAAGCTGGTGCGCTTCGCCAAAGAAACGGGAATCCGCATCATCGGCCCCAATTGTTTCGGGTTTATCAATCTGGTGGACAGGGTGGCGGCTTCCCCCGCGGCCGCCCTGGATTGGACGGAAATTCCCGCCGGCCGGGTCGGGCTGGTGTCGCAAAGCGGAGGGCTCGGACTCGCCTCCGTCTTTTACGGGGCGATGGAGGAATCCATTCATTTCAGTTATCTGGTCAGCTCCGGCAACGAGGCGGATTTGAACATCTGCGATTATCTGGAGTTCCTGATCGACGATCCCCACACGGACGTCATCGCGCTGACGGTGGAAGGCATCAAGGACGGCAAGCGGTTCATGGAGCTTGCGGACAGAGCCGTCAAAGCGCGGAAACCGATTCTGATGCTGAAAATCGGAAGATCCGAGCTCGGGGCCAAAATGGCTTCCTCCCATACGGGAGCCCTGTCCGGATCGGACAAGGTGTATGATGCCCTGTTCCGCCAGAAGGGAATCATTCGGGTCGAGGATTACGATGAACTCATCCGCCTTGCCGGCATGTTTGCCAAGCTGATCGCCCAAGGCAAGATGCCGAAGGATTGCCGCGTGGCCGGGTTGTCGGTGTCGGGCGGACATGTGGGCCTGTTCGGCGATCTCGGCGATTGTTACGGACTGTCGTTCCCGGAATTCGATGAATCGACCAAGGCGAAACTGCAAGGGATCCTGGAATTCGGAAAGTGCAAGAACCCGTTGGATTTGTCCGGCCAGGTGATCAAAGATCCCAAGGCGTACAAAAAAAGCCTGGAAGCGCTGGTCGAGGATCCGAATCTGGACGTGCTGGTTCCCATCATTACCGTCGCCAAGAGTTACGACGAGGTGATCCGCGACTTTCTGGAAGTCGCGCAAGCGACGTCCAAACCCATCATGGTGATGTGGCCCGGCGGCAGTTTTGAGGGCAACGGACGGGAATTGTTGCGGCAAAGCCAGATTCCGCTGTTCAAAACGCCTCTTCAACTCATTAAAGCGCTGGTCGCGTTGAGGCAATACGTGACCTTCGTCGGCTCGCGCGGCGAGACCGGAGCGGCCGCGGCGGACGAAACGTCCGGCATCGACCGGGAAATCGCCGAAAAGCTGGAACAAGCCGTCAAGCAGGGAAGACGGGCGCTGACGGAAAGGGAGAGCAAGGAGCTTCTGAAGCGGTTCGGCTTCCCCGTCACGCCCGAAGAGCTGGCCGAAACGAAAGAGCAGGCCATTCGTGCCGCCGAACGCCTGGGCTATCCGGTGGCGCTCAAAGGGGAATCGCCCAAGCTTCTTCACAAGTCCGACTTCGGCATCATCCGTCTGAATTTGAAGAACGAACGGGAAGTCGCGGAAGCCTTCGACGAAATCATGGCTTCCATGAAAAAGCATTCCGACAAGATCAACGGCGTCTTGGTCCAGAAAATGGTGGATCCGGGCACCGAGGTCATTCTCGGCGTTTCCCGCGACGAAACGTTCGGCCCCACGCTGCTTTTCGGATTGGGAGGCATTTTCGTCGAAATCCTGAAGGACGTTTCCCTGCGCGTCTTGCCGATCCATGAACGGGACGCGGAAGAAATGATGGAGGATTTGAAAGGCAAGGCGCTGTTGCGGGGAGCGCGCGGAAGGGAACCGGCGGACACGGACGAGATCAAGCGGCTGCTCATGCGGCTGTCCGATTTTGCCTTCCGTTATCAGGCGTGGATTCGGGAAATCGATATCAATCCGCTGATTGTCCATAAGAACGGAGCTTGGGTGGTCGACGCTTTGATCGTTCTGAACGAAAGACCATAAAAAACGTGGAGTGATGCGTATGTTGCTGAGCGGCAAGTGCGTTGTCGTCACCGGTTCGGGAAAAGGAATCGGGCGCGCGGCCGCGATCGCCATGGCGCGGGAAGGAGCCCGGGTTGTCGTCAACGATGTCAACCGGGAAGGGGCGGACGCCACCGTCAGGGAAATCGAACAAAACGGGGGCAAAGCCGTTGCCTGCTACGAATCCGTAGCGTCCATGCAAGGGGCTGAAAAAATCATCAATACCTGCGTGGAAACTTTCGGCAAAATCGATGTGCTGGTCAACAACGCCGGCATCCTGAGGGACCGCATGGTGTTCAACATGACGGAGCAGGAATGGGATGACGTCATCGCGGTTCATTTGAAGGGGACTTTCGCCTGCACCCATTTCGCTTCCAAGTACATGCGCCAGCAGCAAAGCGGGCGGATCATCAACATTACGTCCCGTTCGGGGCTGCGCGGCAATATCGGCCAGGCGAACTACGCCGCGGCCAAAGCGGGGATCGTGGGATTCACCCGGACGGTTTGCCAGGAACTTGCCAAATACAACATTACCGTGAACGCCGTAGTTCCGAGAGCCTTGACCGACATGGTGGAGTCCATCCCCGAAGAAATCCGCAAGAAGAAAGACGCCAGCTGGGCGGGCTCGGGGATCAGAAGACGCGGCCAGCCGGAGGAAGTGGCCCCGATCATCGTTTATCTTGCCAGCGATGAAGCGGCAGACATCAACGGACAAGTGATCGGGTTGGGAGGTGATAAGCTTTCCTTGTGGTCGCATCCTCGTGAAGTGGCGGAAGCATTTATGGTGGGAGGGTGGACGGTCGAACATCTGCGTCAGTTGTTCAAAACATCGGTGGGTTACGAATTGCAAAGCGTAGGCAACAAAGATTGAAGCGATTGGGCGCAAACCTTGCGAGACCACCAAGTAGTGCAGCCAAGGGGGATTTGCGGTGAAGATGCGATTCAAAGCTCTGCTTCTGGTGTTATTGGCTCTCGTGCTGATTTTGGCCGGTTGCGGCTCCGGCGGCTCCGGCGGCGGCAACGACAACAGCTCCGCGCAATCCGGCGGCCAGCAGGCATCAGGCGGCGCGTCCGGGGGAAGCGGCGGAGGCGAACAGAAGAGCGAACCCAAATTCTATCGCTTCGGTGGCGGCATCGGCGGCTCGAGCTGGGAACTCACCGCCGGCAAAGTCTCCGAGATGCTCAGCAAATACGTTCCGAACATGACCGTGACGGCCCAGCCGGGCTCCATGGGCGAAAACTTGTCCAGACTGGCCAGAAAGGAAGTGGAGCTGGGCCTCACCTACGCGTTTCCGTTGCGGGACGCCCTGGACGGGACCGGGGATTACGAGGATTTGCCGAACCCCGATCTTCGCTTCATGCTGAACCTGTTCCCTTCCTATGAGCAAATTCTGGTGCCCAAGGACGCTCCCTGGGAAACGATCGAAGATTTGGCGAAAGATCCGTCCCAGCTGAAAATTGCGGCGCTCACGCCGGGAAGCGGCACCTATATTCTGATTGACGGCGTCCTGAAGGCGGTCGGAACCAGCCTGGACGATGTTGCGGCCAAAGGCGGACTGGTGCAGCCGTTCGATTACGCCCAAGGGCTTGAAGGACTGAAGAACGGCACCATCAATGTGCTGCCGGTGATCGGGCCGCCGAACCATCCGTCCATCATGGAATTTGAACAAGAAGGGAAGTTCCTCACTTACAGCGAGGAAACCCTCAAAAAGATCCAGGAGACGATTCCCGGGGCGGTACCAGCCATGTTCCCCGGCACCTACGCGTTCCTGGACGGCCCGAATACCTACAAAACCTTTGCCATTTACACCATCATCGTCACCCATGCCGGCGTCCCCGAAGAAGACGTGTACAACATGACCAAAGCCTTCTGGGAAAATGTGGACGATTTCCGGTCGGTGGCCAGCTACACGGAAGAAACCTATCTCGAAACCGCGCTCAGCGGCGCGAACATTCCGGTGCATCCGGGAGCGCTGAAGTATTACGAGGAAATGGGACTTGACACCAGCCACGTGCCCGCCAACTAATGCTTCCGAGAACGGCGGTTTGCTGCGGGACATCCGGTCCCGCAGCAAAATTTCCGCCGGCCATCCTTCGCTTCTCCTTGTGCCGCGTTGCGACAGTTGCGCATGAACAGGTCAAATGGAAACCAAGGAGAGTGAAACCAGGAGAAAAAGAGAAGGCGCCGCAAGGTCGCGGGAGGAACTGACATGGAGCACCAGGAAAAGACAAGTGACAAATTGCTGGAAGTCAAAGCGGAAAAAGTGTCGGCCGTCGGCATTCTGCTGAAATCCGGCGTTCCGGCTCATCAATTTTTTGTGGCGCTGCTGATCGGTTCGTTGTCCGTCCTGATCTCCCTGTTTCATTTGTACGCGGCCGGCATCGGAGGCGGAGAAGCGTTCCTGACCAGAACGTTTGTCGTATCCGTCGTGATGGTGATTGGTCTGCTTCTCTATCCTCTCGGGCGGAAATCCTGGACCGAAAAGTTCACGCCCGCCACGATTATTGATTTGATCCTCATCCTGACGGTTGTGGCGATACAAGGTTATGTTTTTTATGCCATCCACACCGTGGGAGCGAAGTTTTACGCCGGCCTGATGAGCTTTTCCGCGCTGGAAATCGCGATCGGATGCATTTATACGCTGATCCTGTTCGAAGTGACGCGGAGAAGCGCCGGATGGCCGATCGTCATCGTTGCGCTGGTTTTCATCGTTTACGCCTTTTATGCCCGCTATTTTCCCGGCGTGTTCAAGGCTCCCAACACGTCGCTCGACACCATGGTCCGGAACCTGTTCTTTAATACCAACGGGATTTTCGGCGTGCCCGTTGCGGCCATGATCGATTACGTGGTCATCTTTGTGATTTTCGGGACCGTACTCGGTGCCGCCGGCGCGGGCAAATTTTTCACCGATCTGGCGACGGCGCTTACGGGAGGCTATATCGGAGGCCCGGCCAAAGCGGCGGTGGTCTCCAGCGCCTTCATGGGAACGATTTCGGGCAGCGCCGTCAGCAATGTGGTGACCACGGGATCGGTCACCATTCCGCTCATGAGATCATTGGGATATCGGCCGGCCTTTGCCGGAGCGGTGGAAGCGGTGGCTTCGACCGGGGGCCAAATCATGCCGCCAATCATGGGGGCGGTCGCCTTCATCATGGCGCAGTTTCTGGGCGTGCCCTACGTACAGGTGGCCGTGGCGGCCGCGGTTCCCGCCATCCTGTATTTCTGGGCCGCCTATTGCGCGGTGCATGTGGAGGCGGTTCGGCTCAAACTTCCGGCATTGCCGAAAGAATCGCTGCCGAAAGTCAAAGATGTGCTGAAAGACGGATGGTACTATTTCATCCCGATTGCGGCCATCGTCTGGATGCTGGCGGAAAACCAAAGCCTGACCAAAACCGCCTTTACGGGGGTCGTGCTTGCATTTCTGACAAGCTTTGTGAAGAAAGAAACGCGGATGACCCCTGTACGGATTTTGGAAGTGCTGGAACAAGCGGGAAGATCCTGCATTACCGTCATCATCGCCGCCGCCGCGGCGGGAGTCATTATCGCCGCGCTCAATTCCTCGGGATTGTCCTGGCGGATTTCGGGATTGCTGATCGGTCTTGCCGGAGACCAACTGTGGATTGCGCTGGTCTTTTCGGCGGTCATCGCCATCATCCTGGGGATGGGCATCAGCACGACCGCCGTATATGTCACCATGGCCGGATTGCTGATTCCCGCCATCGTCAAATTGGGGATCGAACCGATGGCGGCCCATATGTTTGCGCTGTATTATGCGGTTTTGGGCCTGATTACGCCGCCGGTCGCCCTGTCGGCTTTCGCCGCGGCGGGGATCGCCGACGAGAAGCCGATGAAGGTGGGATGGGTCGCTTCCAAAATAGCGTTTCCCATCTATCTGGTACCGTTCATTTTTGTCTATCACCCTGTCCTGCTGCTGAAAGGCGACTGGTGGGACATCGCCGTCAGCGTGGTGACCGCGGTGATCGGAATCTGGGTGTTCACGAAGGGATCATGGGGTTATATCAAAGCCAAACTTAACGTGATTGAACGAGTCCTGATGATCGGCGCCGGCGTTATGCTGATTTGGCCGAATCTCCTCGTTTCGCTGGCCGGTTTGGCGATTGGATTCCTCGTGTATATGATTCATAACGCCAGGCATCGCCCGGCAGCCAGACCGTCTTGACTTCCGTTGCGGGGTTCATTGGCCGGACGAGGATTCATGCCCGGATCCCGCAGGCTTTCGGCGCTCATCGATCATGGTTTTGCGAAGTTCCGGAACGGACTTGACGTCCGTTCTTTTTTTTCGCTGTTTGCCTGACGCTGCCGGTCCGTCAGACACCGCATTCGCCACAAATCCTTCACAAAACAAATTCTTGACATGCCGGGGGCGGGTGGCTAAAATGAAACCGCGTACTTATTTGATAATAATTCTCATTATCATAGGAGGATGGAGATGAAACCACGCAAAGCGTTGATGGCGATCCTGGCCGGGTTTCTGTTGGCCGGCCTCCTTGCGGCTTGCGGGAGCGGCGCGAACAACGGGGGAAGCGGAAGCGTCTCCGCGGGCGGACCAAGCGCGGACGCCGGCGGCGCCCAGGCGGGCGGCCAAGAGGAGAACCGGTCGGGCGGCCAACAGGGCGAACCGGTGGTCAACATCTATTCGGCCAGACACTATGAAGTGGACGACGTGCTGTTCCAGCAGTTCACCGACGCCACCGGCATCAAGGTCAACGTGGTGAAGGGCGAAGCCGAGGAGCTGATCGAACGCCTGAAACGCGAAGGCGCGAGCACCGAGGCGGACCTGTTCTTCACGGTGGACGGGGGCGTGCTCGCCTACGCGAAGGAAAGCGGCGTGCTCGAGCCCGTCACCTCGCCGGTCATCGAAGAAAACGTGCCCGCCAGATACCGCGACAAGGACAATCACTGGATCGGCGTTTCGACGCGCGCCCGGGTGATCGTGTATTCCAAGGACCGGGTGGACCCGTCGCAGCTTTCCGCCTATGAGGACCTGGCCGATCCGAAATGGAAAGGCAAAGTCCTGGCGCGTTCCTCCTCCAGCCTGTACAACGTGTCGCTGCTCGCTTCCTTCATCGCCCTGAAGGGCGAGGAAGCCGCGGAAAAATGGGCGAAGGGGGTCGTCGCCAACTTCGCGCGGGACCCGCAGGGGGGCGACCGGGACCAGGCCAAGGCCATCGTGGCCGGCATCGGCGACGTGGCGATCATGAATACCTATTACATCGGCCTTCTCGCGCACTCCAAGGATCCGGAGGAAGTGAAGGTGGCCGAGCGGGTCGGGATCATCTTCCCGAACCAGGAAACCGACGGCACGCACATCAACATCAGCGGCATCGGTTTCGTCAAGCACGGCAAGCACAAGGACAACGCCGTCAAACTGATCGAGTTTCTGACCGGCAAGGAAGCGCAGGAGACGCTGACCAATTCCAACTTCGAGTTTCCGGTCAACCCCGCGGCCGAGCGGGCGGAATACATCAGGGCGTGGGGCGAGTTCAAGGAACAGGAGCTTGACTTCGATTTGCTCCACGTGCATAATGCGAAAGCGATTGAAATTTTCAACAAAGCGGGCTGGAAGTGATCATGGCGTTTGCGCGCTTCGTGCGCCTGATGCGAAGGGAATTGGACGGCTGGCGGCTGGCCGGCCTCGGATGGGCGGCGGTTTTGCTGCTGCCCTTTTTGTTCATTTTTTCGGCCTGGTTTGCGGAGCCGAACGAACAGTGGCTGCAGATTCGCGCATACCTGCTCAGGGATTACGTGGCGGGAACGGTGCGGCTTACCGTGCTGACCGGCCTCCTGACCGTCCTCCTGGGCGTGCCGCTGGCCTGGCTGGTGGCGGCGCACGATTTCCCGCTCCGGCGCTTTTTCCGTTGGGCGCTGCTGCTCCCCCTTGCCATCCCGCCTTACATCGCCGCGTATACATACAGCAACATGCTGAGCTATACCGGCGTGGTGCAGAAAACCCTGCGCGGCCTCGGAGTGGAAGTGCCGCAGAAGTGGCTGGCGTTCGGCTCGGTGCGGGGGGCGCTGTTTTCCTTCGTGCTCTTTCTGTATCCGTACGTGTATCTGATCGCCCGGTCCTTCATGGAGCGCCAGTGCGCGTCCTGGGTGGAGAATGCGAGGCTGCTGGGAGCGCGGCCGCTCACGGTGTTTTTCCGCGTGGCGCTTCCCATGGCCCGGCCCGCCGTCGCCGGCGGCGTCGCGCTGGTGGTGTATGAAGTGCTCGGGGATTACGGCGTCACCAGCTATTTCGGCGTGCGAACCCTGACGACGGGCATTTTCCAGACGTGGTTCGGCATGTACGACGTGGAGTCGGCGATGCGGCTGGCGTCCTGGCTGATGGCGGCGGTGGTGGGGCTGTTTTTCCTGGAGCGGTGGCTCAGGCGAGGCCGGCTGTATCACGTTTCCGGCCGGCCCAGGCCGATGGCGTCCGTCCGGCTGCGGGGCCCCGCCGCCGCGCTGGCTTTCGCGTTTTGTTTTCTTGTGTTCGCCCTCGGTTTCCTGATCCCGGTGCTGCAGCTGATCGCCTGGGCTTCTCTGGCGTTTGGGGATGTCTGGAAGCCCCAGTTCTGGCGGTGGACGCTGAATACGGTGGCCGTCGCCGCGGTGGCCGCGTTCGCCGTCACGGCCATCTCCCTGGTGGTGGCCAATGTGTGCCGCCGGAAGACCGCCCTGAACCAGCTGCTGGCGAGATGGGTGACGGCGGGCTACGCCATGCCGGGGGCGGTGATCGCCATCGGCATTTTGGCGGTTTTCATCGAACTGGACCGGCTGCTCGCGCCGTTCTATGCCGCGGCGGGGTGGGGCGGCCGGCCCCTTCTGCTCAGCACGTCGGTGGCGATGCTGGTGTTCGGGTATGTCATCCGTTTTACCGCGACGGGCTACAACGCCGTGGAGGCCGGGTACGAGAGCATCGGCTCCCGGTTCACGGAATCGGCGCGCCTGCTCGGGCACGGCCGGACGCGGACGTCTTTCCGGGTGGAAATGCCGCTCTTGCGGGGATCGATTGCCGTAGGCTTTTTGCTGACCTTTGTGGAGATTTGCAAGGAGCTGCCGCTGGCGCTCCTGCTCAGGCCGTTCAATTTCGAGACGCTGGCCACCCAGACCTACCGGTACGCCAAGGATGAGCAGATCATCCAGGCGGCCCTGCCGTCCCTTCTGGTCATCGTCGTGAGCCTTTTGTCGGTGGCCATCCTGCACATGGCCGAAAGGAGGATGCAGCGGTGAGCTTCGTCGAGATCCGCGACCTGACCTTTGCCTATGACCGCCGGCAGCCGCCGGTCATCGAGGGGTTTTCGCTGTCCGTGGAAAAAGGGGAGATCCTCGGCGTCCTCGGACCGAGCGGCAGCGGCAAAAGCACCCTCCTCCGCCTGATCGCGGGCCTGGAAGTTCCCGCCGCGGGGGCCATCGACATCGCCGGCAAACGGGTGGTGGACGACGTCACGTTCGTGCCTCCCGAAAAACGGGGCGTGGGCATGGTGTTTCAGGACTACGCGCTGTTTCCGCACCTGACGGTGGAGCAGAACGTCGGCTTCGGCCTGCACCGGCTGCCGCGGAGAGAACGGCGGGAGCGGGTGCGGGAGGCGCTGGAACTGGTGCGGATGGCGGGGCTTGAGAAGCGCTACCCCCACGAGCTGAGCGGCGGCCAGCAGCAACGGGCGGCCCTGGCGCGGGCGCTCGCCCCGAATCCCGATGTGCTGCTCATGGACGAGCCGTTCAGCAACCTGGACGCCGATCTGCGGGTGTCCATCCGCGACGAGCTGGCGGCCATTCTGCGGCAGACGGGGATGACCTGCCTGTTTGTGACCCACGACCGGGACGACGTGGAGGCGGTGTGCGACCGTTATATCGTGATGGAGGCGGGCAAACAGGGGAAACAGGCGGGGAGGACATCCTCCGATTGATTTGTTCGGCACTTTTTTGTTATCATGGAAACGAAAATTTCAGGTTTCCGATGTGACTGGCGACGTTAAGGTGGAATTGACCACGGTGGAGCATCGGAAACGGATTGCCGGTCGCCTGGGCAAAGAGCGGCGTGCTGACCGCACGTGCTGCTCTTTTGTTGTTTTTCGGTATAATACGAATAGCCAAAGGGAGGGTTGCTCGTGAAAATCGCCATTGGCGCCGACCACGGCGGATTTCGCCTCAAGGAGGAGATCGTCCGTTTCCTGCGGGAGAGAGGCCATGAGGTCGTCGATGTCGGCTGCAGCAGCGAAAGTTCCGTCGACTATCCGGATTACGCCGTTCCGGTGTGCGACATGGTGGTCAAGGGAGAAGCGGACCGCGGCATTCTGATCTGCGGCACGGGCATCGGCATGTCCATCGCGGCCAACAAGATCCCGGGCATCCGCTGCGCGCTGGTGCACGACGTCTTTTCCGCCAAAGCGACCCGCGAACACAACGACTCCAACGTCCTGGCGATGGGCGGCCGCGTGATCGGCCCCGGACTGGCCGTGGAAATCGTCCGCGTCTGGACGGAGACGGAATTTCCCGGGGATGAGCGTCACCGGAACCGGATCGAAAAGGTGCGCCGGCTGGAGACCGGGCGTACGGGACAGGAACGGGCGTAAGGCGCAAGGACCGTCCGGTTCCGCCGTCCGGGGGAACATCCCGAAACCGCAAAGCCGATTCCCGTCCCTCGGAACGTCGGGTTGTGAAGCGCATATCCGCGATACGAAGTCCAGCGGTAAGATGTCAAGTCCCTGATTCGTGAAAATTGGAAATTTTTTTGGCCTTAAAGCGCTCGAGTCAGGTAAATTGGCAACACCAAACTAAACCCAGTCGAAAATCAGGATGATTTCCAGATTATAACTGGGAATTTGTTGAAGGATTTGGCAAAGGA